>RCNB010000230.1_pt1 | contig 38758 bp, 35 predicted proteins | sample 2041321 | NCBI WGS metagenome assembly RCNB01 (sample SAMN09708232, study PRJNA481090) | Marine sediment metagenome, whole genome shotgun sequencing project.
CACCCGTTGCTGCTCACCACCGGACAGGGTTGCAGGGTCACGCATCAGCACGTCGGACAGACCGAGCAGTTCGGTAGCCTCATCTAATGAAAAGCCATCGGCATCACGGTAGCGTGTTGCGAACTGAATGTTCTCCTGAACGTTCAGATGTGGAAACAAACAAGGCTGCTGAGGCACCAGACCAACGGGTCGCATATGCGCTGCTAGACACACGGAATCATCCTGCCAAGTGTCCCCGGCAATCTGAACGAGGCCTCTGGCCGCCGGCTCCAGTCCTGCAATAGCACGTAGCAAACTGGTTTTACCGCTACCAGAGGCACCGAGAATACCGGTGATGCCCGTTGCCGGAACACTAAACTCTGCATCAAGCATAAAGCTGTCATGCGACAAGCGAAGCTTTACATCGAGAGTACTCATCCCGATATCACCCGGGCACGACGATTAATCGCGTAAACAAGTGACAACAACCCGAAAGACAGCAGTAATAAAGTGAGTGACAAGGCATGCGCGCCGACATAATTCAGTGATTCAACATTTTCGTATATCGCCACTGAAGCGACACGGGTTTCGCCAGGTATATTGCCACCGATCATCAGTACGATACCGAACTCGCCCATCGTATGAGCAAATGCCAGTACAGTTGCCGTCAGAAAACCCGACCGGGCCATGGGCAGCGCAACCCGACAAAATGCCTGCCAGGGTGATGCGCCTAGTGTTGCAGCAATTTCCAACGGCTGGCGGCCTACCGCGGCAAAAGCATCGCGCAAAGGCTGCACGACAAACGGCAATGAATAGATAACCGAACCGATGACCAGCCCAGTAAAGGTAAACGCCAGTGTGCCGCCTCCCGGCAACCGCCCTGCACCCAATGCAATCAGCAGATAGAAGCCCAAAACTGTAGGCGGCAATACCAATGGCAACGCAACCACAGCCTCGATCAAAAACTTAAGACGCGCGCGACTATGCGCTAACCACCAGGCAAAGGGAGTGCCTATCAACAGCAATACCAACGTGCTGACAGATGCCAGCTTCAACGTCAATACTATCGCTTCAATATCACCAGACATCAGGGAATCTCATAACCATAGCTACGGATAATAGCTTGTGCCGCAGGACTCTGAATATAGGCAAGAAACTGGCGCGCGGCATCAGTATCCGTCAACACAATTAACTGCTGATTGATGGGCATGTGCATCTCGGCCGGGACGAGCCACATTTCAGACGCATCTTTCTCATAAACTATAAGCTGAGACCTCGCGACAAAACCGAGGCTGGCATTACCGCTGGCAACATACTGAAACGTCTGAGCAATATTCTCGCCTTGAACAATACTGGCATCTAATTGGCCCCACAGTTTTAGCTGCTCAAGCACCTGTTGTGCCGCGAGCCCGTATGGTGCCAATAGTGGATTAGCCATTGCCAGATAAGCGCCATCATCAATGGTCAGCCTCTGCAACTGCGCGATAGCAGCTTCGCTTTCAGCAACCGATGGCCATAGAACCAATCGACCGACTGCATAGGTAGAACGGGTTCCGGCTACACCCAACCCCTGCTGCTCTAACAGAATCGCCTTGGCTGCATCTGCAGAAAAAAACACGTCATAAGGTGCCCCGTTGACGATCTGCGCATAGTGTTTGCCACTAGAGCCGGCGCTTATTCGAACAGAAGTATCTCCGGTCTTCTGAAACCCGGCCACAAGCTCCTGCATCACAGGTAGAAAGTTGCTTGCTACCGCAATCCGCAACTCCGAGGCCTCAGCAGACGACAACGCGACAATACTCAGCAACAGCAACCGGAACAAATAATTAATCATAGGGCTAGTTAAACATGGCTGACGATGAATCAACACGCTTTGCTTCTGTATCTGACGAGAATGCCGCAAACGAGTTGAGTTTATTTAGGGCAAAAAAAACGGAGCCAAAAGGCTCCGTTTTCTTATACATAGCGAAAGCTATTATAAAGGCTTGATGTTCTCAGCCTGAGGACCTTTCTGGCCCTGAGTTACAGTGAACTCAACTTTCTGGCCTTCGACCAAAGTTTTAAAACCCTCGCCGCCGATTGCACTGAAGTGTGCAAAAACGTCTGGTCCAGATTCTTGTTCAATAAAGCCGAAGCCTTTAGCGTCGTTAAACCATTTAACTGTGCCGGTAGTGTTAGACATAATTTCTATCCTGTTAATACAAAAGTAATGTGCCTCAATGAGGCGTCGTGCTGGAAGTACTGATTAATAAACTACTTATGGATAACAGAACGATGGTCGAATTTCATAAACCGGGTCGAAATGGTGTGCATAAATACAGTTCGCACTTTCAAGCTGCGCAAAGTATATAAGGGACTTTGCTACTGTCAAATTTCTACGGTGTATCGCAGCCCTCAGGAACACTAAGCTCAAATGCAAATACCTCACTCACATACAGGATGCCGTCGTAATCTGCTACAAACCCTGTACGGGGCTCTTCGCTAATACTGCCCCTGAGGCGCACAAACACTGGCTGATAGGGTTGTGTTACCACTTTTTCATAGCGTTCTGACATAGGCTGCATCTTGCTGTAGCGCACCCAATAATCCACTTCTGAGCCGCAGGGAGTAAATGAGCTAACTTCAGCTCCCCAGACATAAACCCCTTTAAAAACCTGTTCTTGCGCAAATACTGAAGCGCAAGAATAGGATGCTAGACAGGCTACGCACAGCAGAATACTTAACCTCAGGGATCGCACAGATCACTCCAAATCAATACGACGGATCATATTGCGAAGACAATCCGCATGCCGAACATTGGCATTGCTACTATCTCCAGCAGACGATTCAGGTATCCGACTCTCGATACCGCGCAAACGTTGCACAAGCCAGCCACGAATAATCGCGTAGTAACGGGTGTCGGTGCCGTATCGAACAATCGTATCCATCGACGCAGACTCATCACAGTTGTCGATAGCAACAGCGACAGATTTGATCGCCACACCAACGTCTTCATTGGGCGTCTGCAACAAAGCATCATCTGAGGCAAATAGGCTACAAGCCGGCAACACCAGAAATAGAAAAAGCCCCGGGAAAACCCCCGGGGCTCTTTGCATGCTGATCGCGGCTAAGCGATAGCTCACTAACTCTTCTCACTGCCAATAATTTTGTAGGCCATTGCACCGAGAACCGCACCAACAATCGGCGCCACCCAAAACAACCACAACTGTGAAATTGCCCAGCCACCAGCATAGAGTGCAACGCCGGTGCTTCTTGCAGGATTAACAGAAGTGTTGGTCACAGGAATACTAATCAGATGAATCAAGGTCAGGCCAAGGCCGATAGCGATAGGTGCCAAACCTTCGGGAGCACGCTCATCGGTAGCGCCCATAATAATGACGAGAAACATCATGGTCATCACAACTTCTGTAACTAAAGCTGCGGTCATCGAATAGCCACCGGGCGAGTGCTCCCCATATCCATTGGATGCAAAACCTGCTGTCACATCAAAACCGGGGGCCCCACTTGCGATGACATACAGCACTCCGCCTGCAACTAAGGCGCCAGCTACCTGAGCCATGATATAAGGTGCCAGCTGGTTTGCCGGAAACCGACCCCCAGCCCATAAACCCACTGATACTGCAGGATTCAGGTGGCAACCAGAAATATGGCCGATCGCAAATGCCATGGTTAGTACGGTTAAGCCAAACGCAAATGACACGCCCAGCAAACCAATTCCAACATCCGGAAATGTAGCGGCCAGAACAGCGCTACCGCAACCGCCAAGCACCAACCAGAAAGTGCCCAACAACTCAGCAAAATACTTATTCATGCATATTCCCCTTTCATAGTGAAAAACAGGTTTCTATTTCCGAACACAAATTCTTTCTATTCTTCTGCTTCAGGCGATGCCTCGAAACTTAACGCCGCATCACTCCAGCCCAACCAGTGACCATCGAGATCAACCAGGTTTGTAAAACCCAACCCGGCAAGTGTCGCCTCTGCCATTCCTGCACGCTTGCCGCTGCGACAATACACAATCAACTCCGCATCTGCTGATTGCTCTAATTCCGGGTACCGCTCCGAAATTTCATCGTAAGGCAGATTGACTGCACCGGGCACATGGCCAGCTACAAATTCCGCGGGAGTGCGTACATCAAGGATAAGCGGCTGGGTGCCGTATATTATTCGTGTTGCAAGAACCTGACTCGAAACAGATGCAGGCACATCCATCGCAAAAGCAGCCGGAGCCAAGAGAAAGGCCAAATACAACAAACGTGCATAAACATACATATCGACACCACTCAGTAAAATTTAAACAGTGATTAAACAGTGAAGAGTGTCGCAATGATTGTTGCCGATTGCAAAACCATAAAAAAAGCCCCTCCAGACTCATGCCTGAAGGGGCTTCTTCGTTAGTGCTTAAACAGCGCATGTGACTCGCTTGATTAGCCGGTTGCAGTGCCCTGAGTGATACCCGGAGCAGGCAGAGTACTTGAGCCTTCCAGATAAGCATCAATCGCGCGTGCCGCACCACGACCCTCATTAATGCCCCAAACAACCAGGGACTGACCACGGCGACAGTCGCCTGCAGCAAATACACCGTCAGCGCTGGTGCTAAATGCGCCATGTTCAGCAAGATAGTTACTGCGCTGATCACGCTCGATAGCCAATGAATCGACCGCCGGACTTTCCGGGCCCAAGAAGCCCATCGCCAGCAGCACCAAGTCGCACTCATGGCGCTCTTCGGAACCTTCGACTTCGGTCATTTGCATACGACCATCATCACCCTGCTGATACTCAACCCGCACGGTATGCAATGCTTTCACATTGCCATTACCGTCATCTTCGAATTTCTTCGAAAGAATCGTATAGGAACGTGGATCGGCACCAAACTTGGCGATAGCTTCTTCATGACCATAATCAGTGCGCTGAATTAGCGGCCACAACGGCCATGGGTTGTTTTCAGCACGATCTACCGGTGGCTGAGACATCAACTCAAAATTCATCATGGTTTCGCAACCATGGCGTAACGCTGTCGCGATACAGTCGGTGCCGGTATCACCACCACCGATCACGATAACTTTCTTGCCGGCGGCACTGATGAAAGCGCCATCTTTAAGCTCGCTATCGAGCAAGCTCTTAGTGTTCTTAGTTAAAAAGTCCATCGCAAAATGAACGCCGTTCAACTCACGCCCTTCGACAGGTAAGTCGCGTGGCACAGTCGCACCGGTTGCAAGCAACACGGCATCGTTATCCTGCTGGAGCTGCTTGATGTCTATATCTACGCCGATTTCAACGCCGGTTACAAACTCAATGCCGGCATCCGCCAACAAATCGACCCGACGCTGCACAACACCCTTGTCGAGCTTCATATTCGGAATGCCGTACATCAACAAGCCACCAATACGGTCAGCACGTTCATATACGGTGACCTTATGACCTGCCCGATTCAGCTGGTCGGCTGCTGTCAGACCGGCAGGACCGGAACCAACAATCGCCACCGACTTACCGGTGCGTTCAGCAGGCACATCAATTGAAACCCAGCCTTCTGCGAAGCCGCGATCGATAATCGCATTCTCGATGTTCTTAATTGTTACTGCCGGGTCATTAATTCCCAGCACACAAGAACCTTCGCAAGGTGCGGGGCACACGCGACCCGTAAACTCCGGAAAGTTATTGGTCTTGTGCAGTCGCTCGAGCGCTTCCTTCCAACGACCCTTATAGACGAGGTCATTCCACTCGGGGATGAGGTTATCAATTGGGCAGCCAGTGTCTGACTGACAAAATGGCACGCCACAATCCATGCAACGTGCGCCTTGACGCTGCAGGCGTTTTTCATTTGGAGACGTATAGACCTCACCATAGTCCTGAAGTCGTTCGTTCGCATCGCGCCAGGGTACTTTCTTGCGCGGGTATTCCATGAAACCTGTTGGCTTACCCATTGGGACCCTCCTCCGATGAAAACGCGTTACTTTGGTCTTCGTGAATCGTTGCTTCCATTTCTTCGTCGTGCCGTTTGCGTTCCTGAAGAATACGTTTGTAATCTGTTGGCATCACCTTCACAAACTGATTAAGGATTTCCGGCCAGCCGTCCAGAACTTCATTAGCAACCGCAGATTTGGTGTACTTGTGATGTAGTTCGATAAGCTCAAGTAATTCGGCAACGTCTTCTTCGTCATCAACCGGATCGAGATCGACCATGCCCATGTTGCACTTAGTGGCAAAGTCGCTGGCTTTATCCCAGATGTAAGCGACACCGCCGGACATACCTGCAGCGAAGTTAATGCCGGTGGACCCGAGCACAACAACGACACCGCCAGTCATGTATTCACAACCATGATCGCCGACGCCTTCAACAACAGTCTTCGCACCACTGTTACGAACGCAGAAACGCTCGGCGGCTCTGCCGCGGAAGAATGCGCGACCACCGGTAGCACCATAAAGTGCGACGTTACCAATCAGGACATTGTCTTCAGCAACAAATGAACTTTGCTTAGGCGGATAGATAACCACACGCCCGCCGGACAAGCCCTTACCCACATAATCGTTACTGTCGCCCTCAAGCTCCAGCGTAATACCACGGGCCAGGAATGCGCCAAAGCTCTGCCCAGCAGAGCCTTTAAAGCGGATATGAATCGTATCGACCGGCAGGCCTTTTTCGCCCCAGCGGTTTACCACGGTATTCGTTAACATCGTGCCAACGGTGCGGTTGGTGTTGACGATAGGCACTTCAAAATCGACCCTGTTACCATTCTCAATCGCATCTTTTGCCAGTTCGATAAGGCGATTATCTAGCGCGAGTTCGAGGCTATGATCCTGAGCGATAGTCTTGCGTACTTCAGTATTCGGATGAGGCTTCTGCGCGGGAGCAAGAATCGGTGCCAAATCAAGACCATCAGACTTCCAATGGTCGATCGCATCTTGAGGCTCAAGCAAATCAACACGGCCTATCAGATCGTTAATACGACGAAGACCCAACTGCGCCATAATCTCGCGGGCCTCTTCTGCCACCATAAACAGGTAGTTCACGACATGCTCGGGCGCACCCGCAAATTTCTTACGCAGCACTTTATCCTGAGTCGCAATACCAACCGGGCAGGTATTCAGATGACACTTACGCATCATGATGCAACCCATGGCAATAAGCGGCGCTGTTGCGAAGCCCATTTCCTCGGCACCAAGCAACGCTGCAATTACAACGTCACGACCGGTTTTTAAGCCGCCATCAGTCTGCAGGGTTACACGACTACGTAGATCATTCATAACCAGTGTCTGATGCGTTTCCGCCAGACCCAGCTCCCACGGCAAACCAGCATGCTTCACGGAGGTAAGTGGCGAGGCACCGGTACCGCCACTGTCGCCCGATATCAGAATATGGTCGGAATACGCTTTCGCCACACCCGCAGCGATAGTACCGACACCCACTTCTGACACCAGCTTCACGCTAACGCGGGCCTTGGGATTGGCATTCTTCAGGTCATAAATGAGCTGCGCCAAATCTTCAATTGAATAAATATCATGATGCGGTGGAGGTGAGATCAAGCCCACGCCCGGCGTGGAATAACGCAACCGGGCAATGTTGTCATCGACCTTGCGGCCAGGCAGTTCGCCACCCTCACCAGGCTTAGCGCCCTGCGCCATCTTAATTTGCAGCTCATCGGCATTAGCCAGATACCACGCGGTTACGCCAAATCGACCGGAGGCAATCTGCTTAATCGCAGAACGTTTTGAGTCACCATTGGGCATCGGTGTAAAACGAGCAGGATCCTCACCGCCCTCACCGGTATTTGATTTGCCACCCATGCGGTTCATGGCAACGGCCAACGCTTCGTGCGACTCAGGCGAAATAGAACCAAAGCTCATCGCGCCGGTACAGAAACGCTTAACAATCTCACTGGCAGGCTCAACTTCGTCCAATGGAATCGCATCAACAGTTTTGAATCGCAACAAACCACGCAAAGTACAATTTTCACGCGAATCATCATTCAGCTTACTGGCAAAGGCCTGATATGCATCTTGGTCATTAGTGCGTGCGGCGGTTTGCAGGTTCGCAATATTTGCGGGCGTCCATGCGTGGCGCTCACCGCTACTGCGCCAATGAAAATCACCCGGGTTCGGCAATGCGTCTTGCTTGTCGTCTTCTCGCTCCGGATACGCCAGCAGATGACGGCGAATGGCTTCTTCCTCAAGAACCTCAAAACCAACACCCTGCAAACGACTCGCGGTACCTGAGAAACAGAGGGTAATAACATCTTCGCGCAGCCCCAGCGCTTCAAAAATCTGAGCACCTTTATAAGACTGCAGTGTAGAGATACCCATGCGCGCCATGACTTTAAGCATGCCCTTAGCAACAGCACGGCGGTAACCCACCACAACCTGATCGTCGTCAGGATAAGCTTCGCTATTAACCAAGCCGTCGCGACGTGCCTGCCACAATGCTTCAAATGCGAGGTACGGGTTAATGGCATCGGCGCCGTAACCAACCAATAAGCAATGGTGATGCACTTCACGGGCCTCACCGGTCTCAATCACGAGACCAATTTGAGTGCGTTTCGCCGCGCCAACCAAATGGTGATGCACAGAGCCTGTCGCAAGCAATGCGCTTACCGCAATACGGTCGGCACTAATGGCGCGGTCAGACAAAACAACAATCGTATAACCTTCATCAATCGCTGCTTCTGCTTCAGCACAAATACGCTCAATAGCCGAGACTAAACCGCCAGGGGCATCTGCACGTGCATACGTAATATCGATCGCGCGGGATTTCCAGCCGCGATGGTCCATCTGCTTTAACGCTTCTAAACCTTCATTAGACAAAATCGGATGACGAATACGCAGTCGGCCGCAGTTCGCTTCTTCCGTTTGCAAGAGATTCGATTCGGGGCCAATGTGACACTGCAACGACATAATGATTTCTTCACGAATCGAGTCGATGGGTGGATTGGTGACCTGAGCAAACATCTGCTTGAAATAGTCATAAATCATGCGTGGCTTATCAGACAAGCAAGCCAGCGCTGAGTCATTACCCATTGAGCCCACGGGATCACGTAGATCACGAATCAATGGCAGCAACATGAACTGCATCGTTTCTGTGGTAAATCCGAAAGCCTGCATACGCTCTAGCAATGTGTCGCTATTAAGATGCTGAGCTTTGGGTTTAGGCAAGTCTCTAAGGGAGATACGGCTGTTAGCAAGCCACTCGGCATAAGGCTTGCGTGATGCAAAATCAGCTTTCAACTCAGCGTCGGGAATGAGACGACCCTTTTCAAAATCAACCAGGAACATACGACCGGGCTCAAGGCGGCCCTTAAATTTCACATTCGCCGGATCAACCGGGACAACACCGACTTCACTCGCCATAATGACGCGATCGTCGTGAGTAATGTAGTAACGACTTGGGCGCAGGCCATTGCGGTCGAGCACGGCACCAATGTATCGGCCATCGGTAAATGCGATAGAAGCCGGTCCATCCCAGGGCTCCATCAGACAAGAGTTGTACTCATAGAATGCGCGTCGTTCGGCATCCATCAATTCATTTTTCTGCCACGCCTCGGGCACCATCATCATGATGGCTTCCTGCAAACTGCGGCCATTCATTAACAGGAACTCAAGCACGTTATCGAGCGAACCCGAATCAGATACGTCAGGTTCTACAACCGGATACAACTCAGGCAAGCGGTCACCGAAAAACTCACTGCTGGCAACTCCTTCACGGGCACGCATCCAGTTAGCGTTACCGCGCAAAGTATTAATTTCACCATTGTGTGCCATGAAGCGGCACGGCTGAGCACGGTCCCAGCTAGGGAAAGTGTTGGTAGAAAAGCGCGAATGCACCATCGCCAGATGCGTGATGTAGTCCTTCTCAGACAGATCCTTGTAAAAGGGCTTCACCTGATCCGGTGCCAGCATCCCTTTATAAATAATGACCTTAGTTGAAAGACTGCAAACGTAAAACTTCTTCGCTTCTTTCAGACTGCTATCGGCGCGCAGCTGATGACTGGCCTTTTTACGGATCAGATACAGCTTGCGCTCAAACTCATCGCCTTCAACCCCGTTCGCGGCAATAAACAGCTGCTCAATTTTAGGCTGCGATGCACGGGCGGTCGGACCAATATCTGCAGCGTCCGGATCAACCGGAACTTCACGCCAGCCCACCAGTGTCTGACCTTCTTGTGCGCAGAACTCGGCGATTAAATTCTTGCATTTGTCGCGTTCTACAGCATCTGTCGGTAAAAACACGACACCTGCACCGAAGTGGCCGGGAGCGGGAAGCTCGGCATTCAATTCTTCTTTAGCGACTCGGGCCAAAAACTCATGAGGCAACGCGGTAAGTATGCCAGCACCATCACCGGTATTACGCTCAGCGCCACGGGCACCACGGTGATCCATTCGACAGGCCAGATGATCGGCATCCAGCAAGATCTGATGGCTGCGCTCACCTTTAATGTGGGCAACAAGGCCGACACCGCAGTTCTCTTTCTCATAGGCCGGATCATAGAGACCCGTTGCTGCCGGAAAGCCTGCCGCAGGAATACCCTTGCTCTGGTCATTACTCATATATATCTACTTTCTTCTAAATTACACGGCCGCAAAGCAAGCAATTTTGCTCTCGCCCTTATATCTGCCGCAGTCAGGCGTCGCTCAATGAACTCTGTTGCTCAGAGAGACGCCCTACTCAAAACAATGTGCCGCTCGCAACGGCTGTGCCGGAGAAAAAGTCCTGGAACATTGCCAGAGTCACCTCAATATCAAGGCGACTCGCGCTCTTTTTCCCATACAACGGGGTAAAACGGGTATCTGCCGTATTCAACTCTCGTTACCGTAGTTGTCGGCATTACCTGCTAAGCCGGCCCGAAAGCGCCGAACTTACTAGTTTTTAGCTCTACAGCAGTGTTTTTCCGATCTCGGGCGGCGTTTTTGTCGACCCGAACCCAGCATTATAGCCTGAGACGGCCTTTTCACTCAATCAGAATGAACTGCGACGCCTGCTCATTGAACCGCAAGCCTTTGTTTACGCTGGTAACCATCAGTGTGACAGTCGTCACAGCCAGCATCCTATGCACATGACATCATTCCTCCCATGGAAAATGCATATCAAGAAGTACTCAACTACTGGTTTGCGGGCGAAACCCTTGACGCGCCTAAGCTAGACGCTCGCATGGATCTTTGGTTTGGCACCGACGCTAGTCTGGATAATGAGATCAGCGAACGCTTCGGCTCACAGGTGCAAGCAGCGCTCAGAGGCCAACTAAACGACTGGGCCAAGGTGCCGGAAGGGCGATTGGCGCTAATACTGCTGCTCGATCAATTTGCACGCCGCGTCTACCGCGGTCGCAAAGAAGCCTATGCCGGCGATGCACTTGCATTACAGCTATGCGCTAAAGGTGCGAGCAACAGTATGCATACGGAGCTAGATGCAACACAGCGACTCTTCTTCTTTATGCCGCTGCAACGGGCAGAATCCGAAAAAATTCAGGCTCGCTCCGTAAAGGTATATCAGGCGATGGTCGGTAAAGTCTCTGCAACGATGACCGAGACCTTCGAGACCTTCGCGATGATTGCTGAGCTCCGGCACGATGTTATTGCTGAGTTCGGTCGCTTTCCACATCGGAACGACGCACTTGGCAGAGAAACCACCGCAAACGAAGCCGAAGCGCTTACGCTTAATATTGCGGCGTAGCCCATCCCTACCAACAAGTTCGCCCGAAGCGATTGCCTAAGGCATAATCAACTGACGAAGTGATTTAGCCGGAGCAGTTGATGCAGTATCGTGATACCCGACGGGTCGCCATTATAGGCGGCAACCGAATTCCGTTTTGCCGCTCTTACACCGGGTATCTCCAACAATCGAACTTGGACATGATGACCGCCGCACTCAGCGGACTGGTTGAACGCTTCAATCTAGAAAACAAACAACTCGGCGATGTTGCGCTCGGCGCAGTAATGAAGCATTCGCGTGACTGGAACATGGCACGCGAAGCAGTGCTAGGCACGAAGCTGGCGCCCGAAACGCCAGCCTATGACCTACAGCGCGCCTGTGGCACAGGCTTAGAAGCTGCTATCCAAATCGCTAACAAAATTGCGCTCGGACAAATCGATTCTGGCATTGCCGGCGGCACCGATAGCGTTAGTGACACCCCTATTGTGTACCCGGATAGCTACCGAAGCATTCTTATACAAAGCTTCATCGGACGCTCGCTTGGCGCCAAACTCAAGCCTTGGCTTGGTTTGCGTCCGAAGCACTTCAAACCAGAACACCCCAGTAGCGGCGAGCCCCGCACCGGCATGTCGATGGGAGAAAGCACAGAACTGACTGCCAAAGCATGGAACATCACCCGCGAAGCTCAGGACGAACTGGCCTACGTTAGTCACGCAAGGGCTAGCGGAGCGTGGGACGAGGGCTTTTACAACAGTCTGGTAACGCCATTCCAGGGTATCGAGCGCGATAACAACATTCGACCAGACACCACCATCGAAAAACTCGCAAAGCTGAGGCCCGCATTTGATCGCAGCGCCACCGGAACCATGACGGCCGGGAACAGCACACCACTTACTGACGGCGCCAGTGCTGTATTGCTCGCTTCAGAAGAATGGGCGGCAGCAAACAACCTTCCGGTGCAAGCCTATATCCGGTTTGGCAAAGTGGCCGCCATCGATTTCGTGGGCAAGCACAAAGATGGTTTGCTGTTGGCACCAGCTTACGCTGTATCAGACATGCTAAAAGACGCGAACCTGAGTTTGCAGGATTTTGACTTCTACGAAATACACGAAGCATTCGCCGCACAAACACTCGCCACCATGAAAGCCTGGGAATCTGCAGACTTTTGCCGCGATGAACTCGGGCGTGACAAAGCCTTAGGCAGCATCGACCGCAGCAAGCTAAATATCAAAGGTGGCAGCCTGGCCATGGGCCATCCTTTCGCAGCAACCGGCGGCCGCATCATCGCCAGCCTCGCAAAAATCATTCATGAGAATGGCGGGGGACGCGGGCTTATTTCGATTTGCACAGCCGGTGGCATGGGCGTCACCGCAATAATTGAGGCGTAAGCGCCAACCTCAGCAGTCTGGGATAAAGGAAGCTCCTAATGGAAGCAATGAATCAGTTTTTGGCTGCCGCCAATGCGTTACTTTGGCATGACTACGTGCTCTACCTATTGCTGGGAACCGGTGTCGTCTTCACCTTCCGCAGCGGCTTCAGCCAGTATCGCTCGCTTACCCATGGCGTCGCCGTCATCCGCGGTAAATATGATCATCCGGATGACCCTGGTGCTATCAATCATTTTCAAGCCTTATCTGCTGCGCTGTCGGCTACTGTTGGCTTAGGCAATATCGGTGGCGTTGCGCTTGCCATCGCTTTGGGTGGGCCGGGAGCGGTCTTCTGGATGTGGATTATCGGCCTGTTTGGCATGGCCACCAAGTTGGTGGAAGTCACATTGTCGATGCTCTATCGCAATACTGACGACCCTAAGAACCCGCATGGCGGCCCTATGTGGGTTGTTGCCGAGGGTTTAAAGCTCAAAGGTCCTGGCTGGGCAAAAGTAGGGCGAGTGATCGGCATCATATTCTGTATCACAACGCTCATCATGTGCATGGCCGGCGGCAACATGTTTCAAGCCTGGAATGTCGGCGAAATCACTCAAACCTACTTTGGTATCCCCAGCCTTGTTTGCGGTGGCATTCTCGTGGTTATTGTCGGCACGACTATTCTAGGCGGCATCACTCGTATTGGCGCGATTGCAGGGCGACTGGTTCCGGGCATGCTCTCCTTATATTTGATTGCATCCTTTTTCGTTATTGCCGTTAACTTTGACCAGATTCCAGCTATGTTCGCCATGATTATCCGGGGCGCCTTTGGGTCGATGGAAGCCAGTGGTGCTTTCATTGGCGGTACATTCGGCTATGCCTTTTTGTTTGGTATGAAACGCGCACTATTTTCCAGCGAGGCGGGCATGGGGTCATCACCCATTGCGCACTCTGCTGCGAAAACCAAAGAACCAGTGCGTGAGGGTGTGGTTGCCGGCTTAGAGCCATTCATTGATACCATCGTTGTTTGCACCTTGACCTCATTGGTCATTCTAAGCACTGGTGTATGGCAGCGCGGGGCAGAAGGAGCGTTACCCGATGCAACCGGGTTTGTGCAAACCGAGACAGGACAATGGACGCTGAACAGCGGTGAAGTATCCGATCGGAATACCGATACCTGGAGCAACAACCAGCAAATTTTTGTGCTCTTTGAAGGTGATGCAAACGTCGGCAGTGGCAACAACCTGCATCGGCTCGATGGACTAGTCGCCGCAAAGGAAGATGGCTCCCTTAGCATTCAATGGGATTCTGTTAGTAGCGACATCAAACCTGAGTTAAGCGACAGAGGCGTTTATGCGAGCTACGTGGGCGCGACACTTACCGCAAAAGCTTTCGATACGGTTTTACCCGGCCTTGGCAAATGGCTGGTCACTATCGCGGTATGGCTATTCGCCATCAGTACCATGATTTCCTGGAGCTACTATGGTGAACAGGCCATGGTATTTCTAGCAGGCGAGCGATCTGTGCTGGCATACAAATTTGTATTTTGCTTGTTGATCTTGGTAGCCACAGCGGGCCTTTTACGCACCGATGCCGAACTCGACAACCTCAGTAGCTTCGGATCGGGTGTCATGCTGATCGCAAACTTGCCGATCATGTGGATATTTGGTGGCCAGGCTATTCGCGCCTACAAAGATTACATACGCAGGCTTAATACCGGCAGGGTTGGTGATGATCATGAGCCGCCATCAATTCAAGACCTGATTAGCGGCAAAGACGTTCTGTAAGCCATCGCATTAGGCTCAGCCAAGCGCAAATAGCAGCAACCATGGCAGAGTGATGAAACTAATTGCTGTCGAGACAACTATCGCGCCGGCGATATCGTCTGCGTCCCTGTCGTATCTGGCCGCAAACAGAAAATTGAAAACGGCAACGGGCATGCTGGCTTCAATGAGCACCACTCCACGAAGAGCACCCTCCAGCTCCAGCCACCACACCACGAGCAAGCCCGCAGATATGCCAAGAACAAAGCGCATTGCCGTCAAGCCTATCGCGGGACCCAGCCGTGACACCTTGAACGTTGCGAGCGAATAGCCCATCGCAATAAGCATCAGCGGCAGCGTAATACCACCGACCAGTTCCACTGTATTGCTCAATGCCGATGGCATCGTGGTCTGCGTCTGTAGCAACAACAAACCAAGCAAGGCCGAATAGATAATCGGCGTCGTTAGCAACGTGCGCCATGCCGCTTGCCTACCTTGAATCATCGGACCAGCGACAAACTGAATGGTTGATGCCGCTATATAGAACCCAATGGCGAGGCCAAGCCCTTCCTCACCAAACGCGAATGCGCAAAGTGGCACACCGAGATTGCCCATATTGCCAAACATAACCGGGGGCAGATAACTGCGGACTGGCTGACCGGACAAACGAAGTAGAGCAGCGCCAACCACCGTACAAAACCCGATCAACCCCACCGCAATCCAAAAACTCAGGTAAAACTGAGATGTACCTGCGGACAAACTGGTCATGCCATCGAGCACCAGGCACGGCGCTCCGACATTCATCACTATGCGGGTAAGAAAATCACGCTCAAATGGGTAGGGGGTTCGCGCCCATACATAACCAACCAGCACACAGAGCAGAACAGGGATTATGATTGGCAGCAATTGCGTGTACATTTAGCACTCAGGTTTTTTCGATTCGGGTTCCACTACTATGACAGAAGCGACACAAAAAGCAGTGACAGGCTTCGGCAGAGGGCGTAAGTTCTTTCATTGGACCATCTTGCTGTTTCTGCTGTTTCAAATACCTTTGGGCCTTTACATGACAGACCTGCCAATCGGTATAGACAAACTGGAAAAATACTCGCTGCACAAAGCTGTAGGTTTTACTATCTTTCTACTCGCTGTCTCGCGACTCGCTTGGGCAGCCGCATCCAAACGACCCCCATTGCCCTCAACAACACCATTCTATGAAAAGGCCTTGGTAAAAGTACAACAAGCCATACTCTATATCGTTATATGCCTTATGCCCCTATCCGGCTGGATCATGTCATCTGCCGCCGGTTTACCGGTCAGCATATTCGGACTGTTTTCGCTGCCCGGCCTGATAGAACCAAATAAGGATTTGGTTGAGGGCTTCGCCAGAATGCATGAACAACAATCATGGATTCTATTCGGAGCCATTGGCCTGCACTTTATCGGCGCACTGCGCCATCACTTCCTGCTGAAGGATGACACGCTTACCAACATGCTACCGGGTAAATATAAATGAGGTCGTCACTTTCAAGCCTGTTGCTTGTTAGCGGTGCGCTGTTGAGCGCTAACTGTCTTGCTCAGAATATTGACCGGAACATTGAAGAGGGTCTATTTGTTATCGACCCTGAACACAGTTCAATAACCTTCACCGGGTCTCAGGAAAATAACGAATTTGAGGGTGCATTTAGCGAGTTCAATGCTGTTATCTCTCTATCACCCTCACAAAACAAAATTACTGCGAACGTAAAAACCGGCTCCGTAAGTAGCAACAATCAAGACCGGGACACCCTGCTGATTGGGGAAGACTGGTTCAACATAAATATCTGGCCGGAAGCATCGTTCAGCAGCACCTCAATCCAACAAACGGAGGAGGGTAACTATATTGCCAATGGTGACTTAACCATCCGTGATATCACTCAAGCTGTGGAATTGGCATTCTCACTGACACCATCAAAAAAGTCCCCATACCCCCGGTTTATTGGAGATATGAAGGTCCGGAGACTGGATTTTAATGTTGGCAAGGGCGACTGGATCGACACTCGCTGGGTTGCGAATCCGGTCAGCATTCACATCGACCTGCAGCTTGTACCGGCACCGCCGATGGCGGCATCGCCTGAATGAACGATGCGGCGGAGGGCTTCGCTCCTGTAAGTCGCAATGATGCAAAAGTACTTATTCTCGGTTCGATGCCCGGACAAAAATCTTTGCAGGACGCTCGCTACTACGCCCACCCCCGCAATGCATTCTGGAAAATTATGGGAGAACTGCTGGGCATCGACTTTGAGTCAGGCTATGACGAAAGACTGTTGGCGCTGCAAGAGCACCACATTGCGCTCTGGGATGTTCTGCAGTTTTGCGAGCGACCCGGAAGTCTCGATAGCGCAATCAGGAATGACTCGCTCATCGTCAACAACTTTGAAGCATTCTTCGCGAGTCACCCGGACATACATACGGTATTTTTTAATGGTAATAAAGCCGCCGAACTTTATCGCAAACATGCACCAGCCACTCAGCATCAGTTAACGGGCTTACCCTCTACAAGTCCTGCAAACGCCGGCATGAACTTTGCACAAAAGCTGGATGCCTGGGAAAAAGTCGGCAGCGCATTAGAGTAACAATATCGTTCAGGATGCGCGTTAGAGCGATGATGAAGCTACGCTCTAGACTTAGGCCATTAGCCTTAGCGAGACGTAGGGAACCAAATTTAAAATCACCACGGCTGTTTTGTAGTTGGCAAGATAGGAAAAATACTCCTTCGAGACAACCTCTTCACTTAAGCCAAACATTCCCGCATGAATTTTTGCGAAAGGTTTCCGCAGCAAAACCATAAACACGGTCACTACCAGCAAAAATCCGAAGTTAATTACGGTACACCAACCCAAAAAACTTGTTACTAAATCTATAGTCAACATTGTTGCCACCCCAGATCTATTAGTTAAGCACCCTGCTCATCGGCTACTTCATTTTTCAAGAGGCCGATACCACTAATCTCAACAGAGATTCTATCGCCCGGCTCTAGCCATACCTGCGGCGAACGTCCTGCACCAACCCCACCCGGGGTGCCAGTCGTAATAATGTCGCCCGGCTGCAAAGTCGTAAAGGTAGAGCAGTAGGCAATAATATCCTGCACGCTGAATCGCATATCACTAACAGGTGCCTGCTGCACCGGCGCACCATTCAGACGCGTTTCCAACTGCAATACAGATGGGTCGGGAATCTCATCGGCAGTCACGATCCATGGGCCGCATGCTCCGCTGCATGGGAAATTCTTGCCAGGGGTAAATTGCGAACCATGACGCTGAAAGTCACGCACAGAGCCATCATTGAGGCAGGTATAGCCGGCCACATAATCCAGCGCGTCTGCGGCATCAACATAACGGGCCGGCCGACCAATAACGACGGCGAGTTCGCCTTCGTAGTCATATTGATCAGACACTTTTGGCCTCACGAGCGCTTGGCCATGCCCGACAAGGCTGTCCGGATAACGCATGAACACCACAGGATAGTCGGGTGGCTCACGCCCCATCTCCTTAATGTGGGCCATATAGTTAACACCAACAGCGAGAATCTTCTCGGGGTTAGCTATCGGCGGTTCAAAGCTAAGCAGTTCCAAAGGCACGATTTCATCCAGTGCTTTAAGCAGGGCTTCAGTTGCTGAGGCTGCCAGAACCGACTTAATGTCCGGGTACTGCTTTAAAAAAGCTTCGTTTGGCAGTCTCAGGCCTGCATCACCCACAACTCCATAACCTTTGCGACCCTTGAAGGAACACGTTGCTAACTTCATACCCTAATCTCCTGCAAATCTATCCAGCCGTATTCATTTCGAACACCGCAATACATAAAGCCTACATTATCGGGCGCTTGGGAGTAGAATCTTGAGCTAACAATTTTCCGGTCAGAGCTATGAAACCCAGTAAATCCCGCGTAAATCTGACTGAAGGTCCCGTCAGCAAATCGATAGTATCTCTCATGCTACCCATGATGATTGGCATGCTTGCGATGATGTCTTATGGGATTGCCGATACATTTTTTGTCGCCCAGATTGGCACCTTGGAACTTGCGGCCATGTCGTTTACCTTTCCGGTGAACTTTATCGTTGGCGCAATCGCGATGGGCATCGGAACCGGCGTATCCTCAATTGTTTCTCGTCTGTTTGGTAAAGATGACATAGGCGAAGTGCAGCGCATCGCAACGCATGCAATGATGCTGGCCGCCATTTTAGGTATTGGCGTCACAATACTGGGGCTGACAACTATCTACCCGTTGTTTACCCTGCTCGGCGCCGACGAAACGACGCTGCCGCTCATAGAGCGGTACATGTCGATCTACTATTACGGCGGCATGTTTCTCGTCGTGCCGATGATTGGCAGTGCGGTGATGCGTGCCAGTGGCGACGCCAAAACACCAGCCAAACTCATGTCGTCCGCGGCCCTGCTGAACATCATTCTCGATCCGATTCTTATCTTTGGCTGGGACGTCGTTGGCATTCCGGCAATGGGTATCGAAGGTGCGGCGATAGCCACGGTCCTGGCAAACATCGGCACCGCGGTGGTATCGATTGGTATTATCGTTTTCCGCGACCACCTCATACGATTCATTATGGCCGATTTCAAGTTGCTGCTTGTGTCATGGAAAGAGATTATGCATATCGGCATACCGTCTATGACCAGCAGCTTAATTGCACCCATGACCACTGCATTCATTACCTGGCAGGTTAGCTCCTTCGGACAGGAAGCCGTGGCAGGCTTTGGTGTCGCATCCCGTGTCGAAGGTATAGCGCTGCTATGCCTTATGGCGCTGAGCGCATCTATGGCGCCGTTTACCGGCCAAAATTATGGCCGCGGCTACTATGACCGGGTTAGAGAAGGTGTTCGTTTTGCGTACAAGTTCGCTTTAGGCTACGGCCTGATTGTTGCTATATTGATGTTTGGTCTTTCGCCTTATATCGCAGCTGCTTTCACCGATGATCCTGTCGCGACCAACGCAACTATGATGCATATGCGGATGGTTCCCTGGAGCTACTTCGGATTGGGCACAGGCATGATCGTGGTAAGCGCGTTTAATGCAATCGGCAAACCCATGCCGGCCATGTGGATTTCTCTGACACGCACAATTCTGGTCTATGCACCAATGGCATTTCTACTCGCTTGGTGGATTGGGTTGTTTGGTGTCTTTCTGGCTGCGTTTATCGCCAATCTTGCTTCAGGCACGCTGGGTTTCCTCTGGTTCCGCTCAGTATTTTTTAAATGGGAACCGGACGCTGAAACCAGCCAAGCTTAATAGAGAGTATTCAAATCTCTATGTAGAATTGGGCAATATGACTGCGGGTAAATTAGGACACTCTTTCTTTCGGGTCAATCTGATCCTTGTCGCATTGCTGCTGAATGCCTGCAGCACTATTGCATTTGACCAGAACAAACCCTACCAAAGACACATAGAAGCTACAGAGACTACTCGTCTGGGTAAGATCTCTGCGGACTGGGTTAGCGTCGAAAGTAAGGCCGGTTTCTTGCCATTAAGCGATGGACTAGCCGCATTCGGCGCACGCCTGAGGCTTATAGAATCGGCCGAAAAATCCATCGATATGCAGTACTTCCTGATGAAGGCCGATACGGCGGGTGAGATTATTGCCGGTACACTGCTGCAAGCCGCCGACCGCGGTGTACGTGTTCGCATCCTGCTGGATGATGTCTTTACGACGGTGAAAGATGACGAATTGGCGCTACTGGATCAACACGCCAACATAGAGGTGCGACTTTTTAACCCGGTGTCACGACGTGGCTTTTACTACCTAAACTATGCCGGCGACTTCAAGCGTGCAAACCGCCGAATGCACAGCAAATCATTTACTGTCGATGGCGCCGTTACGATTGTAGGCGGCAGAAATATTGCTGATGAATACTTTCAGATTAATACTGACAACGATTTTATCGACTTCGATATTCTGGCATTCGGACCGATCGTTCCTGATGTCGCAGAACAGTTTGATGACTTTTGGAACTCTGATAGAGCAGTCCCTATCACCGAGCTAGACCACAATGTTTCAAAGAACGACTTACAGGATGCGCGTGATGACATCGATGATGAGATGCGCAGCCGCACAGAATCCATATATGCAGCAGCGGTAAACGCGGAATATATGCTGGAACTGATCGAAGGCACAGCTATTTTGTATCCGGCAGAGGCCTATCTGATAAATGACAAAAGCTCAAAACTCGAAACGCCAATATCAGAATCTGAAATGGTGGTCGCAAAAAAACTAACCGACATTGCACAACTCGCTAAACATAGCATCACGATAATTACGCCTTACTTTGTGCCGCGTAAAACAGGTGTTGAGTTCTGGCGTTCGATAAGAGCAAAAGACATCGAACTCACAATCGTCACCAACTCTTTGGCGTCGACCAATCATGTTCCTGTCCACTCTGCCTACTCGCGCTACAGAAAACCCATGTTAGAGATGGGTGCTGAACTCTATGAGGCACGTGTAGACGCCGTCAACAAAACGGGAACCGGGGGCGAGCCGGAAACCCTAACCCTCCACACCAAGCTTATTGTTATCGATGATCGCTATCTGTTTATCGGTTCACTAAACCTCGACCCAAGGTCAATAGAAATCAATGCCGAAATGGGCATCCTTGTCGACTCAAAGGAGATGGGTAAAGAGTTTCAGGGCTATCTGGAAGAAGACCTGGAAACATGGGCGTATAAGCTGTCCCTGGATGACAAGGGCAATACCTTGTGGCGTGTAAACGTCAATGACGAAGATATAGAACGCAAAAAAGAGCCCGACACAGGCACATGGCGACGATTTCTATCAAAGTTCTACAGGATTCTGCCCGAAAGCCAGCTATAAGCATCTGCTTTTCAGCTGCGTTAATATCAAATGCACAAACTGCGGCAATCGACAGCTGCCAACCGTGATTTTTCTATCAGAGATTAACTATGTTCGATTTTCGCATCGCATTCCTAACCCTTCTGGCGCTAGTTGCTGTCGCGTTGCCAATTGGAACTATGGCTCAAGACAGTCGGGCCTCTTCGATAAGCAGGGAAATTGTTGAGGCAAAAATCGGTGAAACTGAGAACGCAGCTAACATGCCAGAGGACTCACGGCTGGCTCTACTTGAGTCGTATCGCCAAACTCTTGCCTACCTCGATACCAGTAAAGCGAATAATAGCCTAGCTGAAAAGTATGTCGATATTCGCAATACCGGTAGCGAGCGCCTTAACCAACTCCAACAGCAAACTGAGCGATTAAAGGCAGATGAAAGTCCCGCTTCATTGACCATCTCAGACCAAGCGTCTACTCAGGATATTGAGTCACAACTTCAAAAAGAGCAGGCAAACCAAGCTGCAATCCGCACAAAAAACAACGGCATTCAGCAAGCTATCGATTCAGAAAAATCCCGACCACAACAGGTGCGTGAAGCGTTGGTCGACGCATCAAATAGGCTCGACGAAGTTGCTGAAGAACTCAGGGATATCCCTTCAGCATCGGACGATGTAGCTGGCACTCAAGCTAGCCGATGGCGGATGCTGGCAAAATCTGCTGCGATTGGCTCGGAAATAACGGCTTTTGATGAAGAGCTTCTCAGCCAGCCATATCGTCTGGAACTCCTCAGGGCCGAGAAAATCATTGGCAAACTAAATCTGACCAAGACCGATGCTCTGATAGGACTGCTAAACCAACAACTACTGGAACAGCGGCGCAGCGACACCGCTGATGTAATTGCCTCGGTTAACCAATTACCTGAGGGACTGCCGCGCAATGAAGTAATTAGGCGCTACTCAGACTACAACAGCGAACTTAGTACGGAGCTTAGCGACACAACGAGCGCCCTTGAAGTTGCACAAGCAGAAGTCGCCCGAACGAAAATTCAGCTCAAAAAAGTTCGCGCCTCTTTCCAGGTAGCTCAACAGCGCATGGACATTGCCGGAATGAACAAGGCTTTAGGTCGGGCGATGCATGAACAACGTAGAGACCTACCTGAACTGCGGCTATTAAAGCGCGCCGCCGAGAAGCGCGAAGATAAAATTATTAACGCCGGCCTTCTGGATATTCAGATTAATAGCGAGTTGGATGACTATGCCAATACAGCAAGCCGCGCTGTCGATTTGCTTAGTGACACTGACGCGAGAGCACCAGAAGAACAAATTCAGGCCCTTGTTGGCACATTGGACAACACCGAACTGCTGCTCAAAAATCTTAAAAGCACTAACAGGGATTATCTGCGGACGCTCGCCGAGCTCGAGTTTCAGCAACAACAACTCATTCAACAGGTTGAGGAGATCGATGAGTATCTTGGCGAAAGGTTGCTATGGGTAAGAAGTCAGGAGCCCTTGTTCAGTGACAAGTCTTATCAAGCAGCTGTAAAAGAAATGAAGGCCGAAAGTATCACGGATGATATTTTGCTTGCCGCCGGGTCTACTCTGCTTAGGGAGGCTTTCGGATCACCACCCCTGATTATCACCTTCGTACTAGTGCTCGGCATATTGGGCACGCGCAGGAAGCTTTTAGGATTGCTCAAGGCTACAGCTCAGTACATTAACAGCCCTGCAACAGACTCCATAAAATACACATTCCAGGCTTTGGGGATAAGCCTGCTACTTGCTAGCGTATGGCCAATGGTCTCTCTGGCGCTGGGTTACACCCTCTTTGAGTACGGTGAATCCATGGAAGCAAGAGCAATAGGCGAAGCCTTCATACTCATTAGCAACATCCTGCTCTTTATTCGCTTCGTTTATGTCATTTGCCTAGATGGTGGGCTTGCTCAAAAGCATTTTCGCTGGAGCCAATCGTTAGCTCATGCTCTGCGTAAAGAAATGAACAGGCTGACTGTTATTTTTCTAATTCCTGCTTTCATTCTCATTACCAATAGAGCCTCAGACCCCAGTAACGTAAGCGGCCAGATTGGCCGGCTCATGTTTCTAATCGCCGTCGGCGCCTTCATCGTATTTTTAGTGCGCCTGTTACGCCCGGACACAGGCATAGCATGGAAAATGAGCTACACCGAGAGCACCAAGACATTGCGTAGCTGGGGAGCCATGAGCTTAGTCGCTGCCATACCGGCATGCCTAATGATTGCAGCAATATTCGGTTACATGTATTCCGCACGCACACTCATGATGCAGCTAGTTTCAACAACCGTATTGCTAACGAGTCTGGTTATTTTTCATGAGCTATTCTCGCGCTGGATTCTGATCGTTAACCGGCGCCTGCTGCACACTCAAGCGGTCGAAAAATTCAACCACGAGCAGCAACTAAGACTGAAAGAAACCAAAGAGGGCGAGAAAGTTTCGGAGCCCGTGTTTGAAGAGCCCATGATCGATCTCCAATCTCTGGATGCAGACACCCGCAAGCTAGTGAACACCGGCCTGTTTGTGACAGGCGTAATTGGCATGGGAGCTATCTGGTCGAGCCTGTTTGTCGCGCTTGGTTTTCTCCGGGAAATAACCCTCTGGAGCTATATAGATGGACTTCCGGGTGCCGAATCTCTCGTATCCGTCAGTTTGGCAGATATATTTTCGGCCGTGATCCTTACCGCGCTGGCCTACCTCGCCGCAAAGACGATACCTTCACTTTTAGACGTACTACTGCGCATACAAGGCACCGTAGGGCAGGGTGCGCGTCTCGCCTATAGCACCTTACTGCGATACGCCATCGTCATCATTGGTGTATCAGTCGTATCCAGCAGCATCGGCTTCCAGTGGAGTCAGATACAGTGGTTAGTCGCAGCCCTTGGTGTGGGTATTGGTTTTGGCCTACAGGATATCGTCGCCAACTTTATCAGTGGTCTAATTATTCTTGTCGAACGCCCTATCCGGATGGGTGATGTGGTCACAGTCGGTGACGTCAGCGGTACGGTCTCCAAAATCCAGATGCGTGCAACCACTGTAACCAACTGGGATAGGCAGGAACTGCTGGTACCCAACCGGGAGTTTATTGCGGGCAGAGTTCTGAACTGGTCGCTATCAGATGATGTAGTGCGCCTGGTACTAAAGATCGGCATCGCCTACGGGTCTGACGTGCGCAAGGCCATGGAGGTTATTCTGGAGGTTGCACAACAAGATTCACGCATCATCGCGGAACCCGAACCATTCTGTACCTTTGATGAGTTCGGCGACAATGCACTGGTGGTTACATTGCGAGCCTACGTCAACTCGCCACGAGGGCGCTTCAAAATCATCAGCGACCTGAATCTGGAAATCAACGATGCCTTGAACGCAGCCGATATCGTGGTTGCCTTCCCACAAAGGGATGTCCACCTGGATACGTCAAAACCCTTAGAATTGAGATTATACAAAGCAGAAGACCCCTCATGAGAGGTACTTGCTGTTGTCAAAAGTCAAAACAGCTATGCTCTGGAACTTGTAGCCAATAGCTTTAAAATAAAAATAGAATATGAACCATAAGAAATCTCACCGCAGTTACAAAAGCATCACTGCTTATCTGTTAATAGGGCTGCTACTGAGTGCCTTTTCGGCAGCAGCCTACGCCGGCCCTAAGACCGACCTTATCTACCTAAAAAATGGCGATAGAGTTACAGGTGATATTAAGGAGTTGGCTCAAGGGCAGCTGCGTCTAAACACAGATGCCTTTGACATGGTCTTTATTAAGTGGTCAGACATCGACCACATCAGCAGTGATAAGTGGCTACAAGTCGAACTAACCGATGGCAGCCGATTTTTCGGACAGGCGCCTGAGCCTGAGGAGGGTAGCGACAAGTTCATGCTGCAAACCAGTCGAGGCCCGGTCAGTCTTGACCCGGATGACGTCATACGCGTTGAGGCTATTCTTGTTAACGAGAGCTTCTGGGGACGTCTGGACGGCAGGGTTTCATTGGGCTTCAACTACACTCAGGCAAGTGATGTAGCTCAGTTAAACCTGAATGCCGAGACTGAATACCGAACTCGAAAATATCTAGCCAGTGTCTCTTTAAATACCAACCTAACACGCAAAGCTGAAGGCACTGACACAAAACGAGCCGACCTAACCGGCACATACCTTCGTTTTCGTGAAAACCGTTGGTTCTGGTATGGCAGTACCAGTGCACAAACTAACGAAGAGCTTGGTATCGACTTTCGTCTGCTGTCAGCAGGTGGTGTCGGTCGTTATCTGGTGCAAACAGCAAAAACTGACTTACAGCTTGGGCTCGGCTTGGCGGCCAACCTTGAGAAGACTGCCTCGAGCATAGAAACTAACAGCGAAAACGAAGCGTCCTGGGAGGGGGTTATTTCGGCTGAGTGGAAATTCTATAGTTTATATACTCCAAAATCGGACTGGCGGGTTACGGGTCAGTATTATCCGGGTATCACGGATACCGACCGTGATCGTGGCAACCTCAGCATCAACTTCGCGCAGGAATTCTGGAAGGACCTTTTCTGGGATATGAACTTCTACTACTCATACGATAGCAAGCCACCTGAAGCTGCGCTCTCTAAAGAAGATTTTGGTATCACTACGTCTGTCGGCTATAGCTTTTAGAGCTTTACCAAGCTAACCACTGCGTATATCACTACGTATACAGTTGCAGCATCACTGCGTATATAGTTGCACCATCACTAACCAGAATGAGTAAAAAAATGCGTCTATCGCGCCTTACAGCTGCACTAATCACTTCGCTCTCACTAGCCAATATCGCTAATGCAGGCACTTTCACAGATCAATTTTTTGACAAAGATGATGGCTGGCTGGATGGCAGTGATTGGGTTCTTAACAATGCGGTTGGCTTTATGCCAATACCTATCCTTATTACCGAACCGGCTGTAGGCGAGGGTATCGGGCTTGCAGCAGCATTTTTCCATCCGCCAAAGGGCTATTCTGATAAAGAATTCACTGATAAAAGAGCGCGGGCTGCCGCTGCAGGAAAACGCGAGGAGCTGGTACTTCCGAACATCTCGGTTATTGCCGCAGCGGTAACCAACAATGGGTCCTGGTTGGTAGGCGGGGGGCACATCGCTCACTGGAAGGATGACTCCATCCGGTTCGAGCCAATGGCCGGTTATGCCTCTATTAATATTACGTATTATTTCCCCAATGATCCCGGCGGATTGATCCCGGAGGGAGAAGGCCTCGAGTTCAATGGCGAAGGCTCGCTGGCATCACTACCAATAGCCTTTCGGCTGGGTGGCAGTAACTTCTTTCTGGGAACCGTATACGACTTCGCAAAAGTCACCACCAAATTTGACAATGAATTTCCATTCCTTGAGGTCTTAAACTTTGAGACAACTCAGTCTGGGTTAGGCCTATTTCTCCAGTATGATTCGCGAAATACGCCATTCTCACCAAGTCTAGGAACTCTGGCTAAAGTCACTTATAAACGTGATAGCGAGACCATCGGCAGTGACTGGAATTTTGATCGGGTAACCGCTTTCGTCAACCAGTACTGGAACGTTACCCCGAAGTGGGTGCTTGGTGTTCGCGCCAGCACAGAATATGTGGATGGCGAACTGCCCTTCTTTGCCGCGCCATACATTGATATGCGCGGTATACCGGCGATGCGCTATCAAGGCGAAGCTGTTGCGCTGGCCGAAACAGAGCTGCGCTGGTCCTTCCATCCGCGCATTTCTGTACTTGGGTTTATCGGGGCGGGCAAATCTGCCGACTCATACGGTGACATGAGCGATACTCCGTCAAGAGTTAGCAAGGGTATGGGCCTTCGCTACCTACTAGCGAAAAAACTGGGCATGCAAGGCGGTATTGATGTAGCCAAAGGGCCTGAAGACACCTACTTTTATCTCACCATAGGCAGTGCCTGGGGCAAGTAGCCCGGGGAAAGTAGACTAGGCTGCTAGAAAGGAAAGGTGGTAAACAGCTTTATCGCGGTAAAGTTATCCGCCTTCTCAAAGCCTATTCCACCCTGCTTAAAGCCGTAACCCATAATATATAGAGGCGGATCGATACTGAAGGAGACACCCACTTCGGTAGAGTTATTAATTGCGAATTCATCGTCAGGTTCTTCAAAATTTACCGGGTTTGAAAAGTAGTATTGCAGCAATCGTCCATGCCATGCCACCTTATGACCAAAGGGATACCAGTTAGTCGGAATCTTGTATTCGACCCCCAAACCAAAGCGGGTAAAACTGGTTGTTAGCTTATCTTTACCCGGTCTATTGCGAGCCCATAACACCTCACCACCAATCAACCAGTTTTGATTCTCGCCATACCAACCGCGCGCTCTGCTCCCGGCACCAAAGATTGTGCTTTTCGCTGAGCTTTGCGCGTCCCAACCTAAACCCGCTTGGGCGAAAGGCTTTAACAGCCAGTTAGCACGCATAGGTATCATTACTTCAATACCGGGCGTCACAGTAATTGCTTTCAGGTCATCAAGCTTGAGCTCAGGAATATCGTCAAGCGTAGCGAAGTTCGTCACGCCAATCGAAAATGGCATGAGCAGCTTGTAACCGACCTGACCCGACTCATAGTCTGGTTCACGCATATCCCAACTCAATGGCACACGAAAGATATAGACGGTACTGTCGTCGTCTATACGATAAGCACCCGTGCCTACGAATACGGAATAGGCGAAATTAAACTGCGATGTTTCATCAGTAATGCCTTCTAATGACTGGCTATACACCGGCGACATGAGACCGGCAACAACAAGCCATACGAGAGCCCAAAAGGAATGACGAAACACAACCATCACACTACTGATACCTAAAAATACATGTAAACATTAAACATCGGCCCGCTGTAGGTGTAATCAATCTTCGCACGCTTACGACTCTGCCGATAATCGACATTCACATCGAAATAAGTCCAGTTAAGCCCGAACCCGACATTAGCAAACGTTTTATGACTGATACCAATCGAAGCATCAATAATCTGACCACCCAGATCTTTGTCTTTATCTTCCCAATTAAGCTCAAGCGCGAAGTAACCTGCACGTGCGTTGAGCAACCATTTATCACTCAATGCATAAAAGCCAGACAACCCGAGGGTTGGCAACGGTGCCGTTATATCTGACTCTTCACGCTGTTCTTCTAGGTTGCCGGTCGTTGCCAGCCCCAACGCAATACTCTGAATGCTGATACCGACGCTTAGCTCAAGATCCTTTTTAGAGTCTGTATATATCGAATAACCGTAGGATACGCTCAGAGACTCAACATCAAAGAAACTGGTAATAGGTAAGTCGGCTTTAAATTCCGAGTCGCCAAAACGAAACGTCACTTCTGAACTCTCGCTGCCGTTGCGCCTTAAATCAAAATAATCAAAATTGATTCGGTGCCTGGAACTGAAACGATAACTACTGCGAAACATAGGCATTAAAGCGACATCCCGCATGCCCAGGCCACTCTCAAAATCCACCTGTGCACCCGCCAGGCCGTCAATAGCATCAAATGAGACTTTGGTATCAAGACCCGGGTAATAAGCACCAAGTCCCATCCACAACCTTTCCTTGTTCGGCGTATCTTCGACGGCATCATCAATACCATCCCTATCGATATCATCTGCCACGGCGGCCTGAAAAACCAACAACCCTGTGGCTATCAGGATAGGCAGAAACGTAGCGGAGAGAATTGATCGCAAATGCATGGATGTATTCAAAACAAGAAGTGAAACCAGCTGCCTATTCTATATGAGTAAGAGGCATATAGAAGCAGAACCGTTTTCGGAAAACTATCAGAAGTACCAGGCCAGCTGCACAAAAACTCCTAGGCCCTGAGAAAAATACTTATCAGGAGAATCGCCAGCAGGCAGACCGCCGAACTCGGTGCCATCAGAACCCAAAGGTACATTGAGCGCAGCAAGCAGCAAGATATTGTCGGATAGATTGTGCTGACTGATTATTTGAGCCAGAGCGCTAGTATCAGAAAGGTTAGTAAACAAGTTGGGCGTCAGGGTCCATAGGGGCGTCATCTCAACCAGCAGCGATGCTCCAATATAATGCCGTCCCAAGGTATACAACTCTCCACGGGCAAAGCGCCGTAACAGATCCGGATTAGCAGCGAGGTCATCGTAACGACCATCTCGCTGGCCGAAACCATTGAAGAAATATTCGAGAAAGCCACTCATGTTCTTATCGCCAAACACCCATGAATAACTCAAGTTCGTTACCAGCATGCCGGTAACACCTGACTTTTCGGCATCTGTGGCAATAATATCAGCACGCCAGACGGCGCCACCAACATTAAGATTCCCCCCCAAACCCACCATCGGATCGGCATAGTTCTGAGCAAGAAACACGTCGTACTCGCTGGTATCAGTCATACCGTGATACTTCACCGCAAGAGTACTGGAATCCTTATCGACATCACCGGTCTGCAAGTTACGCCGAAACACCATCGCGCCCTGCACATCATTGCCATTAGCTTGCAGAAACTGGCCATACAACATGTCATCGCCGAACTTGTACTCGGTATCGACTGTAGCCGGATCAAACGGGTTCACAACATCCATCGGCGCATAGAACAGGCCATTGCCCCATGAAAGCGCCTGACGACCAAAGCGAACTACGGAGCGCTTGCCGGTATAGCCCACAGATAGGCGATCAATTCGCTGCACAACTGCAAGCTGCCGCTTATCCTCGATCACATCGGTCAGGTCAAAGAGTCGCCGGTCATCATTTAACAAACGATTTGGGTTAAGCGCTTCAGGAAGAGCGCTACTAAATTCCTGGCGCTCCCCGCCCAGCACGAAGAGCTGATACGCGGTATCAACATCAAGCCGACCTTTCTTTAGATTCAGGTTCAGGCGTAAGTTGCCGAATGCATCGTTAGCATCTGAACCGGTAAGATCATTAAAAATACTATTATCAGGGAACTGTGTGTAGGTATAACGCAGCTTGGTATGACCATCAAAATCATACTTCCAATCTTCTGCAGCGACTGCTGGAGCAGCCATCAAAAGCCCTAGGAATGGCCATAGTGCATTCACTAAAAGACGCAGAGACTTATAGCGAAAAGACATAGATGCCCATCAGCGAAAGACTAACTAGGCTGGTCGATATCATCGACGATCCTGCCATCAAGCATCTTAATCTGACGCCTCGCATAGCCCATCACCCGCTGGTCATGAGTGGCCATGATAAACGTGGTGTTGTGATTCTCATTAAGCTCCACAAACAACTCCATCAGCTTCTCCGACGTATGCGAATCAAGGTTAGCCGTAGGCTCATCTGCCAATACCATCGCTGGTCGGGATGCTATGGCTCTGGCAACCGCGACACGCTGCTGCTGCCCGCCGGACATTTGTGCCGGACGTCGGTTCGCAAGCCCTTCAAGGCCGACTTCACTCAGAATAGCGTGCGCCTTCTCAGCACGGTCTGCTGCCGCAACCCCCTGCACCTGCATCACGAACTCAACATTCTCCTGTGCCGTCAGCACCGGTATCAGGTTGTAGGCCTGAAACACAAAACCGATATTCAACAAGCGCATCTGGGCAAGATCACCTTTACTCAGATTGTCGGTACGCTGATCGCCAATCCATATCTCACCACTATCGGGCATGTCCAGGCCACCAATTGCATTTAACAAGGTCGTTTTACCACCACCGGAAGGAGCTGACAAAACAACAAAGCCGCCTTCATCAATCTCAAGATCAATATGATCAAGGCCCATGATCTTCTGATCACCCTGACGATAGGTTTTGCAAATATCTATACAACGAACTGCAGACATAACTAGGCCTTATTTATCGCTTCTATGGGCTGATAGCGTGACGCACGCCATGCGGGAGAAAGACTGGCAAAAAAGCCCAGCACCAATACAACACTAGTGGCTAACACCATGTCGCTAATCAGTAGCTGGGGATAAAGCACGCTCGCAGCGCCCATCATCTCCATGCCCTGGCCAACCACAGAGATATCTATTCCATCCTTCACTGAGTTCACGCTGATCCACGCCAACAAATTTCCGCTTAACAGGCCTATCGATAACAGCAACAAAGACTCGATAACAATTTGAGCAAGGATGAGACTAGGGCGCATTCCCAAAGCAAGCATTAAGCCAATTTCGCGCACACGTTCAAACACCGCCATGACCAGGGTGTTAACCAAACCAAAGGAGAGGGCCAGAAAAATAACCACAATCCAAACCAACACAAAGCCATCCATAACGCGGAGCATCGTACCCAGATAGCTATCGAGCTCATACCAAGCCTCGACCTTAAGTGACTCTCCGGCAGCCATCTTGGTATCAGCGAGCAGGGTGCTCACATCGCGGTAGTTACTGCCCAGCAAGGCAAACTCACTAACTCTGCCATCAGCGCGCAGAAGCTTCTGTGCTGTGGCTTTGCCAATAAAGACCTGCGTCTCCTCAACAGCCTCAAGCTTATTATCAAAAATTCCAACAATCCTGAAACCACGATCAACAATCTCATTATCGGGATCCTGACTCATCAGAACAATGCGCTTGCCCACTCGTGTTTCAAGCGTGTCAGCCATTTTTTTACCGATCAACACGCCGGTATCATCGGGGCCTTCCAAATAACGCCCTTCGGAAATATCCCCCGCAATGTAAGACAAGGAAGCCTCTCGCTCCGGGTCAATGCCCAGCAGGGTTACGCCACGCGACTCACGCTCACTTGAAATGACTGCGGGTACTTTAATCCGGCTGGTCCAACCTTCTGAATCCAACGCGGCAACTTTTTCCGCAAGCTCGGCTTCCGGCATCGCAATCAGGTTATTAATCGTAGGGTCATCCTGAAAATCAGGATTATGGATTTGCACATGGCCGGGCAACGAGCCCACGCCATCCTTCACCATCTGATCAACCATGCCGCGCATCAGGGCAGTCATAAAGATCATGGCCCAGACACCTACGGTGATTGCAGCCAGCATGATGAGTGTGCGCCGATAGTTACGCCACAGGTTACGCCACCCGAGAGTAAAGACGATCCCGAAGCCCTGCATCAGGCTGACCTCATTGCCGCAACCGGCTGCAGCCAATGCAGGCGCAGTGCAGGGTAAATAGCTGCCAACAAACTGCCGATAAACACAATGCCCGGCCCGACCAGCAGCCCGATAAGAGATACCGATGGATAGATGCGCCCCGGCACATTGAATTTGCCAGCCATCTCTTCCATACCCTCCCAGGTAAACCCGTAAATGCCAAAGTAAACGACCAAAGCACCACCAATCGCGGCCCCCAGAATGAGGCCGAGGCCACCCATCAAAGCAGTCTCGAGGAAGATGAGTCGCATCAAGCGTCCGGGCGTGAGGCCAAGTGCCATGGTGATGCCAAACTCACGGGTACGCTCGAGTACCGACATCAACTGCGTATTGAGCACGCTAAATGCGACGAGAATTATCAGGATGCCATACATAAACCACGCACTTGCGAGGTCGGCCTGAATCGCCTGCTGCAAACCGGGCTGCAGCGTATTCCAATCAAGCACTGTAAGGTCGTCACGCTCTGCCAGATGCTGCTCGACCTGCTGCTGTACTTCTGCGGCCAGGAAAAGGTCGGGCGCATTGATAGCGATCATATGACCGCTATCGCCCATCGAAAAAATATCCTGAAAGTATTGCAGGGGCATTTCAACTATCGCGCGATCGAGGTCAGACACCCCACTTTCAAATATACCGACAACAACAACCACGCCAGCGGCAAACGAACCATCCTTGCCACTGCCAAGCAACGTGATTTCATCACCAATATCAACCCGCAAATTTTTTGCCAGCAAACTACCCACTACGATTTCAGCGGCAGCCGGATCCTTTAGAAAACGACCCTTCTTGGTCAGACCGGGAATACTGGAAACGTTCGGTTCGAACTCGGGCTCGACGCCGAAAACCTGAATGCCATAGCTGCGATCCTCGCTGGAGGCTAACGCAAATGCCGCAGCGCGCGCACCGACCGTATCGAGCCCCGTGGCAACGCGCAGCTCATTCGCCAACTTTGCTGCTTCCGGCAAAGTAAAACGCATTTTTTTGTCTTCCTGATACCCGGGTGCCTGCACCTGCATGTGACCCGTAAATGCCTGCAGCGTGTTGTCAATCATCATTCGGTACATGCCTAACTGCAGCGAAATCATAAACACCAGCAAGATATTAGAGAACACCATCGCACCGGTTGTGAGCCAGGTTCGCCGTGGCTGTCGCCACAGGTTACGCCATGCCAACTTAAAGGTTAGATTCATATCTGAATTAACTTCCGGTTCTAGTCTCGTGGATTACGCAAATTGGACAGCGTGAACAGATTGTCATCCAAGTCGGCATCGTAAGCCACATCGCTCACCACAATCTCTGTCCACTCATCAGGACTATCCACCTTATGCATACGCTGCTTGGTTGCTGTTAAGCGACCACCCATCTCTTTAATTTCAAGAGTGTTCTGCTCTTTCACTAATGCATCGTCCTGATCATAGAAACGATGACTCAGCATAAGATAGTCTTCACGAACCTCAATCACCTCACGCCCCCAAACCACTGCGGCGTCCTCAAGCGGCACCGACTGAACCGTATAGATAGTAAGCCCTTCTTCCTGACGGGTATCCAGTAGCGTATGAGTATATGAGTCGACGATATCGTCGGCACGCGACACGTCCTTATTAGAAAAATCCGAGCCCATCCAGCTTTGCCCCATCATAGAAGAAGGCACCTTGATGACGCGGTTAACCTTAGGCGAATAGCTCCACATGTTTTTGTCGTTCATAAGGGTGCCATTACCCTTATCTTTTTTGGGAGCTACCACCCTGACCAAAGACTTCTTCTCGCCTTTGGTGTAACTCTGCATTGACATGGTGCGTTCCCAATCAACACGATGAATAGTCATTGTCATTTCAGCTGAGGAAGACTGCCCCCGGAAGTAATCCCAGGCCTCACGTACCAGTTGTTTGGCATCGACGTCGGCAACCTGATCTGCATCTGCAGAAGCCTGCTCTGCAGATGCAGAACCAATGCTAGCCGCAGCAAATAATATTGCCATCATGGCGATTCGTAAAAAGCTCACTATCAAATCTCTCCGCTCAATCAAGAATACAATTATTTACAATCACTCTATACAGAAAAACGCATGTCTCCGACAAATAGAATATCAAGCACATTTGCATCGCCCAATCCTGAGTAACTCTTGGCGACCTTGTCGCGAATGATATCCAAAGCCACGACATCACTAAACAGGAAACCCTCGGCCAGTTGCACATGTATGAGTATGTTCAGGGTACCGCCAAGCTTCATTACTCTGATGCGATAGTCAGCCACCGGATGCTCTTGCATAGCTTCATTGAAGAGCCGATCCAATTTCTCGAGTAACTCAGGGTCCGGTGCATAGCCGATAAGATCGGCCAGATTGTCGCGCAAGATTCTAAGCGGTGCAGGCACTGCAACGATCACAATAAGCAATACCAATGCTGGATCAACGTAATTGCTGTACTGCGCGAAGTCCGTGCCCTGAATGAAGTAACCGACTGAAAATGCGAGGAAAACGGCTGCTGACATCAACGTGTCGATGTACCAGGACTCGGCATCCACCGTCACCAGGACACTGTTGGTGCGCTTAGCTGCCCGCCGAAAAACCACTGCCAGAACGGCACAGGAAATCATCGCAATAGCGCCATAGATCACGGCTATACCGGCCTGCAGCTCCCTGCCACCCGATGCGAGAGCTTCGATCCCTGACGCTGCTGCAACAACACATAGCACCACCATCAACAGAGACTTAACCACATTGAGCATCGGCCCGAAGTGGGCGTAACCAAAATGGAAATGTTCATCATCAGGGCGCCTAACAAGCTCAGCGACCTTGAGGGTCAATAGAGATAAAACGAAACCAATTCCCGAAAAAACACCATCGAGAAGAATCGCTTCGGAGCCCGTCAGAAAGAAAAAGAACAGGCCGGAAACAGCCATGACAAGGGCACCAACAACCGACAGTTTAAGTGCGCGCTGTTCTTGCTGTTGCTGTTCATTCTCAGCCATATGCCATCGGGTTCCCATCAATCCGGTCAATAACTCACATTACCGTATATAGTTGTAAAATACTGTTCGAGTAAACAGATAACCGTACCTGTGCAGAGCTTAACAAAAGGGGATTTAACAATGAAAAACCTCGGCCAGTTTATAAAAGCCACCGCTGTCGGTGGACTCATTGTGATCGTGCCTCTGGCTATAGTCATATTCGCAATCGGCTCGCTGCTGCAGACGGTCATGGCATTGGGCTCTAAGCTCGAAGAAACCTATGAGGGGTTTGGCTGGCTAGGGGATCCAATGATTCTCACTGGCGTTGCCTTTCTGCTGATCGTATCGCTTTGCTTTATCACAGGATTGCTGCTGATCACAGCACCAGGCAAGCGCATCTCCGAATCCATTAACCGCTTTCTGACAAGCAATGTTCCTATGTATGGCATGGTTCAGAACCTGACCGCACAGTTTGCCGGCATCAAAACAGATGACGCGCAGCCGGTGATGGCTGACCTATATGGTTCCGATGCCTGGGTCCTTGGCTTTCAGGTAGAGGAATTATCCGATGGCAAGCTGGCTATATTTGTGCCGGCGATTCCCGTCGCTACGGTAGGGCAGCTCTACTATGTCGATCCCGCCCGCGTGCGGCGATTAGACGTAAAAATGATGGATGTCGTAAACAGCATCACCCAGTGGGGCGTCGGCTCAAACGTCTTGTTTGAGCAGCATCATAGAGGCGACAGCGCCAAGCCAGAGGCCTAGCCGCCTAACTACTTTTGCCCAACCGGTCGGCTGCGCTGCCGGATACCGACGCGGTCTGTCATAAGGCCTTTGGCTTCAGGCGTGTCGGCATACTCCAGCATGCTCTCGTTCTGTGCGCTAGCTAACCTTTTCGCAGCCCCTATGTATGGCATTATCTGCAGCTCTTTAGAACAATTGTGTATTTGGCATGAGCTTATTTGGTCGTTTTCTCGAAATTAGTGTACCCGCCGGGGACATTCAGGAATCGCTCGCCTGGTATCGACTACTGGGATTTCACGAGTGCCCGACCGGCGACATCTACGATCATCACTACGCCGTAGTCACCGACGGCAGAATCTATATCGGGCTGCACAGTGCGGGCATCGATGAGACCTGCCTCACCTTTGTTAGGCCCGAACTCACCCGACATCTGCCGAAGTTACAAGAGCTCGGAACTGAAGTTGACGAGGTGTATCAGGGCGATGAGCGTTTTCACGAACTCGTGCTCCATGACCCTGATGGGTTTCAAGTGCGCTTAATCGAGGCCAGAACATTCTCGCCGACTGAATGTGAAACCATTCCGCTAACCGGGCAACTGCGCAATCTTGGCTTAGCCGCCAGATACCCCGATGATGCCTCGCAGTTCTGGGAGCAAGGCGGGTTTGACAGTCATGAAATCGAAGCAGACGATGCGATCGAACTATTGCTTCCGGGCATGACGATACTGTTACAGCAAGGTCGCTCAGCACCACAACTCAATTTTTTGTGCACAGACAAAGAGCCACTGCGGCACATGCTCGAGAAGGAAAACCTGCTATATAAAAAACGCGGCGATGAAATCTCTATGACTTCACCCGAAGGTTTGCATCTGAATATCTACGGCTAATCTTCGCCACGTAGCTGTTCCAGAATACCCGCATCCTCAAGTGTCGAGGTATCCTGAGTAACCTCTTCGCCTGCAGCGATCGTTCGCAACAGCCGGCGCATGATCTTACCGGACCGTGTTTTTGGCAGACTGTCAGCAAACCGAATATTGTCGGGCTTGGCAATAGCCCCGACTTCATGGCTCACCCATTCGCGTAACTCTTTGACCAGGGCTTTAGCTTCGTCACCGGTTGGTCGGGCGCCAAGGGTCACCACATATGCAAAGATCGCCTCACCCTTAATGTCATGCGGCCGGCCAACGACCGCAGCCTCCACCACTTTCTCATTCGAAACCAGCGCCGACTCAACTTCCATCGTGCCAAGCCTGTGACCCGAAACGTTAAGGACATCATCAATGCGCCCCATTATCCAAAAATTACCATGCTTGTCGGTATGCGCACTATCACCGGCCACATAGAAGCGGTTCTGAAATTTCTCCCAGTAGGTTTCGATATAACGCTCATTGTCACCCCAGACGGTTTGCAACATTGAGGGCCAGGGTTTGCGAATAACCAGATAACCGCCTTTATCAGGCGAATCGACGCTATCACCATGATCATCAACGATATCCGCATCGATACCCGGCAGCGGCCGAGTACAAGAACCGGGGGGCGTTGCGGTTACGCCGGGCACCGGACTCATCATGATGCCGCCGGTCTCAGTCTGCCACCAGGTGTCGACTATCGGACATTGCTCGCGGCCAATCACTCGGTGATACCACATCCATGCCTCAGGATTAATGGGCTCACCCACGCTACCCAGCAAACGAATGCTGCTCAGGTCGTAGGACTCTGGAACCTCATCACCAAAACGCATCAAGGCACGAATCGCTGTCGGTGCCGTATAGAAGATCGTGACCTTGTGGTCTTCACAAACTTTCCAAAAACGACCGGGATCCGGCACTGTCGGTGAACCTTCATACATCAGTATCGTCGCACCGGCAGCAAGAGGGCCGTAAGCAACATAGGAGTGCCCGGTAATCCAACCGACATCGGCAGTGCACCAGAACACATCGTCTTCCTGATAATCGAAGACCGTTTCATATGTCAGGCGAACGTTGAGAAGATACCCCGCTGAGCCATGCTGAATACCTTTAGGCTTGCCGGTAGAACCAGAGGTGTACAACAAAAACAGTGGATGAGATGACTCAACCGGCAATGGCTCACAAATATCAGATTGATCGGCAACAGCATCAGACCACCAAACATCCCGGCCCTCCTGCATCTCGACTGGCTCACCTGTTCGTTTCAACACGACTACCGTTTCAATATCAGGACAACCGCCGGCAAGCGCTTCATCAGCTGCGCGTTTCAGCTCAACAGCTGATCCACCACGAAAACCGCCGTCTGCTGTAATCAGCATTCTCGCGCCGGCATCATTTATACGATCGCGCAAAGCCACTGCCGAAAACCCACCGAACACAACCGAATGCACCGCACCAATGCGGGCGCAGGCCTGCATGGCGATAACGGCCTCGGGAACCATCGGCATATAGATAACCAC
>RCNB010000233.1_pt1 | contig 38561 bp, 23 predicted proteins | sample 2041321 | NCBI WGS metagenome assembly RCNB01 (sample SAMN09708232, study PRJNA481090) | Marine sediment metagenome, whole genome shotgun sequencing project.
ACTTGTCGCAAATAGCCCCATACAGGCCAAAAAGATGACGATAATCGAAAAGAAATTCAATAATTTGAAATGCTCAAGATCTTGCTCGAAAAAACGGGCGAACTTATCGTCTAAGAGATTTAATTCCATAGGAGTTTTAGGGTCGAAGGAATCATTAACTCCTTCAAGTGCCGTTAGCGTCTTTGTCCAGTCTGATGTCTTAATCCGCAGGGTATAATAGTCTATGGAATGTATAGGGTTGTTCCAATTAGCAAGGATTAAAGGTTTTATATCTGTTCTGAAATCCTCAATTTGAAAATTCTCGATCAAACCAGCGATCTGAACACGAAAAGGTTCAGCGAGAGTTTGACTACTTCCTCCGAAATTCACAAAGGGTACCTCAACAAATTGACCAATAGGTTCTTCAAGCCCTAGCGCCACGGCAGCCGCCTTATTAATAAGTACTTTGACACTATCAGAAGCCATACCGGTGAAATTGTTGCCCTTTGTCAAGTCGATATCATAGGTCTGTAAGAAGTCTTCATCGGCACCCAACAAGAGCATATCTTTGGCATCGGTAACCGCTTGTCCATTTCGTTTTACCTTTGCAATAGGTATATTTTTCCATTCGCCGGGCACTCGAGAACTAACACTAACAGCCTCTACTTCAGGAATACGTAAAAATTCGCTTTTTATGGCCTCATATTGCCCCCTTAAAATGCGACTGTTTATATCGATTGTGACCAAACCTTCTTTTTTAAAACCCAATTCTTTGTTCTCCAAGAAATTCATTTGCTGGTTAAAAATCAGGGAAGCCGTGATAAACGTAATGACCGCAATAAACTGGAAAGTAAGCATGATTCTTCTAAAAGGTAATTTAGAACCTCCTGAAACCGAATTTCTTAATGAAGAGGATATCCCCGTTCTAATAATAGCCCAAAAAGGATAAGCCACCGATAATAAGCCTACAACTAGGCCGGCACCTATAACCAGCAACATACCTGTTAACGGCACCTGAGTCAGATTCATAGTGGTACTAAACCACTTTTGAACCAATGGTTGTAAAACCCATAGGAGGGCATAGGCAAATCCCATCGAGACAGATATCAACAAAAGACTTTCTGACAAAAATTGCCATAAGAGGTGTGATTTGCCAGCTCCTACAATTTGACGCAACGCGATTTCCTTGAACCGATCTATAAAGGCAATATTTAGCAAACCAGCATAGTTAAAACAGGCCACCAAGAGTATCAGCATACCCACCCAGAAAAATAAATTGACGTAAAGTCCACTGCCTTTACCCTTGTTCATCTCGCCCTCGACATCATTTTCATAGAGGTGAATATCCTGTATCCGCTGTATGAAAAACGTACTATTGAACGACCTATCTTTAGGGTAATTTTCTTTAGTTAGCGCAGTAATTTTTTCTCCTAACTTGCCTAATTCGGCGCCTGGTAAAATCTTGAAATATGTGATCAACTGATCGTTCGACCAGTTCGAAGTCATAAATTCATCGAACCAACCATACATCTCCGACGCCATTTGAGAACTTATGAAAACCATGTTCTCAAAATGAGAGTTCTCAGGAAAATCATCCAAAACCGCAACTACGGGATATTCCACATCACCCATCTTTAATAATTTTCCAAGTGCCGGTTCTTTTCCAAAATAAAAAACCTTAATCGATTTTGTTAAAATTATTCCATTCGGCCGGTTAGACAATTCTTTAACATTACCTTCTAAAACTGGAAAATCGAATACCTCTAAAAAGTTGTCGTCTAAAGCCGCAAAGCGCTGATGAGTTATCGACGCTGGGTCATTTCCTATATTGGCCCGACCTAAGAATAAAATCTGCGTTTGGTTTTCTATTTCGTCGAACATCCGCTTTGATTCAATCCCAATTTTTGGAGGAGATTGGGCCATTTCCCGTATGGTTCCGTTTTCATCAGTTGTTTTCTGCAGTAGGCGATACACCTCCTCTTGGTTTTTGTCAAAAGAAGTTTCTTTCAATACATAGGCATTTAGCAGGAAAAAACAGAAAAATCCAAGGGTAAGTCCAAGGATGTTGATAATTGTAAACGACGTATGGCTTTTTAGGTATCTAAATGCTACCTTGAAGTGATTTCTAAACATGCTTCTCGTTTTTTAATTTAATGATTCTATTTCACTCTGAACGCAAACTTTTTACAGGGTTTGCTGACGCCGATTTCAAGGCTTGAATACCGAAAGTAAATGAAGTTATTAGCAAAGTAATTAATCCGCCCAAAGCAAACATCCACCATTCCATATCTATACGGTAGGCAAAATCCTGTAGCCATCTATCCATTACAAACCAAGCAATGGGAAAAGCTATAATAGCCGCAAAGGCTATCAACTTGCCAAACTCCTTACTCAGTGTTATTGCAACAGAAATAATAGTAGCTCCTAAAACTTTTCTTACCCCAATTTCTTTTTTGCGCTGTGCAGTAATGAACATCACTATCCCGAATAGTCCAAGACATGAAATTATAAATGCCAGTATCGTAAAGACTAATCCCAATTTTTCTTGTTTTTGTTCGGCTACATATTGCTTATTGAAATTCTCATTTAGAAAATGAAAATCAGTATTATTTTCAAAATCAAATTTTGCATACGTGTTTTTCAAGAAGGCAAGCCCGACCACAGCTTTGCCTTTGGCCAACTTTACATATAAATTATCTCGTTCTCTATTTTCTGGCGGCAGAAGTAATACCATTGGTTCTATTTTATGCTGTAACGAAGAAGCGTGAAAATCTTTAACCACACCAACGATTACGCGGTTACTTACACTATCATTCTCCAAATTAAACTTCGCCTTTTTACCAATCGCATTCGAGTAACCGAGCGTATTCATAAGTGTTTCATTGATTATAATTGCATGGTCTTTATCCGTGGACATATCTTTTGAAAAATTTCGTCCTTGAAGCAAATCCATACCATTTGTCTGAAAGAAATCTTCATCAGCATATAAGAAATTAGCAAGATTAGTCACGGACTGTAATTTTCCATTTTTTTCAAAATAGAAGCCATATTTTCCAAGGTAGTTCGTACCGATAGGATTCCCTGCCGTAGCAACACCTTCTATCAATGAACTCTTTAATAATTCTTGTTTCAAGGCCGGTATATCATTTCGGACTTTCATATTATCGATATGGGCAATAACTACTTGCTCTTTGTTAAAACCTAGATCCTTATGAAACACAAACTGCATCTGACGGTAAATAATATAGGAACCACTTACCAGACAAACTGTAACTACAAACTGAAAAACTACCAGGGATTTACGAAGAATATTACTAGCCTGCATAGACCCCAACTGTCCTTTGAGTGATGGAATCATTTTGAAACGAGACAAGAATAACGAAGGATAGCTACCGCTCAAAATACCGGCAAGCAATGTAAAAAGCATAATCGCCCCTATAGTATTAACAACTCCAAAACGCCAGAGGCCCATATCTTTCTCTGTAATTTGGTTAAAAAGAGGTAAGGCCATTTGGACAAGAAAACATGCGACAAAAGCGGCCAAAAAAGTTACTAGCAGGGCTTCGGATATAAACAATCCTACAAGATGTTTTTTTTCTGACCCCAGTACTTTTCTTACCCCAATTTCCCGTACTCTCATAATAGAGCGAGCCGTTGCAAGATTCATATAATTGATTAGCGCAATCAACAGTACAAGGATACCTATCACTATAAACATATTTACCCTAGAAATACTCCCATTACTACCCATTTCATAATCCAAATTCGAATTCAGATGAATAGCGGAAAGAGGCTGCAGTTCTAACTGAAAATCCTTAAACTCCATTTGCTCAGCCAAATCTTTTTCAAGCAGAACTAATTTCTTTTGTAGTGACTGAATATCGGAACCTTCTTTTAGAAGCAGGTAGGTATATAGAAACACATCGTCCCATCCCTCACTTTTTAATTCATCTACACCAAATGAACGGATACCGCTAAATTGAATGTGTGAATTCTTAGGCATATCCTTTATAACGCCAGTTACCTTGTTAGGGAATTTTCCACTTCCAAAAAGTATTGTCTTGTTTTGTGCTATGGAAGCATCGCCAAACAGTTTAATAGCCAAGCTTTCCGTGATGACAATAGATTCTGGTTTTTCCAACGCTGTATTTGCATCGCCAAACAAAAAGTGATAATCAAATAGTTTAAAGAAGGATTGTTCTGCATAGCATAAATCATCCTGCCTTATGGTTTTATCGTCGTAACTCATTAAGTCACCACCTTCGGTACCAATCCTTACGGCGTCTTCAACTTCGGGAAAAGTATTCTTGAACGTTGTTGCGTAAGGAGGTGAGGTAAGAGCAATGTCCATGTTTCCATTGTCCCAACTAGCATGTTGCACAACCCTATAAATGCGATTTGAATTGGAGAATGTTTCATCGTAACTAAATTCATCTGCTACGTACAGCGCAATTAACCAAAAAGCAGCTAGCCCAATAGCCATACCACTTATATTCAAAAAGCTATAGCCCTTGTTTTTATTTAGACTTCTCCAAGCAATCTTTAGGTTGTTTTTGAACATGATTATTTTCGTTTTTCTTATACTAAACTTGTTTCAGCATCTTTTGATTCATTTTATTTACTCCCTTTTTATTCCGTCCGTAAGCTTTTTAAAGGCTTTATCAATGCTGCTGTAACCGATTGATAACTAATGGTCAAAATGGCGATGCCCAAAGCAATGGCACCTGCAATCAAGAATATTCCCCATCCTATCGAAATCCGATATGCAAAATCTTCCAACCATCTGCCCATCATAAACCAGCCCAAGGGTATGGCAATGACTATGGAAATAAAAATCAGCTTCATAAAATCCAAAGTCAATAACTGGTAGATACTTTTGAAAGGTGCGCCCAATACTAAACGGATACTGATTTCTTTTTTTCGTTGCTCCACCATAAAGGCCGAGAGGGCAAAAAGACCCAAACAGGCTACAAAAATGGCGAAAAGTGCAAAGCTGTTGAAAATGTTACCCATGCGTTGCACATCTGCATGCATCTGGCTAAACTCTTGGTCCAAAAAACTATAATTTATAGTTTGGTTGGGTACGTTCCTAGTCCAAATTGCCGTTATTGCCGCCAAAGCCTCGTTGATATTCCCTTTGTTGAGTTTTATGGAAACTGTGCCATTGTCCTTACCAATAACCAAGGACAAGGAAGTGATATCTTCCTTTAACGACTTAAAATGAAAATCCTCCACGACTCCGATGATGGTCCAATCCCGGTCGTTATTATTTATCTGTTTACCTAAGGGATCGGTAAGTCTCATCTCTGCTACCATTTTTGAATTAATGATGATGGAGTTTGTAGAATCGGAAGCGAATTCTTTTGAAAAGTCCCTGCCTTCTTTTAGTTGTATGCCAAGTGTTTTTAAATAATCATAATCTACCCTCCAAATTTGAGCTGGAGTACTAGCTCCCTGAATGCCTTCATTGGCCATTCTAAACGTATTCCCATTTCTATTGCCACCATCTATCGGTAAATAATTCGTAGTAGTTACTTCTTTTACTTGTGGTAATTTCAAGAGCTGTTCTTTAAAGGTATCGGAACTATTACCCAAAACACCCGTCCCTTCCAGAATCACTACTTGTTCTTTGTCATACCCTAATTCCTTTTTTAGAATATAGTCCATTTGCTTATAAATAATCAAGGTGCCGATAATCAAAATGACCGATGTAGTAAATTGAAACACCACCAGACCACTGCGCAGTCTTCCACTTTTACTGCCAATACTAAGACTGCCTTTTAATACATCTACCGGCCTAAATGCCGACAAGTAAAAAGCTGGATACAAGCCGGCGACAGCTCCAATCAATAACGCTGAAATTAGTAGTGTTGGTAAAAACCACCATGCCATCCAAGGCATTGATATGGTTTTAGCTGCGATGGTATTGAAGGCTGGAAGCAAGCCCCAAGCCAATACAACGCCAATAACAAAAGAGATAATACTGAACAAAACAGATTCTGTCAAAAACTGGGCAACAAGATTGTGTTTAAAGGCACCAACAGTTTTTCGAAGCCCAACTTCCTTAGCTCTATTGGCCGATTTAGCAGTTGATAGATTGATGAAATTGATAAGGGCTAGAAGCAGCACAAAACCAGCAATAGCACCGAATAACCAAACAAAACGGATATCCCCATGTTGTAAATTATCCGCCATTTTAATGTCCGAATATAAATGGATATTGGTCACGGGTTGTAGTTTGTATTCTATACCACGAAGCACTTCGATAAAATCCGATGCACGACCCCGTTCCATTTGAGCAGGAATGATATATTTCTCTACAATGAATTTCATTTTTTGTTCCAGTTCCGGAATACTGGCTTTCTGATCTACTAAGACATAGGTAAAGTAATTCTGACTGGTCCAGCTACCATTATTGTCCACAATCGGAAGGACAAAATCAAAATTCAGATGCGAGTTTTTAGGCACCTCTTTCATAACCCCGGTAATTCTGTACGGTTTGGTATCCTCATTATCTAAAATGACGGTCTGTCCTAGGGCGTTTCCGTTTGGAAAGTACTTCTCGGCCTTCGCCTTGGATAGTATCATACTTCTAGGGTCAGTCAACGCGGCATCCGGATTACCTTCTTCCAACGAAAGCTCCAAAATATCAAAGGCTCCTTGGTCTGCCAGAATAAAACCCTCCTCAAAATTATTCTGTGATTCTCCCTGCAAACGCATGCCACGTTTTCCAGCACCAAAAGCAACAGTATTATTTACTTTACCAGCCTTTTGTATTTCTGGAAAATCGGTTTGTAAGGCGTCGGCAAAGGGCAGTTGAAAATGGGTGCTTTTCACGAGCTCTCCTTGGAACATGCCTTGCATGACAACCCTGTAGATTTGGTTCTTTTTTTCGTAATGCTCGTCGTAACCTACCTCATCTCTAATGAACAAAGCAATTAATAGGCATGCAGCAATGCCTACTGCAAACCCTCCGATTTTGATTGTAGTGAAGAATTTATCCTTTTTAATACTTCTCCAAGCAATTTTTAAATTGTTTTTGAACATGATTGATTTTGATTGATGCGATGAAATACTAGTCTTTAAGTGCATTTACAGGATTCATAGTTGCTGCTTTAAAACTCTTCCAGCCAATGGTTCCAAATGCAATTACTATAGTAACAAAACCAGCCAAAACGAACAACCACCATTGAATTTCTATGCGATAGGCGAAACTTTCGAGCCATTTGTTCATTAAATAATAACCCAGAGGAAAGGCTATAAAAAACGAAATAATTACCAGCCTTAGAAAGTCTGTGGAAAGCATGGCAACAATCTCGGAAACACTTGATCCCAAAACCTTTCGGATGCCTATTTCCTTAAAACGCTGTTCGGCTGTGAAGGTTACTAATCCGAACAACCCCAAACAGGCAACTAAAATGGTCAAGAGGGCAAAGATGTTCAATATGGTTCCCATTTTTTGTTCAGCCAAATAGGTCTTACGATATGATTCGTCTAACAATGTATATCCGAAAGTCTCATCGGTATTGAAACTGTTCCATAATGTATTGGCATCGGCAATAAGGCCAGCCATGTCAGCGGATTTCGCTTTTATGATGAGACCACCATAAGGAGCGTACATCATAAATAAAGGGTCTATGGGTTGGTGTAAGGATTTAAAATGAAAGTCTTTGATGACTCCTACCACGGTTTTTGAACCACCCCCTGTGGTTACTACTTTACCTAAAGGATTTTCGCCAAGACCTAATACCTTTGCGGCTGTTTCGTTGATGATTACATTTGTGGAATCGGCACCGAACTCTTTTGAGAAATTCCGCCCCACAACCAACTGCATACCCATAGTCGGTATGTAATTCTCATCGATGTTATATACAGGCATTCTTCTAACGAATTCACCATCTTTAGAAATCATGGTCTGATTATTGTCGGAAAATCCGGCAGGGGCAAAAGCAGATTGCGTAATAGATTCCACTTTGGGGTTTTTGAATAATTCGTCATTAAAAACCTCTTGGTCATTACCTAGCAGATATGCCTCTCGAACTACAAGCAATTGATCTCTCTCATATCCGATATTCTTATTTTGGATATACTCCATCTGTTGGTTGACTACCAAGGTTGCCAATATCAATCCCGCAGAAACTACAAACTGAAAAACTACCAAACCACTTCGGATACCCTTATTACTGTTTCCTTCTAAGAACTTATTTTTCAATGCCCAGATTGGTTTGAAGGATGACAAAAAGAAAGCGGGATAGCCTCCCGCCAAAAGGCTTATCAAAAAGGTCAAAAGTACTAGGGATACCAAAACAGTTGGCCGCCATAGGAAATCGAATTGCAATTCTTTTCCTGAAAGTTCATTATAAAACGGTAGGGATATAACTACCAAAATAGCTGCAAACATCATTGCTATTAGGGTAGCAATAAAAGATTCGGACAAAAATTGATAGCGCAATTGGCTCTTATTAGATCCCAAAACTTTACGAATACCTACTTCTTTAGCCCTTTTTACAGCAGTAGCTGTAGAGAGATTCATGAAATTAATACACGCGATTAGTAGCATAAAAAGAGCTATAGCGCTAAAAATATAGATGTTTTTAATATCACCACCCTGTTCTAATTGGCTGTAAGCGGAGTTATCGGAGTATAAATGAATATCGGTCAGCGGAAAAATTCGAAGACCCAATTGATTTTTTTTAGAAAATTCTTCATAGGAAAGCCCCATTCGCTCTTGCATCTTAGAGCCTATATGTTTTTCAATTATGTTAGGTAGCTTCCCTTCCAAATTTTTGTAATCAGAACCCTCTTTTAAAAGCAGGTAAGTGAAAAAATTACCATTGAACCAAGAGTCACTTTTGGCTTCATCTAGTCCTTTCATAGATGCAAAAATATCAAAATGAAAGTGCGAATTTTGGGGCACTTCTTCAATAATGCCCGTTACTCTAAAAGGCTGTTCTTGCCCTTCTAAATGGAACAGCTTACCAACGGCATCCGCAGCACCAAAGAACTTTTCGGCCTGCGCTCTAGTAATCACAGCAGTATTAAGCTCCTGTAATGGGTTTTTGATATCTCCTTCAATAATAGGCAGCGTAAAGACATTAAAAAAATTAGTATCCACATAAGCGAATTTGTCTTCACGATATGATTGATTATCTACCGTAATTTTAGGGGTCCCGATGTTTCGGATACGCGTAGCATCAAGCACTTCAGGGAATTCTTGTTTTAAGGTCTTCGCAACTGGGGCCATAATAGCCCCTTCCTTTATTTCCTCCCCATTAACCTTTCCCCTAAAGACCACGTTGACGATTTCATCGGCATTTTCATTATAACGATCATAGCTCAATTCATCGACCACAAAAAGTGTAATAATCAAACAGGAGGCGATGCCCAAAGCAAGACCTATGATGTTGATGGAGAATACTCCTTTATTCTTTAAGATGTTTCGCCAAGCAATTTTTAAGTAGTTTTTGAACATGATTGATTGATTTTTGATTGATATGATGAATCATATCTAAATCGATTTTCATGCCACACCTTCAAAACGCTTAAAATCAGTAATTTACATAAAAATCGCAATACCCTACTGTAAAAATATTTGACAAAGAATGTATAATATATTTACAGAAATTACCAAGATTTTCAGTGGTTACAGTTTAACTGGCATTAGCATGCTTAGTGTAAACTTGATTTAATCCACACGCAAACTTTTAACCGGGTTCGCGTTTGCTGTTTTTATGGCCTGAAAACTAACTGTAACCATAGCAATCAATAGCGCACCACTACCTGCCAAAACAAACATCCACCAACTAATATCTATCCTATAGGCAAAATTTTGTAACCACTGGTTCATAAACCAATAAGCAAGTGGAGAACCTATCACAACCGCCAGTACAACAAGCTTTAAAAAATCTTTTGATAACAGTGTTACTACATTTTGGGAAGAAGCTCCCAACACTTTGCGGACACCGATTTCCCTAGTCCGCTGAAGTGCCGTAAACGTAGCAAGGCCGAATAGACCCATTGCCGCAATTAGTATGGTAATAAGAGTAAATAGGCTAAATATTTTCGCAAGGCGATCTTCTGCGGCATATTGTGCTTCAAAAGCATCATCCAAAAAACGATATTCAAAAGGTCTTTCGGCGTCATATTTTTCAAAAATAGTCCTCACTTGTTGAATGACCGAGGGCATATTTACTTGTGAATTTATTTTTAAAAAAAGAGAGCCTCCGTTTTCTGCCCATGACGAGGACACATCGCTATCCTGTGTAACAAAAATACACAGTGCTCCTATCTTATTACTTAGGGACGTATAGTTGAAATCTTGTAAAACTCCCTGTATTTCGTATCGATTATCTATTTTTTGACCTATGGGATTGGTATCCAGATTCAATTTCTCTACAGCGGCTGCATTTATAATGGCTGCTGTTTTCTGGTTCCGATAGAACAAGGAATCATTTGGAACCATCTTCCATTCTAAGCCTAACAGGGAGATGAAATTTTGGTCTACCGTTAATGTCGGTAAAAAAACCATCTCATCGCTGTTCTGACGTTTTACACTCATCATGCTATGTCCCGAATACATAGGGTAAAGACTTACACTTGTCTGTTTTACAGCGGGCAAGGATTGTAGTTCTTGTTTAAACGGGATAATATGTTCTCCAACTGATTTTTCAAAGGGAACCATAATAACATTTTCCTTATCAACTCCCGTATCGGCATATCTAAAAAAATGCATCTGCCGGTCGATCACAATACCGCAAATAATTAGAATAACAGAAATGGTAAATTGAAAAACTGTAAAAAATTTACGCACACCAATACCCCCTCCCTGTTTGCCTAACTTTCCATATAGTACCATAACCGGTTTATAGGCAGATAAAAGTAAGGACGGATAAGCAGCGGCTAAAAGGACAGTAATTATAAACAGTATAGCAAAGGACATTAACATTGTGGGGCTGTACAAAAAGGAATCATCCATGCTAATCTGTAAAAAATTAAAAAAGTAGGGCTGAACCATGGCACACAACAGATAGCCTAATGCAAACGCAATGATCGTATACAATGCTGATTCCATAAAAAACTGCATGGCAATGGTCTTCCTTTTAGCGCCTAATACTTTTCTTACCCCAATTTCTTTAGAACGTTTAGTAGCGCGGGCCGTAGAAAGACTCGCATAATTAATAAGTGCCAAGAGTAAAATGAGCAACGCCACTAAAGGGAATATTTTAATATATCTGATGTTAGCCGCATTTTGATTCAGGTGCATATCTGCCAGTGGTTTTAACAGATACTTTAAACCCATATGACCATCGTCTCCTTTAAGTTTATTGATCGCTAGTAAACCGGTCTCGACCAACTCGGGCTCTGCCGATTCTTTCAATAAAAGATAGGCTGCAAAGTCCGGGCCATTATCTTTCAAAAGATTCCGATGCTCCTCCATAGCAGGCATGCTTGAAATGGATGCCACAAAATTATAGTCGATGCTGGAATTGGAAGGAGCGTTTTTGGCAATACCCGTAATCGTAAAATCATATTTATTATTATAACGGATGATTTTACCAATCGGATTTTGTTTTCCAAAATACTTCTTGGCCATATTCTCAGAAATAACCAAGGAGAAGGGATTTAGCAAGACCTGATTTTTATCGCCTTGCACCAATGGAAAGGAAAAGAAATTAAAAAAATTACTGTCCGCCAACAGGAATTTGATTTCTGCGAATTTTAATGAAGGGGATTCAGGATTTTGAACAATGACATTTTCATAATTGCTTTTAAAGCATAAAAAATCAACAACCGTTGGGATATTCTCTTTACTTAAGACCGCATCTGAATACCCCATATAAGGCATCATAATGGGATCATTCCCCATTTTTATTTCAGATTGAACTTGGTATATCCTATCCGCTTTGTCATGAAACTTATCGTAGCTATACTCATGCCCAACGTACAAAGCAATAAGCATACAAACGGCGAGACCAATCCCAAGACCACTGATATTAATGGAAGAATACACTTTATCCCTTATCAGGTTTCGCCAAGCTATTTTAATATAATTTTTAAACATGGTTCTCGTACTTATATTTCTTTAAGCTCCCTGCTTTTCAAAGAAAGGAAAGGCTAATCCGCGAACTTTCTTATGTAATCCCTTCGACTGCAAATGGGATGACGTGGAGGAACTTTTACATTTCATTTTCAATCCTTTATTTAACTTTCCTTTGGATGGCTCCAAGATATTTATTCCGTTCGTAAACTTCTAACCGGATTCGCAATCGCTGCTTTCACTGCTTGGAAACTAATGGTTAAAAGAGCGATGAAAATGGCCACAATTCCGGCAATTACAAACACCCAAATATTAATCTCTATACGATAGGCAAATCCTTCTAGCCAGTTTTTCATAGCCCACCAGGCCAAAGGACCGGCTATCAACAATGCTATCAAGACTAGCTTCATAAAGTCTTTTGAGAGCAATTTAACAATACCGGTGACTGTAGAGCCCAAGACTTTTCTAACACCAATTTCTTTTTTACGCTGTTCTGCGGTATACGCAGCCAAACCAAATAGCCCCAAACAGGAAATGAGAATAGCCAACAAAGCAAATAATCGAGATAACCTACCCATAAGCTGTTCCCCTCTAAATTTGGAATCAAACACGTCATCCACAAACTGATAATCGAAAGGAAAGGCAGGATTATGGGTTTTCAGTGTACCCTCAATACCAGCAAGCGTTTCGGTCAAGTCTTCTTCCCCATTCGTTTTAATGTATAATAAACTTGCATATTGATTATTATGAATAAACATAACAGGGTCACCTTTACCGTACATATCACCATAGACATAGTCCTTAACCACGCCGATAACCGTAAAGGTCTCCTCCCATCTATTGATTGTTTTTCCTACCGCACTTCCGGAGCCCATAAGTTTAGCAAAAGATTCGGTTACCATAGTATTGGTGCTGTCAGATGCAACGTTGGAACCAAAACCACGACCATCTACAATATCCAGACCAAAAGTTTTAAAAAAATCAGTACTCACATATCGGAATGAAATTAAGACATCTTCAGTATCAGTACCACCTTGCCATTGCAGACCCGAGCCATTATTACCATCAGAAAGTATGTTACTGTTGGAAAGTGCCACATCCTCTATTTTACCCGTATTAATAAGATCATTTTTTATAGCATCAAAATTTTTGATTATATCGCCAGTAACAGAAACCTTTACCAAATGCTCCATGTTAAAACCTAAATCCCTACTCTTTATGTGTTGTATTTGTTGATATATAATTAGGGTGCTTATGATAAAGGTAATAGAAATAGCAAATTGAGATACCACTAGGCCTTTTCTGATAAAATTAGCGCTCCCCTGGGTCTTTCTAGCTCCTTTCAAAACATCAACCGGTTTAAAGGAAGAAAGATAAAATGCGGGATACCAGCCCGCTAAAAGTCCGCAAACAAGGGTAATGGCTAACAATGAAATACCATGGTAAGAATTTAGTAAATTTAAACTCAATTGCTTTCCAATAAGCACATTGTACTGTGGAAGCAAAAGCGCTACCAATATGATGCTAAGTATTCCTGCGAATAGCGCCGTCATAATCGCTTCCGCCATAAATTGGGAAACAAGGCTTTTTTTACCGGAGCCCAAGACCTTGCGTACGCCTACTTCATTAGCTCTTTTTTCGCTTCTGGCCGTGGAAAGATTCATGAAATTGATGCAAGCTATCAACAGAATAATCATCGCAACAAGCCCCATCATCTTAACAAAAACAATATGACCTCCCTCTTGTTTTCCATCCTTAAAATTAGATCTAAGATGCCAGTCCTTTATCGTATGTAAAAACGCATAACCATCCTTTTCGCCAGTTTTCATTGGAAGTATTGCTCTTACTTTAGCATCGGTTGTTTCAAAATTAGCCTCTGGAGAAAGCGCTACGAAAGTATCTGCAAAATTATTACCATACTCTTCTGCCCATTCCATATTCTCGCCACCTAGAAAACGCTCCATCGACACAAGCCATTCAAAATTAAAACTGACGTTCACAGGCAAGGTTTTCATTACACCGGTAACCGTATAGCTGTCTGTTGCATTAACTTGTACAACCTTGTTTAATGCGCTTACGTTTTCTCCAAATAGGTCTTCTGCTAATTGCTGATTGATGATAATGGTATTGGGACTACCCAAAGGATTTGCAAGAGGGCCTTCTACGAATTCCAAACTAAATATGTCAATTATATCTGGGTCGGCATACCGCCCGTAACGGCTTAATGTGTTCTCGCCTTCTGTGAACAGCAACGCACTACCATGAGTTCTAGCTGCCTTAACAATTTCAGGGATTTCATCTTTTAGTGCTTTGGCCAAAGGACCAGGCGTAGACTGATAAAAGGTGCGCCACTCTCCTTCATATTCTTGGTTGGTAGGCAGGTAATAGACCGTATCCTGTTTTGGAAAAACACTATTAAAACTCAATTCATCAGCTACCCAAAGGAGTATGAGGCTTGCACAAGTAATACCAATGGCTAAGCCAAAAATATTTAAGGCACTGTAGCCTTTGTTTCTCCAAAGGTTTCTCCAAGCAATTTTTATATAATTCTTGAACATACTACTATTTGTTTTATACTACAATTACAAGTAGCATCGGTTTAATTATTATTCGGTTCGCAAACTTTTGACAGGATTGGCGAGGGCTGATTTTAAAGATTGAAACCCAACCGTTAAAAAAGTGATTAGCAATGCAAAACCTCCCGCCAAGGCAAATACCCACCAATGAATATCTATACGATAGGTAAAATCTTCCAACCAACGTTGCATAAAGTAATAGGCAATCGGTGCTGCTATAGCCAATGCAATAAGTACCAGCATAATAAAATCCTTGGTCAGTAGTTTAACCACGGAGCCTATGCTAGCTCCTAATACTTTCCTAATACCTATTTCCTTTCTCTTTTGCTCTGCCACAAAAGACACCAAACCAAAAAGACCTAAACAACTTATTAAAATGGCTAGAATGGTAAAAACAACCGAGATTTGACCTAAACGTTTCTCCTCGTCATACAGTTTCTCAACTTCCTTATCTACAAACCTATAATCAAAGGGAACATTCTTTACGGTAGTTTTCCATTGCTGCTCTAGACTTGCTAGCAATTGACCATAATTCTTAGTTTCGGTTTTAAGAAACAACCAATTAGGCGATTCCTCTTTATGGAGAAACAATGGTGCAATTTCATCTTTGAGCGAAGCAAAATGGTAATCTTTGGCAACTCCAATAATTCGCATTTCATATGTTTCATCACCAAAGCTTTGCACAAGTCTTGAACTTAGAGCATCTTCTTCTTTAATGTTAAATGCTTTTAAGGTTGCCTGATTGACTATAATCTGGTCCGTGGTATCTGCAACAGTAAAATCCCTTCCACGAACCAATGGAATATTCATGGTTTCGAAATAACCACCACTTACGCCGTTACGTTTTACAATTGTATTATTCTCACGATTTCCACCAGGTAGATATACGCCATTGTCGGCCAAAATTATTTCTGACGGTGCATAATTTCCACTCGATACATTTAAAACTCCTGGAATATTTAAAAATGAGGATTTAAGTGATTCAAACTTACTAGAAGCTTCATCCGTGCCTATTCTTAGGGCCAATAAATTATCTTTTTGAAAACCAAGGTCTTTATTCTGTGTAAATCGAAACTGCTGCGTAACAATAATAACAGTAGCTACTAAACTTATTGAAACGATAAACTGAAAAATAACCAGAACCTTCCTAAAAACTCCATTACCAGATTGTAAAATGGTTGAGCTTTTTAACGCTTTAATGGGTTTTATTGACGACAAAATTATAGCAGGGTAAATTCCAGAAACAAAACCTGTAAGGATCCCCAATCCAACTAATAATAGACCAATGCGCCAATTCATTAAATCCTGATATACTAAACTGGCATTGGTAAGCTCATTTAATAACGGAAGTAGAATAATGGTAATGGGAATACTAATGAGCATGGCAAATAGTGATAGTAATAAAGATTCACCCAAAAATTGTCGCATTAGACTATTTTTTCCTGCACCAACTACTTTACGAACCCCAATTTCCTTGGCCCTTTTGCTAGCCCTAGCGGTACTTAGATTAATAAAATTAATGCAAGCCACTAATTGCATAAAAAATGCCAAAGTCAATAAAAAATATAGATATTTTATATTTGAAACTTCATGAATTTGATTTTTTCGACCAGCAGAATACAAATGAATATCCGAAGCTTTTTTGAGTTGTAAAATTTTGTTGTCCATCCCAGCATCCGATAAGTTTTTTGCTCCTCGTTCCTGAATAAAACCGGGTAATTTATTCTGTAATCCACTAGCATTGCCATTTGGCACTAATTTCACATAACTATAAACAAAATTATTGGTAGCAAAACTTTCAAAATTTTGAACAAAAGTTCCCATTCCTGGGGTACTCATACTCACAATGTAGTTTGGGTTTAGATGTGATTTTTTATAAGTTTCATCAAAAACGCCTTTAACAGTTAAGGTTTGGGCATCTTCGCCACTACCCCAGGTCACAGCCTTGCCCAAAGCTTTTTGATTACCAAACATTTTCTTGGCTAAATAGGCGGAAAGTACCAATGCGTTAGGTTCGTCTAAAGCCGTCTCTTTTCTACCTTCAATGAACTTATAAGAGAATACCTTAAAAAAGGTAGAATCTGCCATATATACCCTAGGTTCATAATAAGCATCTTCGCTACCTGCGACACCAATTAAATTGCTGCTAAAAACATCCACAAGTACTACCCTTGTAGCTTCTTGAACTTCAGGAAAATCTTCTTTAAGAGCAAAGGCAGTAGGAGGCGATGCCGCCCCAGTATCAAAACTCTCTTTACCATCTCGTTCTATTATAGTTTCTACTCTATAAATAGAAGCGGCATTCTCGTGATGTTCATCATATCCTAATTGTGCAAAAACATATAACAATATGGCAAGGCAACTAACAGTACCAACGGTAAGACCTAACAAATTTATAATGGTCTGTTGTTTACTTTTCAACAAGTTCCTCCAAGCAATTTTTATATACTGTTTTAGCATAACCCCCTCCTTTTTAATTTTTGTTTATCTAACCTTTTTACAGTGTTTCTGCCCTGTTAAGAAATCATAACCAACTGAGTTTGACGATTTATTCCGTTCGTAAGCTATCCACCGGATTGGCCAGAGATGCTTTTATCGTTTGGAAGCTGACCGTTACCAAGGCAATCAACATAATGGCTCCAAAGGGCAATAGGAAAAAGCTCCAATGGATATTGATTCTAAAAGCATAGCTCTGCAACCAGTTACTGGTAGTATACCATGCAATAGGAATGGCTATTAAAAATGCGATAACTAGCAAAAACGCAAACTCTTTATACAACAGCTTTAAGATTTCCATTACTGACGAGCCCAGAACTTTCCTAATACCAATTTCCTTTGTACGTTGTAATGTGGTAAAAGATGCTAATCCAAAGAGTCCTAGGCAGGCCACCAATATGGCGAGCCCCGTAAAGAGTCCGAATACTTTCCCGAACCGTTGGTCCGCTTTATACTGATCATTAAAGTGATCGTCCAGAAAGAAATATTCATAGGTATTGCCAGGAAAAAATGTATTCCATTCCTTCTGTACCTGTGCGATGGTCCCGGCTAAATCTTCAGAGCTTTGTTTGATAGTGAAATAACCACGTAAATCTGGAATTAACCTCATAACCAAGGGCTCGTACGGTAAGCGCAAAGATTGCTGGTTAAAATTCTCAGAGACACCGATAATGGTATATTGTTTTCCCCAAAAATCGATCCGTTCCCCAATAGCCTCTTCTGGATTATTGAAACCCAACTGTATAATACCGGCTCTATTGAATATAACAGCTTCCGGGTCTGTTCCGTAGGATTCTGAAAATTTGCGCCCCGCAACCAGCTCCAAACCAAATTGATCTACATAGTCGTAATCCACTCCTATAATCCTGTATTGTTTCGCCTGCTCTGCTTCTTGCGTAACCAATTTAATACCTCCAGCGTTCCAGTTTACCGGTTGGCCTGGTATCGTTGTCGCTGCGGCTACACTTTCAATCGATGGGTATTTCAAGAGATTCTCCTTAAAAGCGGTCATTTGGCTCGCATAGGTAGAATCGGAAACAATTGGAGGTACAATGACCAAGGTTTTATCAATATCTAACCCTAAGGACTGCTTGCGCATAAATTGTATTTGCTCATACACTGTAAAAGTGCCAATCAACAGGAATAAGGATGCGGCAAATTGCAACACCACTAATGATTTTCTTAAAACGGCCCCTTGTTTTGTAGACACTATTTTTCCTTTTAACACCTCAACAGGTTTAAATCTGGAGAGCACGAAGGCAGGATAAGCCCCAGACAAAAATGTTCCTACCACAAACAAACCCAAAAGCGCTAGCCAAAAGGTGCTTTTTGTAAATAGTGTATAGGAAAGTTCTTGTCCGGATAATTGATTGAAGGAGGGAATCATGACCATCATTAAAACGAGAGCCAAAAATAAGGCCAAGGTGTTAAAGAGTGCAGATTCAAAAAAGAACTGCGTAATGAGCTGCTTTCTATTGGAACCTATCGCTTTACGAACACCCACTTCCTTTGCCCTGCCAATAGCCCGGGCGGTTGCCAAATTGATATAATTTACCCAAGCAATGATAATGATAAAGAAGGCGATACCCAAAAGCAGGTAAACGGTCTTACCATCTCCTGTAGGACCTGGTTCCATCATAAAATTAGAATTCAAATGGATATCCGTGACGGGCATCAAAAAATACTTAGCGGTACTGTTCGATTGTTTTGAAAAATCACTCTGATTCTCGGCCACGATAGCCGGGAACTTTGCTTCTACTTGTGTTGCATTAACATCTTCCTTAAGCAAAATATAAGTGAGGCAACCGTCCCAATCCCATGCATCTTCTGGTGTTTGCTCTCCATTGGAATTAGTTTTGACATTATCCACAAAGGTTGCGTAGGATGCCAAAAAATTAGGTTGTAATTGAGTATTCAGAGGCATATCCTTAAACACACCAGTTATCCGATAATTCTTTCCACCATTAATAGGGAGAGTTTTGCCAATAATATCCTTGGTGCCATATATCTTTATAGCCATAGTTTCGGAGATGGCAGCTGTTCCCGGTTCTTTTAAAACAGAAGCCACATCACCTGCTACCAAAGGATAGGAAAAGACGTCAAAAAATGAATTGGTAGCATAAAATACTTCGTCTATTTTAAGAATTTCATCTTTGACATCCACAATGATATCACCCGATTGCATGACTTTTACATACTCCTCTATTTCTGGAATAGCTTCCTTAAAATGATTTCCTACGGCAAAAGCTCCCCCGGCCCATTCGGTCTCTAGCTTACCCCCGTTGTAGCGTTCTTGTTTTACCCTGTAAACCCGGTCTTTCTTTTTATGAAAATTCTCATAACTCGTTTCAAACGCCACATACTGTAATATCAGCAAACAGGCAGTTATTCCAATTGCTAATCCGCCAATATTGATAGCAGAATACGCTTTGTTTCTAAAAAGGTTTCTCCAAGAAATTAATAAATAGTTTTTAAGCATAGTTCTCGTATTTCTTGCTTTTTTAAGCGCTACTTTTAAGCTTTAGGAACTTATTCTGTCCTCAAACTTTTAACTGGGTTAGCCCTCGCCGCTTTTATCGCGTTAAAACTTACTGTTGCTAATGCGATAGATAATGCTATGCCTCCAGCCAAAGCGAAAATCCACCAGCTTATATCTATTTGGTAGGCATATACATGAAGCCATTTATCCATAACATACCACGAAAACGGCGTAGCAACAAGAATAGCTAGCAAGACTAATTTTATAAAATCAATAGATAAAAGCCGTACGATACTAGATACTTCTGCACCCAATACTTTGCGTACCCCAATTTCCTTTGTCCGCTGCACAGCACTATACGTGGCTAATCCCAACAGACCCAAACAGGCGATAAAAATAGCCAAGAAGGAAAATAAAGTAAATAGTTTTTTAAACTTGATGTCGGCTTCATACTGAGTATTAAAAGATTCATTCAAAAAAGTGTAAAGAAACGGTCGGTGAGGAGCCAGTTTCGCCCATTTTTGTTCAATGTTGGAAATGGCCTGCTGCATGTTTTCTGATTTAATCTTCAACGACAAATACTTTCCATATTGAGAATAACGCAAGGTCAAAGGCGCCACAGCCTGATGCAGAGACAAGTAATTAAAATCCTTTACCACACCAACAATAGTTCCTTCCCGGCCCCATTGCTGAAAACGTTTCCCAATGATGTCCGAAGGGTTAGCATAACCAAAACTTCTGGCGGCTGCTTCGTTCACCATTAAAGAAGAAACAGAATCTGTTACAAAATCTCTTGAATATGGTCTTCCGGCCACTACTTCTATGTTGTAATGTGGAATAAAGTCAAAGTCTATCTCGTATAAAAAAGGACTAAAATTTTCCATGTTACCCTCAAAAGTTTCAATATCTGTTCCTGCGCCAGGAAAGTGACCTCCGGGTACGGTACGGGAACCTGCGACCGAAACTACTTCTTGTAGGTTCATAAACTCGCTTTTAATGGTTTCCATATTATCCATTACTTCACCGTCCCAATTAAAATCGATTACAAGTTGTTGCTCCCTATCAAAGCCTAAATTTTTATTCAACATAAACCCCAACTGAAAATAAACTATTACCGTACTGGCAATCAAAGCAATGGAGAGTGAAAATTGAAAAATGACCAAGCCCTTTCTTAGGTTTGTGCCCTGTTTTGAACTTCTAAAAACTCCTTTGAGCACACTGGATGGTTTAAAATTGGAGAGTACAAAAGCTGGATACAAGCCTGCTAATAAGCCTGTCAACAAGGCCATACCAAAATAAACTGAAAGACTAAAAGCATTAAAAATTTCGGCAGAAAGAAACGCTTTACCGGTAATACTCCTCATGGCAGGAAGACCTATCATTACCAATACCAAACCTAAGATGGAAGCTAGCATTACCATTAATAAGGACTCACCCAAAAACTGATAACGCAACCCTTTTTTGTCTGCCCCTATTACTTTTCTTACCCCAACTTCCTTGGCCCGTTCCAAAGAGCGTGCTGTGGCCAAATTCATAAAATTGATACAGGCAATTAGGAGAATAAACAAACCAATGAGCGCGAAAATATAAATATTGGAGAGGCTACCTGTAACACCTGGTTGCCTAGCAACGGCAGAGTTTAAATAAGTATCCTTCAACGGTTCAAAAGAAATATCATAAAAATCCTCAGCATTTTCTTCGGGCCGGTTTCGTTTCAAGAATTCCGGCATTTTTGCCTGAAAAGCTTGTGAATCAAAATTATCACTTACTAGAAAATAGGTGTAGAAATCCACATAACCCCACCACCCAAAAATTTCTGATCGCGTCTGGTAAAAAGAACTCATAGACATGAGAACATCAAAAGAGAAATGGGAATTAGCTGGTACGTCCTTCATTACAGCAGTAACTGTATAAATACCGTCATTTGCTCTCCCGCCAACACCATCCATAGTCTTACCAATAGGATCCTCGTTGCCAAAATACTTTTTAGCCGTACTTTCTGTAAGTACTATGGTGTAAGGGTCTTTTAATGCTGTTTTAGGGTTGCCAGACAATAATGGCCAACTAAAAATATCAAAAACAGTCTCATCTACATAGAATGAATTCCCTTCTTGAAAAGAACGTTCGTTGTACTCCAATAAAATATCTGCCCTACCGGAAAATTGAACTATTTCTGCCACCTCGGAAAAATCCTTTTTCAGCGCCGGACCAACGGGAGCATTTCCCCAAATCCATCTATCCTCAAGGTTATCCTCACTGCCATGATGAACAATACGGTAAATATTATCCCCCTTTTCATGGTAGCTATCATAGGAAAGTTCGTTTCTAATGAACATGGCAATTAAGAGAAAACAAGCCATTCCTATGGCTAAACCTCCAATATTGATTATGGAATACCCTACATTCTTAACAAGGTTTCGCCAAGCGATTTTAAAATAGTTCTTGAACATGATGTTCGTTTTTTGATTCTTGGGCTTCACCTATGGAACAAGCTCAGCCCAAGTTAATTTTGATGATTGATGATTGATGATTGATGATTGATGATTGATGATTGATGAATAAACTTCCTTATATTTTTACCTAACTAAAATTTTCTAAATGGGTTTTACAAAACAATTCTTCTGACCTGCTAAAGCAGTTCACTCCCTTTCTAAAAATTAGCAGGCTCTTACATCATGGCCCCAATTGCCCTATTTTGACTCTCTGTTACTACTTGACCATCGAATAAATTAACAACCCTATGGGCATAATGTGAATCCCTATCAGAGTGTGTAACCATCACTATGGTGGTACCCTCTTGATTAAGTTCCGTAAGTAAGTTCATAACCTCGATTCCATTTTTAGAATCCAGATTACCAGTGGGCTCATCCGCTAAAATTAATTTTGGATTCGTCACTACTGCCCTGCAAATGGCTACACGCTGTTGTTGTCCCCCAGACAATTGCTGTGGAAAATGCTTCTCCCTGTGCGCAATCTTCATACGCTCCAAGACCTTCATCACTTTTTCCTTACGTTCCGCTTTTCCCATTTTTAAATAGATAAGCGGTAATTCCACATTTTCATAAACAGTAAGTTCGTCAATGAGATTAAAACTCTGGAAAACAAACCCCAAGTTCCCTTTACGTAATTGTGTGCGTTGACTTTCCTTTAATCCCGCTACCTCATGACTAGCAAAGTTGTAGCTACCATCCGTAGGATTATCTAGCATCCCAATAATATTCAATAAGGTTGATTTTCCACAGCCCGATGGTCCCATAATGGCTACAAATTCGCCATCTTCTACTTTCAGGTTTACATTGTTTAAGGCAAGAGTTTCTACCTCTTCCGTCTTAAAGCTCTTTTTTAAATTTTGAATTGTTATCATTTTTTTATTCGTTTACAGTTATAATACTACTTGAAATAATTGGTTGTTTATTTTAACACTATTCTCTCCGCCTCGCCAAAAGAATCGTAATTACTTGTAATTACCTCCTCTTCTGCCTGCAGACCTTCTAATACTTCATAAAATCTAGAATTCTGCTTTCCTACTCTTATATTCCTTCTTATAGCTTCGTCCGTACCTGGAGTTATAACGAAAATCCATTGTCCACCCGTACTCTGGAAGAAGCTTCCCTTTGGCAATAATAAAGCATCGCTAGACTCACCCAATTGCAGTTTAATATTGTAGCTCTGTCCGGTGCGTATAGTTTCTGGCATGTCTTCCGTAAAAACGAGATCTACCCGGAACCTGCCGTTCCTAACCTCTGGATATACTTTTCGAACTCTTAGTTTAAAATCTTTTCCATTACGCTCCAAAACCGCACTCAAATCACGCTTTACCCTGTCAATGTAGTGCTCATCTATATCTGCCTCAATTTTATAATCTGTTAATACATTGAGCTGTCCAATACGCTGACCTTGGGCAATATTCTGTCCAATTTCAGCATCCAAGAAGCCTAATTGTCCGTCAGCAGGGGCACGGACATTCAGGTGATCTAAACGCTGATACACCATGCTCAAGGTTTTTTTCATTCGGGCTAAATCCGTATCCAATCCAGACAAGGAAGTTATGCGCAGCTCATCATCGTTTATGGTCTGCATTTTCACAATATCATATTGCTTTTGGGAGAGCTCGTAATTTTCTTTGGACAATTGATAAACTTCTTGGGAAATGAGTTCATCTTCCATCAGCGCATTGTTCTGCTCAAAATTCCGTTTAAGACGTTGCAAATCTGTGCTCGCGGTTGCAAGCGACCTCCTGCCAGATACTTGACGCGAATCGAAAGTCAATTTTGTAGAGCGTAAATCGTTCTGTTTTAGGGCCAAATCACTTTCACTGGCCATAATCTGCTCGTAGAGGTACATGTTTTCTAGCTTTAAGATGATATCCCCTTTTTTTACCATGGTACCCTCCTCTATCAGTTTCTCGTTCACTCGCCCACCTTCATAAGCATCCATATATATAGTAGTAATTGGGGCAACGTTTCCATTAATGGTAATGTAATCATCGAATTTACCCTGCGTTACCTCAGCAATAGAGAGTTTGTCCTTTTCTGTCCTAAAGGTGGAGACGGAGGTAGCAAAAATCAACTGATAACCTACAAAAAGCACTAATAACCCAATGGCTATATATCCATAATGCTTTGGGCGTAATCCTTTTTTCTTTTCTAATTGTATATCCATTTCTATTTTAGTATTGCGTGTTTTGCACTTATCATTTTATATCAAATACTGTTATTCCTTGGTAAAACTCTAAGGTACTTTTATTCACTTTTAAACGTAATCTAACTTGTAAGTTTTCATTTTGCGCAGTAGCATATAGGGTTTTTGCACTACCCAGTTCTATGGCATTGAGCAATCCTTTTTCATATCTCTTTTGAGCAATAGAAAATGCCATTCCTTGGGATTCACTTCTTTTTTTTGTTTGTAATACCTCAGTGCTCAACGCATTATATTCCTGTACCAATTGTTGTATGGTCTGATATAATTCCTGCTCTTGAATGTCAGCATTATTTTTAGCCCTATCAAGTGCAATTTTCTGCTGCTTTACTCTGGACCTTCCAGACCATGCATTGCTTATGGGTACATTTAAAGATACTCCGATAAACTGATTGGTGTTGTCACGAAATTGAGCTCGAAACGGGATGGTGACGCCCAAGGTATCGCGAATATTTTCATAATAACCACTACCATAACCACCTTGTATTGCCAAAGAAGGATATAGATTACCTTTTGCTACCGCCACTTGCTTTCTTGCGGCTTTTATGCGCAGTTCTTGTGCTTTAATCAATGGCATAAAGTCCATTGCTGTATCGAAAATTGAGTCGGAAACAACCCTCTTTTCAATACTTACATTGGCTGTTGCACTAAATTCAGGCAAGATGATAATATCATTCTCTTTCTCAATGTTCATAGCTTGTAACAAGGTGAGCTTAGCTGCTGCCAATCGGTTTTCATTTTGCGTAAGCAGCAATTCATCGGCCAACAATAAGGATTCTGCCTCATAAAGGTCGGCACCCGCCATAAGACCAACTTCAATCTGTTTTTTAACAAGGGAATAATTAGTTTGTGAGATACCTAGCTGCTCTTTTGATATACTTATTAAGCCCTCAATAAACTGGATGTCGTAATAGGCACTCATGACCCTAAAGGCTAGTAGATATTTCTGTTGTAAACTTTCTTCTTTAGTGGCATTGAATAAATACTTAGAAGCCTTAATGCTGTTCAACTTTTGAAAACCTTGAAAAATATCCAAGGACGCACTTAAGGAATAGTTGTTCGAAAAAAGATCTGTATTTACAATACTATTGTCGTTAGGATCTACCTGACGACCGAATCTAACACTATAATCCATATAACCATTGACGTTAGGCAATAAGTCCCGCACGGATTGGCGATAGGATTCCCTATTAGATAATTCTGTAAATTCAAAATCATTTAACTGTAGATTATGCTCCAAGGCATGAGCAATACATGCCTCCAAAGTCCATTGTTGCTGCGCCATACCTTTAAGGCCTACTACAAGGGAAAAAAATACTATTATTTTAATTTTTAACTTCATATCATTATTACTGTGCCAAAAGGTATACTAGATACGTGCCATAAATACATGTTATTGATTACCAATAACTTAACCTATGCTAAAATTACCAAGACAAAATGAAGTGTAAAATAAATGTACAGATATTGTCAAAAAACTGGACAGTGTATATAACATATTGATTTTCATTTGTAGTTTTAGGGAAATAAAACAATTATACTTCGCCACTGCTTGCATTTTAGTAAAACGGCAGTTACGATATAACTAGTTAAGAACCTGATGGCATGACCGATGCAAACATCCTTGTAATAGACGACAATAAAAGCGTACTCAGTGCTTTGGAGATACTGTTACAGTTTGAACATAAAAGTGTACAGACCATTTCTAATCCCAATCAGATATCGTCATTTCCTAATCTTAATGATATCGATATTATCCTTTTGGATATGAACTTTTCAGCAGGTGTAAACACAGGGAACGAAGGCTTGTACTGGTTACGCGAAATAAAGAAAAAAGCATCTCATATATCGGTCATTATGATGACGGCCTATGGAGCTATAGACCTTGCCGTGGAAGCTTTAAAGGAAGGTGCATCTGACTTTATACTTAAACCTTGGAACAACGAACGTTTGTTGACTACCGTAAAATCTGCCTACGAGCTTCGAAAAAGTAGAAAGGAAATTACCCAGCTAAAACAGAAGGAAAGCAACCTAAAGCAGGTTATTAATCAGAATAAAAATTATATAGTAGGTACCTCCAAAGCATTAAATTCCGTACTAAACCTTGTTCAAAAAGTAGCGAAAACTGATGTAAATGTATTAGTAACGGGAGAGAACGGCACCGGAAAGGAGCTTATTGCGAGGGAATTGCATAAGTGTTCTGTAAGAAATAATGAAGTCTTTATTTCTGTAGATATGGGTTCCATTTCCGAGAATCTTTTTGAAAGCGAATTATTCGGCCACGTAAAAGGCTCCTTTACAGACGCCAAAGAAGATAGGGTTGGGAAATTCGAAGCAGCAAATGGTGGCACCTTATTCCTGGACGAAATTGGAAATCTCTCCCTACAAACGCAGGCCAAACTTCTATCTGCCATACAAAACAGAGTTATTGTTAAAGTTGGCTCCAATAAACCCATTAGTGTTGATATTCGGTTGATTTGCGCCACCAACTGTAATTTAGATCAGATGGTAGCTGATGGCCTTTTTAGGGAAGATTTACTGTACAGAATAAATACCATTCGGGTAGAAGTCCCGCCTCTTAGAGAACGAGAAGGAGATGTTCTTGTGCTAGCTGATTTCTACCTTAACAAATTCGTGAATAAATATGGAAAGCCTGGTCTTAAAATAAATCAAGCTGCACAAGAGAAATTAATGGCTTACCATTGGCCAGGAAACATTAGAGAATTACTACACACTATGGAACGTGCTGTAATTTTGTCCGAAGGAAATGTACTGAAACCTACAGATTTCCTTTTGGAGGTAGGCAATACTATCTCTATGGAGAACGGACCTAACACTCTTGAAGAAATGGAATTGCTTATGATTACGAAAGCCTTGAACCAGAATGATGGTAATTATAGCGCTGCTGCCGAACAGTTGGGGATTTCTAGGCAAACACTTTATAATAAATTGAAGAAAAAAAGTGGCTAGTTTTGCAATAAAAAACGAAGATAATTAACTAGAATTTTGAATTTGAACTTAAAAAATGGTAAGTCGTAATATATATATACAATTAGTAGTTAGGGTACTATTTATGACCCTTACCGTTGTCCTAGCTACCTATTTTGTTTTCAATGAACAATATATTGCTGGAGTCATCGGTGTAATTATCATGATGTTCCAAACAGCTGGTCTAATCAATTATGTAAACCAAACCAACCGCAAAATTGCTTATTTCTTTGATGCGATAAAAAACGAAGATTTCACCCTTCGATTTCCAGAAAAATTAAGTGTAAAATCCCTGGAAGAGCTCAATCATAGTTTGAATATGCTCAACTCCATGATTCAAGATATCCATGTAAAAAAACAAGCGCAGGAACAGTACTATCAAGAAATACTCAGGCAAGCGGATATTGGCATATTTACTATCAATCCCAAAGGTCATATCCTATTCGCCAATCCTACGGTGCAGGAACTATTAAACTATAGACCTTTGAATCATGTGAAGCAACTAAAACAGGTAGATGAAGAGCTCTATAAACTGTTTGAAAACTTGCAACCGTTTGATAATATTATTTTTAAACTTGGTAATGAGCGGGGCAAAAAAGAACTAAGTCTTAAATGCACGCCTATTACTATCGAAGGCAAACAGTTACTTTTAGTTGTAGCGCACGATATCCATAAAGAATTAGACGAAAAAGAAACAGATTCTTGGGTAAAACTCATCCGAGTATTAACCCATGAGATTATGAACACGATTACTCCAATTACATCCATATCAGAATCTATTCTCAATTATTTTAAAAAAGGAAACCAACCAAATGTTCCCACAAGTTTTTCTGAAGACCAAATAAGAAATACAACCAAAGGACTTGAAGTTATTAAAGAACAAGGAACCGACTTAATGAGCTTTGTACAATCGTACCGCACCTTTTTAAGTATTCCTGAACCAGATAGGGAACTGGTAACTGCACAAGCGCTCTTAGAAAAAATTACACTCTTACTCAACGAGCAAAAAGAAGAACTGACCATTACAATAGAAACTATAATAGAACCCAATGATCTAGAATTTTACATAGACCAAAAACAAATAACACAGGTTTTGTTGAACTTGGGAAAAAATGCGAAGCAATCTTTAGAAGGTATAGATAATGGTATGATAAAATTGACCGCAGGAATTAACTCAATGAACAAAAAATTTATTCAAGTTAAAGACAACGGTGCCGGAATTCCGGAAAACTTAATAGATGAAATTTTTGTTCCTTTCTTTACTACCAAAAACACGGGAACAGGTATTGGTTTAAGTCTTTCCAAACAAATAATGCGGCTTCATGGTGGGAGTATTAGTGTTTCCTCACGTGAAACCACGCAATTCACGCTAACTTTCGATTAAAGATCCATTGTATCACCAAGTTCTTTCCAAGGGTCCCATAAATGAGTATCTAGATTCTGAATTTGGTTATCTATTACAACAACTCCCTCACTCTCTAACAATTGCTGCATTAAATTAGTGCCTCCAAAATGATGCTTCCCTGTTAAAAGTCCTTTTCTATTAACTACCCTATGAGCAGGAACATCTTCCATACTATGTGACGCATTCATAGCCCATCCCACCATTCTAGCACTACGTGCTGCTCCAAGGTATTTGGCAATAGCTCCATAGGACGTTACCCTTCCGTAAGGTATCTGCTTGACCACTTCATACACACGCCCAAAAAAATTATCCTTATCCGCCATGTTAAGAATTATATACTCTAAAAAAGGTGATAATAAATAAAACCACCATTAAAAAGAACAATATATAATTGGCGTTTTTGGCAAATTTATGCGTCTTATGTTCTAATTTATTAAAATAGAATACATACAAGTAAAGTACAGAAAACGTGCCCGCACCCGCTGCCAAAACAAAGGTGACAATGTCCCAAACCTGAAATTTTATCCAGCCAGAGGCATTCCACATAATGTTCAATCCGCTATAATAGGGAATAGTTAGTAAATTAACTGCCGCCAGCAGTAGCCCCTTAAAATAACTACTTCGCTTACTTATTTTTATAGCTTTCGTTTTCTTTTTTTTATTTCTTCTGGCAGCGATAAAAAAGTAGACAGCCAAAACAGCAAAAACAAATACAGCTATTTTTAGTAGTACAGCAACTACATCAGGGTTTTTATGTAAAAACTTAGAAATAAAAACGGCTATTGTAGCCTGGAGCATAATCATTGTAGAAACTCCCAGACTAAAAATAATCCCATTTAGCTTGTTCTTTTCCACACTTGTCTTAGCCGCATTTACGTTCAACAATCCTGGTGGAACCGTGGCCATAAAAGCAGCGGAGAACGTGACGAAAAAGAGAATCAGAAGGTGTTGCATACAATCAGTTAAACCTAAATTGAAGGTAGGTTATGGGTTTTCCTTTTTCAAGATACTGATTTTCATAGAATGTCTGTAGTTCCAAGACCTCTTTAGGACTTCCTTCATTTTTATAGACATCATGGTTGGCATAGATAACCTCGTAGTCTAAGCCTTGAAGCAGTCCTAAAGTATACCCGTGCATAAATTCGCTATCCGTCTTTAAATGCATCAAAGCAGCCGGTTTTAGTATTTTTTTATATTTATCTAGAAAAACATGATTGGTCATACGGTGTTTGGTCCTTTGGTATTTAATCTGCGGATCTGGAAATGTAATCCAAATCTCGGAGACTTCATTTTCAGCAAAGAGAAGGTCTACCAATTCTATTTGACTTCTCAAAAAGGCAACATTATCCAAACCATCTTCCAGAGCAGTCTTAGCACCACGCCAGAAACGGGCTCCTTTAATGTCTATACCGATAAAATTCTTCTCAGGAAACAACTTTGCAAGCCCCACGGTATATTCACCTTTACCACAACCCAGTTCTAAAACAATTGGGTTATTATTCCCGAAGTAATCGCTCCATAATCCGCGTTGCGCAAAACCTTGTTCAACTTCCTTGCGGGTAGGTTGGATTACGTTTTTAAAAGTTTCGTTTTCTTTAAATCTTTTGAGTTTGTTCTTACTTCCCACAATACATTGTATAAGAGTACAAAGCTATGAAATGCCCTACAACTGATGATCAATACCAATCAAAATATTGCAAATGAAGTTTGAAAGCCTTTTTATCAAGGTCATAATTTGTGGTGCTCAAACTTAGATTTTCAATTTAGGGATTTAAACCTAAAACATAGAACAACTACTCTTTATCCACAAAAAACTATTAACTCAAAAAAATTCAGTTTCTTCGGAACTTTTTGGGATACTTTTCTCTAGAGTAAATGAAAATTCTGAACCTACATCTACAACGCTTTCAACATAAATTTTTTCACCATGAGCCTCAATAACATGTTTTACTATAGCTAGACCTAATCCTGAACCTCCTTCACGCCTACCACCACTTTGATCCACCCTATAAAAACGTTCAAACAATCTTGGAATGTATTCCTTTGGGATACCGTCGCCGTTGTCCGTTACCCTAACAATAACCTTGTTCTTCACTAGATTTTCTACACTAACTTCTGTAGTGCCGTTATCGTTACCGTACTTTAAGGAATTCACAAGCAGGTTGGTAAGTACTTGTTGTATTTTTTCCTTATCCCCGTAGACCATAATAGGTTTCTCGTAGGTAATATCAAAAGTCAAAATAATATTGTTCTTAGCGGCTTTCATCTCTAAGAGATCAAAAACACTTTGTATCAATTCTACAACGTTGAAATCTTCCTTTTCCAGCCTTAGGTCTCCTACCTCCAGTTTGGTAATCAGGTCCAAATCCTTTACGATATAAATAAGTCGATCTACCGCTTTATTGGCACGAGAAATATACTTTTTCCTAACATTTTTATCCTCAATAGCCCCATCTAATAAAGTCTCTAGGTATCCCTGTATAGTAAATAACGGAGTTTTTAGTTCATGGGAAACATTTCCCAAAAAATCTTTTCGGTATTCCTCTCTTATTTTTAGCGTGTCTATCTCTATTTTTTTGTCCTGCGCAAATTTTTCAATTTCAGCAGTAAGGGTACTCATATCGGTAGTAATTGGGTCGGTAGTTAAAGTTGATGATTCTAACAAGGCAACATCATCGTAGATTTTTTTTATACGCTTATAAATGAACTTCTCTATTCGTACCTGAAGGGTTACAAAAGAAACCAGGTATATAAAAACCAATAAATAAAGGAAAAAGACCCAGTTTAAAAACTGAAACTGCCAAAACAACAACCCTAAGAAACAAGCAGAGAGTAATGTAATATAAAAGGCTGACCTTAAAGCAAACCTATAGGATTTTTTTGCTCGAACAGACATTAGAGCACAAACTTATATCCCACTCCCTTTACAGTCTTAAAATGCTCCTCTCCTATTTTCTCTCTAAGTTTTCTAATATGCACATCTATGGTGCGTCCGCCTACCACCACTTCGTTACCCCATACTTTATCTAGAATAACCTCCCTTTTAAAAACTTTACTGGGTTTGGAAGTAAGTAATGATAAAAGTTCAAATTCTTTTCTGGGTAAGATTATTTCCTTTCCCTTTTTAACAATTTTATATTCCTCCCTATTGATTATGATATCGCCAACCTGAGTAATATCTTCTTGCGGATTTTCATCCTTTATACGCCTTCTTAATAATGCATTTATCTTACTTACTAGAACCTTTGGCTTTATAGGTTTAGTTATATAATCGTCCGCGCCAGCATCAAAACCAGCAACTTGCGAATAGTCCTCTCCTCTAGCGGTTAAAAAAGTGATAATCGTGTTTTCTAACCCACTTGTCTTTCGCAATATCTCACAAGCCTCTATACCATCCATTTCTGGCATCATCACATCTAGGATTATAAGATGAGGCTGTTTCTTTTTTGCTTTTGCTACACCATCCAAACCATTTTTTGCCGTAAATACCTCATAGCCTTCTGCTGCTAAGTTGTAGCTAATTATTTCTAAAATGTCTGGCTCGTCATCCACTAAAAGTATTCTAATATCCTTCTTTTTCATGTGTTCTGTAGTGAGGTTATATCCTCAAAAGTAGATATAATACTCGTACAACAGAATCGCTTAACATTGATTTAATGTAGTAACGTTTAGATAACACTAACAAAATAAATGTTTAACACGGTAGTAACCCCACCTTTACAACATCATAGTTTCTTTGCATCAGATTTTAAGAACCACATTATTCGATGAAGAAATTATTACTAGTTACTTTACTAATTAGCTTAACCAACGCCATTGCACAGGAGTCTGGAAGTATTGTTGGAAAGCTTATTGACAAGGAAGTAAACGATGAGCCTCTGGCCTTTGCCAATGTATTAGTAAAAGGAACCACAAAAGGAACTACTACAGATTTTGACGGGCTGTATCAGATAGCCAATATCGAACCAGGCGTGTATACCTTAGTGTTTAGCTATTTGGGATATGAAACTATAGAAATTCCTAATGTTGAAGTAGTGGTTAATAAGGTATCTACCCTAAACATACCCATGAGTGCCTCTGCAGGGGTATCGTTGGATGAAGTTGTAGTTACCGTTTCTGCTAGGAAAGATTCTGAAATAGCTTTGTTGCTGCAACAAAAAAATGCAACAGTAATGCAAGAGGCTATTAGTGCCGAAGCACTAACCTTAAAGGGTATCGATGACGCAGCTAGTGCCGTTGCCCAAATTTCAGGAATATCCAAACAACAGGGATCTAACAATGTATACGTTAGAGGTCTTGGAGATCGTTACCAGAACACTACAATGAACGGTCTCTCGCTTCCATCCAACGATGTGAACAAGAAAAATATCGATTTAAACCTGTTCTCCTCAAGTATCATTGAGAATGTGTCAGTTAGCAAGGCTTATAATTCTTCCTTCTATGGTGATTTTGCCGCCGGAAACATTAACATAGATTCCAAGGAATATACAGGAGACGGATATCTTGAAATTTCCCTTGGAAGCGGCATAAACTCCAATGCTATCGGAGAAGATTTTCTACAAAGTGAAGGAACCAGTTTTTTTGGGTTTTATAATAGATATACCAACAACCCCTTTGCCATCATTTTATCTCACGGTGTAGATCCGGAAAGTATGTCAGCACCAATTAATATTAATGGTGCTATTGAAGGCGGCTATTCCATAAATCTAGGCGAGGAATCTAGGCTTAGCTTTTTTGGTACGGCAAGTTTTAGAAATGGCTATGAATTTCTGGAAGGACCGGCTAGAGATTTTACCAATGTACTGAAGTTCGATTTTCCAAATACGATTGAATACGCCTACAAAACAACAACTACGGCGCTAGGCAATATTGTTTATAAAATAGATAATAAACATAAAATAAAGTACAGCTCTCTATTCATCAATAGTGCAACGGATGCTGTAAGTTTCTTTGGAGTAAACGGAGAAGGATTTAATCGTGATGGGATTACTTCAGATGATGGATTCTTTATCTCAAATGTTCAATTTAATCAAGATATGATTTTTGTAAATCAGCTTACAGGACAACACCGTTTTGATGAAAAATGGATGTTGGATTGGGGAACAGGATACAATAAAGTATTCTCGGACGAACCGGACAGAAAACGTATTACTTTGGAAAATTATCAATTTGCCTTAGATGATGACCCAAATACAAATCCTGTGTTTTTCACAAATACTGCTTTTGAGAATCAACGGTTTTTTCAGAGTATCGAAGATGAAGAATTAAACAGTTTTATAAATCTAAGTAATACCGTTTCTGAAAAGCTAACCTTAAAGTTTGGTTATAACGGCAGAACAAAGGAACGTAGGTTCAATAGTATTAGATATGGTTATCGCGTTTTTGACCGAACAACCCCTGTTACGGATGTAAATGATTTTAATTCTTTTTTCACCATTGAAAATAGCAGTATTGGAGGGGACGAAGGTGCACTCTATGAGATAAGAAATCTTAATCCTATCAACAATGAGATAGGTTCAGTGAACAGACCTGGTCTGCCGGACAACTCGTATCAAGGGAATCTAGATATTCACGCAGGTTTCCTTTCCGCAGAATGGAGTCCTACAGATAAATTACTTCTAGTGCCTGGCCTAAGAGCAGAATCTGTTAGTCAGAATATTGATTATGATGTTATCAACCTTCCGCCTTCAGACCCTGGTTTCAGAAATGTGTATGAAAATATTTTCCTTCCTAGTTTAAATGTTCGCTATTCCCTAAACGATGATTCTAACCTTAGATTTGGTTTTAGCAACACAGTTTCTTTTCCAGAATTTAAGGAGGTAGCACCATTTGTTTATGAGGGTGTTACGCAACGCTTTGGTGGAAATCCCGATTTATTCGGAGGCAAGAATGGGGATGGAGTCAATTATTCTAACATCTATAATTTTGATCTTAAATACGAGTGGTTTATGGAACGTGGCGAAATTATATCGGTAGCAGCTTTCGGAAAAATTATCCAAAATCCAGTGAACCGGGTAATCGCTGCAGATGCAACAGGAACACAACGTCTTTTCCGTACTGGGGAACAAGCAGAAGTTCTAGGGATAGAAGTTGAAATGCGAAAAAATCTACTTACTAATGGAGATGAAAATACGATACTTTCACTTGGTTTAAACGCGGCCTACACTCACACCAACCAAGACTTAAAAAACATAGAAGCAGGTGATGAAAACACCTTTGGAACTAGCTTTGACCGGGATTCAGATGCGCTACAAGGAGCGTCTCCCTTTATTATCAACACAGATCTTAACTACAGCCCGTCATTCGAAAATTACAACCCAAAAGCCACCTTGGTATTCTCCTATTTTTCGGATAGAATATCTGCTTTGGGAGCTGGTTCTCTTGGGAATATCATAGAGAAATCAGTACCAACCTTAAATTTCATTTGGAAAAATCCAATAGGAGAGCATTTTGAGGCAAACCTTAGTGCCAGTAATCTTCTGGACCCGAATATAACTTTGCTTAGAGAAAATACTGGTAATGGTGACGTCATCATTAGGGAATATAATCTAGGAATTAATATAGGACTAACGCTTAAATATAAATTTTAAAAAAATCCATAATTACACTTTAAACTTAAGACAATGAAAAACAGATTATTAGTATTTGGTATAGTAGCTTCACTTTTTATATCCTGCGAACGTGATGACACAGCGGATATCGTAATTACCGACAATAGCATTACTACCGTAAACAACACCTCAGGTAATGAAGGTGGTGAAGAAGAAACCGTGATATTGACTCCAGCTTCAGGTTCTATAACCGAAAGTCTTACCTTGGAAGCAAACAAGGAGTATATTATCAATGGCGCCACCATAGTAGCCGCTGGGGCCGTTCTTACCATAGAGCCGGGTACAATTATAAAGGCAGAAGCAGGACCAAACGTTTACCTAGCGGTAGAACAAGGTGCTCAAATCATTGCAAATGGAACTTCTTCAAATCCAATTATATTTACCTCTAACTCAACTACACCATCTGCAGGTGATTGGGGCGGAATAATTATTTTAGGTAAGGCTCCTGTAAACTCCGTAACCGGTACCTCAACAGCAACTTCTGAGATAGGAAATTTACCTTACGGAGGAAATATTGTCGATGATAATTCAGGTGTTTTACGTTATGTTCGTGTTCAGTATTCTGGTGGTGCAGCAGATGGGCAATCAGAGAATAATGGCTTTTCCTTTTACGGTGTAGGCAATGGAACTACCATCGAGTATATTCAAGCTTTTGAAGGTGCAGATGATGGTGTCGAATTTTTTGGTGGCACCGTAAATGCAAGCTTTATAGCTGTTGTTAATGCGGAAGACGATTCTATAGATTGGACAGAAGGTTATAACGGTACAATTACAGATGCTTACATTTTACAAGGAAACGGAATTGGAGACGAGGCTTTTGAGTGCGACGGATTCAATACAGATTTCACGAATGCTTCAGGTGCTTTTTCCAATCCTACGGTTAGCAATGTAACTATTGAGAGCGAAAGTGGCACGAATGATAGTACAAGAGGATTTCTATTGAGAGCTGGCACACAAGGTACTTTTTCTAACGTTCTAATTATTGGAAAAAATACTGGAATTTCCGTTGATGATGATGAAGCGTCTACACCTACATCCAACGGTATTTTAGATGACAACTTAACGTTTACAGATGTTACATTTACTGATGTTACTTCCAATACTTCCATAGATGGTTCAGCAACCGAAGCTGATTTAGTAAGTGGAATTGGAAACGGAACAGGAACTAACATTGCTGTTTGGGGCGCAGGTTGGACAGCGGGAATCAATTAAAAAAATATCAAAATTTATAAAAAGCCCACAAAAAGTGGGCTTTTTTACATTTCATCGAAAAAAAACAATAAACAGTAGTCCGCTTTTAAAATCAGCCGGTAGTTTTGCTATATTTGTGGCATAGCATTTGTAATCAGCTATATATGAAGAAAATCTACTTAATCGTTTCCTTTCTTTTTATCTCCTTCAGTTATGGACAATCTGTTCCTAACAATGGAGATATAGATGGTTTTAGTATGTACCCAAATCCGGTTACTACAGGCAAAGTATATATCTCTACAACTAAAAACGATGCTAAGGAGATTATGATTTATGATGTTCTCGGCACCTTGGTTATGAAGACTACTATTTTAGGAAAAGAATTAAATGTTACAGATTTGGATGCCGGAGTATACATATTACGTGTATTTGAAAAGAATAAAGTGGCTACACGAAAATTGATTATCAAATAGATTTTACCCCCTTATCATCTTCTTTCTTTTTTTTGATATCGACCATCGGTAAAAATAATCGATGAAACACGGAGCATATTCCATTGACCTACATAATAATAGCTTTCACAACATTTTTATACAATCTCTAAAGTCCTAATGTACCTTTACGGTGTTGATCCCAAATCAATACCAAATGAAAAAAATCTACTTAATACTACTTTTAGGTATTTCCTTTGCTACCTATGGCCAAGATAGTCTTCTTCACCACAAGGTAAAGAAGACAGAAATCTCCGGTTTTAAATTATATCCTAATCCAGCAACTGCGGATATTGTTTATGTTACCACCGAACAAAATGCAGTTAAACAAGTACGTATATTCGATGTTTTTGGTGAACTAGTGTTAACCGATAGAATATCCAGTAAAGCGCTTGATATTGCCCCCCTATCTCCCGGTGTTTATATGGTGCAAGTGACAGAGAATAAAAAATCCATCAATCGTAAACTAGTAATCAGATAAACTTCACGTTTTCTTATTTCAATTAAATAGAAGTATTCCGATTTTCATTTCTTAAGGGGTTCTGTACCTTTGTAACCATGAGAAAGGAAATGAACAACGAAGGTCTATTTGAAACGACCACAGATGCAGAATTCTTGGCAAGTGCCTTGGATGTCTTTCGTTTTCAATTTATCAACAATAAAATATACCAGGTCTTCTGTAAGCATCTGAAAGTGCAACCAGATAACGTACAAACTTTAGAAGATATACCGTTTCTCCCCATCCACTTTTTTAAGGATAAACAAATCTTGAGTACTACTATAGCTCCAGAAGCTATCTTTACAAGCAGCGGAACTACAGGAAGTTTAACCAGCAAGCATCTAGTTCTAGATTTGAGTTTATATGAAAAAAGTTATCTAACCGCTTTTCAACAGTTCTATGACAAACCCTCATCTTACTGTGTCCTTGCCCTACTACCCTCTTATTTAGAACGTGAAGGTTCTTCATTGATTTATATGGTAAATGACCTTATTAAAAAATCAGGGCATCTAAAAAGTGGGTTTTTTCTTCATGATTTTGAGCGATTGAAAAACCATTTAGAAGATTTGGAAGCATCAGAAACAAAAACCTTATTGATTGGAGTCTCTTTTGCGCTTCTTGATTTTTGTGAGAAATATCAATTACAACTTAAAAACACAATTGTAATGGAAACCGGCGGGATGAAAGGCCGTAGGAAGGAACTTATACGACAAGAGCTTCATGAGATACTCAAAAAAGGGTTTGGTGTAGACCATATACACTCAGAATATGGAATGACAGAACTACTTTCGCAAGCTTACTCAAAAGGAAATGGAATCTTTAATTGCCCCTCTTGGATGAAGATATTGATTAGGGACACAGAAGACCCTTTATCTTTCCAAGAAAATGGGAAAACAGGAGGAATCAATGTGATAGATTTAGCAAATAAGTACTCCTGCTCCTTTATTGCTACACAAGATTTAGGAAAAAAATACGATGGTGAAAATTTTGAAATTTTAGGAAGATTTGACCATTCAGATATCCGTGGCTGTAACCTAATGGCTCTTTAGTCTTTTACTAAGATATAATCCAGTCCGGGGCCATCACACGCCATCCAAGTATTAGAAATTTC
>RCNB010000339.1_pt1 | contig 38449 bp, 34 predicted proteins | sample 2041321 | NCBI WGS metagenome assembly RCNB01 (sample SAMN09708232, study PRJNA481090) | Marine sediment metagenome, whole genome shotgun sequencing project.
CTGTCCCCTTAAGGAAATCTTAGAGACGGGCAAACCCGTCTTCAATTATGAGATTATGATTAAGACGAAAACCAGGGGTGAAGTTCCTGTAAACATAACTGCTTCACCGCTACGATCGAGCGATAATGAGATAATCGGTATCGTCGAAAACTTCAGGGATCTAACCAAACATAAGGGATTATGGGGGAGGTTGCGCGAAGAAAGAAACAAAGCACAGTTATACCTCAATATAGCAGGAGTTATTATCGTTGCCATCAATGAAAAGGGAATTGTCTCCCTTATAAACAAGAAGGGGTGCTCTGTTTTGGGCTACCAAGAACATGAAATCATCGGCGAAAACTGGTACGATTTATGCGTTCCAGAAAATGTCAGAGAAGAAAGAAAAAAGACATTCAAAAAAGTGATGGCAGGAGAGCAGCAAGAAGTCGAAGACTACGAAAACATCATCTTGACCAAGTCAGGTGAGGGTAGGGTCATTGCCTGGCACAACACGACACTCGTAGATGAAAACGGGCATATCTTTGGCACTCTCAGTTCTGGAGCAGACATCACCAAACGCAAGCAAGCAGAAGAAGAGTTGATACAATCAGAAAAAATGGTCTCCTTAGGCCAGTTAGCGGCCAGTGTTGTTCACGAAGTGAATAATCCTCTAGCCGGTATCATGGTTTATGTGAAACTTTTCCAGAAGAAATACAAAGAAAACAAAATACAGGATGAATCTACAGAGCGACAACTGCAAAAGATAGAAAAGGAGCTGGATAGAACGACTCGTATTATAAGAAATCTTCTTACTTTCGCGCGTCAATCCGAATCAAGCATGAGCCCCATCGATATAAATAAGGCAATAGATGCCGCGTTGCTTTTGGTCGGGAATCAGATCAATCTTGAAAATATTGGCCTAGAGAAGAATTTTGATCCACATCTTCCCCAAGTTCTTGCAGACTTCGATAAAATCCAACAGGTATTGATCAATATCATCCTGAACGCTATTCAAGCGATGCCTGAAGGAGGCAACTTAACGATCGCTACTTCAGTAGCTAAGGACATCAGAGTTAGAGACACAAAAAAAGACACGGTCAGGATCGATATCAAGGATACTGGAATCGGTATTCCCAAGGAGAATCTGAAAAAACTCTTTACGCCTTTTTTCACGACAAAAGAAAAGGGCAAAGGAGTTGGTCTAGGGCTATCTGTTGTCCATGGGATCATAGGAAAACATAAGGGCAAAATAGAAGTACAGAGTGAACAAGATGTGGGGACCACATTCTCTATCTATCTGGAGGGCATGGATGAAAAAAAGGGCTGAAATCCTTGTCGTTGACGACGAAGATATCGTTAGAGAATCACTCCAGGACTGGCTGGATGGGGTTGGCTATGACGTGGCAGTCGCTGCATCAGCCGAAGAAGCGCTCGAAATACTCAAAAAGAAAAAGTTCAACAAATGATTGCGGACTTGGTCATGCCTGGTATGAATGGTATCGAACTGATGAAAGAGGCAAAAAAAATATATCCCACCCTCGCGGCTGTCATAATCACAGCGCATGCGACGATTCAAACAGCCACCACGGCAATCAGAGAGGGCGCTTTTGATTACATCGAAAAACCATTCTGCCCGGAAAAGGTAGAACTTTTAATAGAAAAATTGGTGGAACATCAGGATTTGATCGAGGAGAATATATCACTCCGCCAGCAGATAAAGGATAAATTTCATTTCGAAGGTATCATCGCTAAGAGCTCTAAGATGTTAAAGATATTCGAACTGATTAAAACCGTCGCTCCATCAAATGCCACCGTTTTGATTACCGGAGATACAGGAACGGGAAAGGAAATTATCGCCCGGGCCATTCATCATCAAAGCAAACGCCACAACAAACCTTTCATTGCCACCAGTTGCGCAGCCCTTGCAGAAAGTCTCCTTGAAAGCGAACTTTTCGGTCACGAAAAGGGTTCATTCACCGGTGCGATCGGAAGAAAAAAGGGAAAGTTCGAAGCGGCAGACAAAGGGACCTTATTCCTTGATGAAATCGGCGAGATAAACGCCAACACGCAAATCCATCTGTTGAGAGCACTGGAAGAAAAAAAGATAACCAGAATCGGCAGCAATGAGGAAATCGCTGTTGATGTTCGCATCATCACGGCTACAAACAAGGATTTGAGAAACAGGGTCTTGGAAGGTCAGTTCAGAGAAGATCTATACTACCGGCTCAAAGTGGTGACCATTAAACTCCCTCCGCTTAAAGACAGAAGGGAGGATATCCTCCCGCTGGCGGAGCATTTTCTAAAAAAGTATGCGGAGGAAAATAACAAAGGTACTGTCAAATTTTCCCCAGGGGTTATTGAATTTATGCTGAATTATTCCTGGCCCGGTAATGTGAGAGAGTTGGAGAATATGATAGAACATGGTGTCATTCTATCGAAGGATAATGCTATCACTATGGCTGAACTTCCCCAGGATATTATCCACCCAACCATACAAAAGGAAAAAACTATCGAGGCGATAACAAAAAATCATATCCTGAATGTGCTGGAGGAAACAAAAGGCAACATTTCAAAGGCAGCGGCCATTCTTGGTATTCGTCGGATGACCCTGTACAACAAACTAAAAAAGTACGATCTTACTGTCAATAAATTAGACAGCTAGTGTCCATATAATTTACACTCCTTTCTCAGGCGATTCTTTATGCAATAATTCTGTCGTTCGATTAATTTATTTAATAACAATTATTTAGGGCGACCTCAAACAGGATTTTTTCAGCAAATTCCATCCTGGCACACTATTTGCTTATAAATGTGTCTCATGATTAAAAATGATAAAAATCTTAAATCTTGGAGGTCATTATGAAAAAAGAAAATTTGTTGGTCGTTGAAGACGAAGAAATCATGCGAGAGGCATTGGTCGATTACTTCTCAGACGAGGGACACAAGGTCGATACTGCCACCGATGGTGATAAGGCATTGGAGAATTATGATTTTAACGATTACGGCGTCATGATAATCGACTTGAGACTACCAGGTCGCGATGGACTTTCGGTGCTGGAAGACATCAAATCGAAGCACCCGGATGCAAAAGTCATCATCATCACAGCTTATCCTTCGGTTGAAACGGAAAAAGAGGCTATGCGCAGAGGGGCTATGGAATATTTGCAAAAACCATTTGAGATGAGTTATCTCGAAACTTTGATAAGACAATCTCTCGAAGTTGAAATCATCCCCACACCACCTGTCGAAGAACCAGTTGTTGAAGACAAAATTATTACCCCATGCATCTGGATGCAAGCAGGCATAATCCCAAAGCGTAGATGCACACTCGGCTATCAATGCCAAAATGTATGTAACTTCCACGTGGCGATGATGAAAAAAGAGAAATTCAGCAGCGATCCAAGGATAAAACCTTTCTTGGACAAACTAGCCTCTCAATCTGGGAGAAATGAGTGCAGATACACACTTGGCGGAGAGATTTCTGCCAGAGCCTGTTCACAGGTTTATAGCTGCGAGAGTTGTGAACTTCACCAAACCGTCCAGGAAGAGGTAGATCGTCAAATAGCTATTCAGAAAGAGAACAGGAAAAAACTACAGGAAAAACTGGCTAGCGATATAACAATAAAGCAAAAACCAATCCGGACAGACCACTAAACAGATCGATTCCAAGCATAAACAGCCTGTCCTGGGAGGAATCCCGGGGCAGGTTTTTTTTAGGCTGGCGGTTCGCCTTCTAAAACAATTTCTGTTACCTCTCTTCTCGTATAGAGAAAATATTTGTTCTCTTCTTCTACCAATTCAACTTCAAAATTATCATCTGCATATTTTTGTTTCACTTCTTGGGCTTCTTTTTCAGATTCATAAACTTCGCCATCCCACATGAATTTTTTCCCGTCTATAAGTTTGGCAATATCAGGCATGGGTAACTCCCTAAATATTACATTTTGTAGGGGCTCGGCCCCAATTTCTTTATCTGCTCTGTAAAATCTTTTACCACCTGTGCAAATCTCGGGCCTTCGGATGCCGAAACCCATTCCAATCGAAACCTTTCCTCTTCCAGGCCAAAATCCTCTAACATAAGAGTGATAGCCTCCGCTCTTTTTTCTGTTTTTTCATTTCCATCTTCATAATGACAATCGCCTATATGACAGCCGCAGACTAAAACGCCATCCGCTCCTTTTGTTAGTGCATCGATTATTAAATTGAGATGTATCATGCTGGAACACATAACTCTTATTATTCTGATATTGGGAGGATATTGCAGCCTGGAAACACCGGCCAAGTCTGCTCCGGTATACGAACACCAGTTGCAGCAAAAGTTAATAATCAAAGGTTCAAATTCATCATTCATTATTACACTCCTAAGGCAGCATTGACCTGTGCAGCGAGTTGTTCCAATGTAAATCCTTTCACTATTATGCCTTTTTTCGGACAGGTGGCCATGCAGCACCCACAACCTTTACAGGCACTTGGATTGACCTGAACCGTCTTTTTGACCGAGCCTTTACTCATATATTCGATCAAAGTGATGGCTTGATACGGACAAGGTTCGACACAATAAGCACAGCCATCGCAATTCTCATCCACTACCTCAGATATCGTCGCTTCCAACTCTATGCTGTCCTTCGAAAGTATGGTTGCAGCTCGTGAGGCGGTTGCTTGGGCCTGGATTATACTTTCATTTACTGCTTTTGACGAATGGGCTAAACCGCATAAAAAGACTCCATCTGTAGCAAAATCAACCGGGCGAAGCTTCATGTGCGCTTCAAGAAAAAAGTTGTCCTGGTTTAACGGAACTTTTAAAAATTGCGCTACTTCTTCGTTTCCTTCATCGGCTACTATTCCTGCGGACAACACGACAAGGTCGGTAGATATCTCGATTGTCGTCATCAAGGATTGGGCAAAAACTTCCACTTGTAGCCCGCCGCCATTTTGTGTGACTTCCGGCTTCCGGTCTTTTTCATACCTTATAAACCTAACATTCTGTTTTCTCGCTTCTGTGTAGTAGCTTTCTTGAAATCCATAAGTTCTAATATCTCTGTACAATATGTATACATTTGATTCAGGTGACAATTCCTTTATTTTCAATGCGTTTTTTACAGCTTCTGAACAACAAATCCTCGAGCAATACGGCCTTTCTTCATCCCGGGAACCCACACATTGAATCATTACGATGTTCTTTGGGAATGAATTTGTTCCAGGAGAGGACCATTCCCCACCTGTCCCCAGGCGCTCTTCCAGTTCGATCTGGGTCATGACTTTTTCATCCTGACCATACAGATACTCATTGGGATGATATTCTTGTGCACCGGTGGCAACGACCACGACTCCATGTTCTAGATCTCCTGATTTCCCATTCACAGATATCTTTGTCTTGAAATTTCCGACCGACCCTTCAATATTTTCAATCTTGGTGTCCGCATACACATGGATTTTTTCGCTTTCTTTTACCTGGTTTATAACTTTTTGCAATCCTTTTTGGGTGTCTGTCCCATCCAGTAAATAGCGAAGGCGTCTGAGGTTTCCGCCCAGATCTTTTTCTTTCTCCACTAAGTAGACATCATATCCCTGACCTGCCAGTTCAATAGCAGATGACATGCCGGAAAGCCCACCACCGATAACCAACGCAGATTTAGTTAACGGGACATATCTTTTTTGCAGCGGTTCCAATAAACGTGCTTTTGCTACCGCCATTCTTACCAAGTCTTTGGATTTCACAGATGCCTTTTCCGGCTCCAGCATGTGCACCCACGAGCACTGATCTCTTATGTTTGCCATCTCGAAAAGATAAGGATTTAATCCGGCTTCACGGCAGGTGTTTCTGAACAGGGGTTCGTGAGTCCTCGGTGTACAAGAGGCCACAACAACCCGGTTCAACTCATGTTCTTTTATAACCTCTTTGATGATCTCCTGAGTATCATTGGAACAGGTGTACAAATTATTATTGGCATACACGACATTGGGAAGTGTTTTGGCGTATTCCACCACGTCGGGTACATTGACTACTGCGGCAATATTTGTTCCGCAGTGGCACACAAATACGCCTATTCTCGGCTCCTGCCCCAAAACATCAATTTCAGGTGGGAATTCCTTTTTCTTGATTAAACTTCCTCTCTCTTCCTTCAACAGGGACATAACCTTTGATGACGCACCCGATGCCTGCATGATGGTTTCGGGGATATCTTTAGGTTCAGTGAACGGACCAGCCACAAAAATTCCCTCTTGGCCTGATTCAACCGGCGTGAACGGCTCGGTCTTGCAGAAATTGTATTTATTCAATTCGATGCCGAATTTTTGAGCTATTTCTTGGGCAGATTCAGGGGGAACCATGCCGACGGATAACACAACCATGTCATATTCACGGGATACTTTTTGATCGCTTTCATTCACATATTGAATTATGAGATCTTTCGTTTCAGGGATTTCTTCTATCTTCGGAGGACGACATCGGATATAATTTATGCCCAGTTCCTTGCCCTTTTCATAATATTCGTCAAACCCTTTGCTGTACGCCCGCATGTCCATGATGTATACATCACATTCCAGGTCAGCACCCGCATGTTCCTTCGCGATGATGGCTTCCTTAGTGGCGTACATGCAGCAAACAGACGAGCAATAATCTCGATCACAATCTCGAGAGCCAACACATTGGATAAAACCTACTTTTTTGGGTTCCTTTTGATCACCGGGTCTTAAAACATGGCCGAGATAGGGTCCTGTCGAGGATAAAATCCTTTCGAATTCGATAGATGTGACAACATTGGGATACTGTCCATAGCCCAAGTCTTCCTTGATTTTTGCGTCGAACAGGTCAGCTCCTGGAGATAATACGACAGCCCCGACATTCAAGTTGATTTTTTTCTCTTCCTGTTCAAAATTTATGGCATCTGCCTCACAAACCTCTTCGCAGATTTTGCACTCGCCCTTGAGTTTGTGCACGCAGTATCGCTCATCGATCGTTGCTTTGTTGGGGACAGCTTGAGGATAAGGGATGTAGGCAGCTGATCTATCATCCAACCGTTCATTGTATTCATCATGGATGGGATGTATTTCGTGCTTGCTGATCTCATTGAGCTTGATCCTTTCGGTCGGACAAATAAACGCACATGTCCCGCAGGTTTGACACACATCCGATAACGCATCGAACGGCGGGGTCACCTTGCGTTTGGAACCACGATTGACAAAGCTTATCGCCTTGATGCCCATTCTTTCTTCGCACATCCTCACACAAAGCCCGCAAAGGATACAATCCTCATTTTTCTTAGTTAGCCGTGTTTCTTTCACGCCGTATTCTTCGGCTATGTTTTGGACGGCCTTCGAATCGGGACACAAGGCCCATAACAGTTCGATCATGTTCTTCCGAGCCTTAACGACTCTATCCGACTCGGTCTGAATGACCAACCCATCAAGGGCAGGATACGTGCATGATGTCTGTATTGTCGACTTACCATTTCGGCCGATTTCCACCAAACATAATCTGCAGGCTCCATACGGAACAAGAGCCTTATGATGGCAGAGTGTCGGAACCTTTAATCCCGTGCTCTCGATGCATTCCAATAAGGTTTTACCCTCGGGGAATTCTCCCACAGTGCCGTTTATAGTCAGCTTAATCACGCCGACCCTCCGTTTATATTAAAATTATTTATGTTCATCTCAGATCCTCCACTATTCCTCTTTGACTTCCAAATCACAACGCAGACAACGCTTTGCTTCGGTAATGGCAGCTGCTTCTCCAAATCCCAATTCAACTTCTTTGAAGCTTGTCGTCCTTTGATCGACAGGAATGGCCGGCATTTCAGGCCTCTTGAGAGATTTCACTTCTTCTTCGGAAAGTTCCATCGCCTCAACACGAGCCGCGGGCCTGGTTACCTCATATTTTCTTTCCAATGGCTCTCCGTTCGCAAATTTGTCGATCATCTGAGCGGCAATTTTTCCATGAGACATCGCAGCCGTCACTGTATTCGGACCGGACACAACGTCACCCCCGGCAAAAACTCCCTCCACATTCGTGATAAGAGTCTCCGGGTCGACTTCGAGTGTGCTCCAAGAGGAAACCTTCAGACCATTCTCACCAACGAGCAAAGAAACCTCCGGTTCCTGGCTTATCGCCAGGATCAAAGTATCGACATCGACGTTGAATTCAGATCCTTCGATCGGAACAGGTCTTCTTCTGCCGCTCTCGTCCATATCACTGAGTTTCATCCGGATGCACTCTATTCCCTCTAGTTTGCCATTATTCGACAGAACTTTGACAGGAGCTGCGAGATATTGGATGTCGATACCCTCGAGAAGGGCTTCTTCAATTTCACTTTTGATGGCAGGCATCTCTACCCTTGTCCTCCGGTACAAAATACTCGTGTCTTTTCCTAACCGTTTGGCCACTCGCGCTGCATCGATCGCAGAATTTCCACCGCCGATGACAATGGCTTTATCGCCAATTTTCACATCCTTGCCTAGGTTATAATGGCGCAGGAATTCTACGGCATCCAAAACTCCTTCGGCATCTTCGTTAGGAATTCTCATTTTTAAGCCCTTGTGGGCCCCGATAGCGATGAAAACCGCTTTGTAATCTTCCTTGAGTTTTTCGAGCGGGATATCTTTTCCGATGGTCGTGTTCGTTTTTATTTCAACACCCAGCTTTTTTATCCTGTTTATCTCGTATTCCAAAATGTTCTTGGGCAATCTGAATTCCGGAATGCCAATCGCAAGCATACCCCCGGCGACAGGAAGACTTTCGAAAATGGTAACTTTGTAACCTTCGAGGGCAAGGTAGTAAGCACATGTCAGCCCTGCAGGTCCGGAACCGACAACAGCAATATGTTCTTCCCTTTCCGGCTTTGGTTTTAGGTCCGGTTCGATACCGTGCTTCATTTCATAATCAGCAAGAAATCGTTTAAGAGATCTGATGGCTATCGGATCGTCCCATTCCCCGGCTACACATTTTTCCTCGCAGGGAGTATCACAAACGCGCCCGCAGATAAGGGGAAGAGGATTCTCTTTCAAGACAATTTTCACGGCTTCCTCAAATTTCCCTTGAGCAAGATACCCGATATAACTGGGGACATCTTGTGAAATCGGACAGGAGTGTTGACAGGCCGATGAAATGATCTCTTTACACACCAATGCGGGGCATCTTTTGTATTTGGTGTGTTCGATATATTCTTGCCTAAAATATTTCAATGTGCTCAACACCGGATTGGGCAATGTCTGACCCAATCCGCACATCGAGGCATCCTTTATGGTTTCGCTAAAATCTTCGAGGATTTCCAGGTCTTTTTCGTCCCCCTCTCCCCTGCATATTTTTTGAAGCACTTCGAGCAGAACGGCGGATCCTTCTCGACAAGAAGTGCATTTTCCGCAGGATTCATCATTCGTGAACTCGATAAAATATTTGGCAACATCGACCACACACGTATCCTCGTCCATCACGATCAATCCGCCCGAACCCATGATGGAACCGGCTTCGGTCAGCTTTTCATAATCCACAGGCAAATTCATCAAACTGGCTGGAATACATCCTCCTGAAGGCCCTCCTGTTTGGATAGCCTTGAATTTTTTGTTTTTGGGAATTCCACCCCCGATGTCATAAACGATCTCTTTCAAAGTTATTCCCATCGGGACTTCAACCAAACCCGTGTTGTTTATTTTACCGACAAGAGAAAAGACTTTTGTTCCTTTGCTTTGTTCCGTCCCGATACTTGAAAACCACTCTGCTCCTCTATCGATTATCGGGGGAATTGTTGCCCAGGTCTCCACATTATTTATATTGGTAGGTTTTCCCCACAATCCTGATTCAGCAGGAAAGGGGGGCCTTTGCCTCGGTTCAGGCGGGCGGCCTTCGATAGAAGCCATAAGGGATGTTTCTTCCCCGCACACGAAAGCGCCTGCTCCCTGTTTGATTTGAATGTTAAAACTAAAATCCGTATCGAATATGTTTTCGCCTATGAGTCCGTACTCTTTTGCCTGCTCGATGGCGATCTTCAATCTATCCATGGCGAGCGGATATTCGGCTCTGATGTAGACATAACCTTCGGATGCGCCGATAGCCCTTGCACCGATCAGCATGCCTTCTAAAATAGAATGGGGGTCAGCTTCGACAATGCTTCTGTCCATGTAAGCCCCAGGGTCCCCTTCATCAGCATTACATATGATATATCTGATATCGCTTTGATTTTTCCTGCACAGATCCCACTTTAACCCGGTGGGGAATCCTCCACCGCCTCGGCCTCGAAGACCGGATTTTTTTACTTCATCGATGATCTCCTCGGGGGTCATCTCCGATAAAGCTTTCGCGAATGCTTTATATCCATCTCGTGCAATATATTCATCGATGACCTCTGGATCGATCATGCCTCTGTTTCTGAGAGCGATCAGTGTTTGGCGGGAAAAAAAGCCGATATCCATCATCTTGGGGATAACGATCTCTTCTTTTTCTGGTGTGAACATGAGTTTTTGTACGGGTCTGCCCTTTAAAAAATGCTCTTCGACAAGATGTGGGATAATGTCTTCCGTTAATCTTTGATAAAATATTCCATCCGGCATAACGGCCATGACAGGGCCTACCGCACAAAATCCATTGCAACCCGTCATCACAACCAGGACTTCGTTCTCCAGCTTTTGCTTCTTCAGCTCCTCTTCTAGAACTTCCTTAATCTTAAAAGACTTATTTGAAACGCAGGCTGTCCCCGCACATAGCATTAAATGCAGTCTGTATTTATCCGTGTTGTATTCGTTCATGACCTATCTGACCTCTATTAAAATCCTTAAATTATTTTGGTGCATCATTTACAAATCATTTAGCTTTGCAACTATTTAGGACATCCTTTCACTGCCTTTTGCCAAGGCATATTCCTCCACAACTTTTCCACCCAAAACATGTTCGGTTAATATTCTCCGAATTTTATCCGGTGTCAAATCAACATATTTCACTGGGGCTTCGTCTTTTAGCTCCACGGTAACCATCGGCTCTTTGCTGCACAATCCAGCGCAGCCTGAGTTAGTCAGAATAACATCATCAAGTTTGTTCTTTTCAACATCTTCCATTAACGTGTTCATGATTTTTCTCGCTCCGGCAGCTATTCCACAGGTTCCCATATGGACAGTGATTTTTGCACGACCCGCCCCTTCTCTCAGAAGAACAGTTTTCCTAACCCTCTGACTAATTTTTTCTAAATCCTCGATTTTCAATTTTGGCATAGATTTTATCCTTATGCGTTTTGATATTGTTTTAATAATTCTGGGACTTTGCCCTTATTCACCAAACCATGGATTTCCTCCCCAACCTTTAACACGGGAGCCAATCCACAACATCCGATGCAACGCACGGCCTCAAGAGTAAAAATCATGTCTTTTGTCGTCGTGCCTCTTTTTATCCCGAGTTCACTTTCGAATGTCGCCGCAATTCTTTCGGCACCTTTCACATGGCAAGCCGTTCCAAGACAGATGGTTATGATGTGTTTACCTCTAGGTTCCAGGCTAAAAGCATTGTAAAAAGTCGCGATCCGGCACACCATACTCAGCGGCATATTCAATTGATCAGCGATATATCTCAAGACAGATTCTGGCAAATAATTATAAGTGTTGTTGGCTCTTTGCAAGATGGGCACTAAAGATCTTTCCGAAATTTCAAAATCTTTGATGATGTTTTGCACGATTTCCATGTCTTTAACGGATATATCTATTTTATCTCTTTCAGGTGTAACGTAGATTATGTTTTGGACCGGACAATTCGTCACACAGGTACCACAGCCCGTACACTTTTCTTCATCTATATACCGGGGTCGTTTTCTTATATCTACCTCAAAGTTCCCAGCACTCCCAGATATTTTTTCAATGTCCGCGAGTGTGATCACTTCAATATCCTTATGTCTGCCGATTTCAACCAACCTGGGCGCCATGGTACACATGGCGCAATCATTTGTGGGGAAAGTCTTATCGAGCTGGGCCATCACCCCACCGATAGCGGGTTTATTATCAACAAGATATACCTTTATTCCGGATTCTGCCAAATCGAGAGCTGCCTGCATACCGCCGATTCCACCGCCCAAAACCATAGCGGCACCAACTTTATCGTTTTCTGTTTTGTTGTTAAACATTTTCTAAAACCGCCTCTTCAGGCACCTGCTGTTGCTGCTGCAGGGCCCTTTCTCTGACTTTTTGGAAGTAAACGGCCAGTGGTCGATACAAAAGGTGTGCCCACTTGCCGAAAGGCACTTCCACCACCAGCATGGATACAGCTATGGCCAGATGAACGGCATAGGTATAATATGTGGCCAGTGGCAATCCCATGTACCTAAAAATATGGACCGCTATCCCCGTTACTGTGGTCAAAAACAAAAGGACCGGGAACATCCAATCGCTAAAGTCCGAGAATTTGTGGATCTGTTCCCGTTTTTTTATTCGGCCGACGATGATTTCTATCGTGCAAAACAGGAGAACGATTGTCGCGTAATATCCCAACCATCTCTGAGGATGCGTAATAGGGTAAATGTTGTCCGTTTGAAACCACGCCAACAGGGCGACAACCAAAAGAAGCATGATCACATATCCCGAAACAAGCAAAAAATGTAAGAGCCACCGCCATGTATTTTTTTTGCAGGATAGAAACATTTTCTGGGTGGCAAAATTCACAATAATCGTTTTTATTTCAGCAAGGAACATAGAGAGGGGAATCTTTACTTTTTCGCCATTGTGTTCGACAAATCCAAAGCCATCCTGTTTAAAACCCTTGATGATATTAAAGATCCCTGCGTTTTTGTCTGAATGCATGGTGAACCAGTACATGCGAAATGCGTTGGTGAATAAAAAGAAAGCGAGAACGGCAAACATGATCAGGTCGAAAGTGTGCACCAAGTGAACAGGAGCAAAGGTGTTGAGTTCAACCCGTTCTGTCACAAGGGGACCGTGAAACATAAATATCAGAAATGCCATGAAAGCGCCGATGGCAAACAACGCACCCAGTTCCCACAATTTTGATTTGTACAGTTTCGCCGAGAGACCTGTCCAATCATACTGCGCTGTAAGCCAGCGCCGGAGTGTCATCATGGCCTCTCCCGGCTCTGTTTCCCTCGGGCAAGTCGTGGAACAATCGCCGCAATAATAACATATCCACGGCTCCACGCTGCTTCTCAACAGTTTTTTCAAACCAAACAGGCCATATTGAAGCATCTTGCGTGGAAATGATGCAGAATTTTTGGCCAAATCGCATACAACCGTACAACTGCCGCATTGATAACAGGCGCTGGTATCAAAATTGCCATACTCTCGAATTTCATTTAACAAATTTGGATCGGTTTTCGTTTTCATCATACTTTCACCATATCACCATAGATGTCCTTTTTTGTTTCGAAAAGAACACCGCTGGAGAATAAATTAAATTGAAATCAAATAGGAATGGTAAGAATAAGCTCTCTGGAAACTGTGGGAGGAAATTTAATTCGTTTTTTTGCATGAGTGTTTTCATTGGTAAAACTAAAAAAGGTGTAATTACAAGATTGGCGGTGGGTAGGCTTCTTTTACCTTGTTTTATAATCGAAACACAGCATCTGGTATTAAACCTACTGTAACTATAGGAAGAATATTATTTATCTTATAATTACTTTAAATTCTATGGCGATTTTTTATTTTTGTCAATAAAAAAATAAAAATTTTTGAGCCTCCATTCGACGATAAAATGGGGCACCCCTAAGAATAAAACTAAATTCATGATTTTAAAAAGATGAGGCTTAAAAATCATAGCCGACGAAGCCAAAAACATGTATAATTCAGGTCTAGGATTTACCCAAACCATGAAAAAAAAAGAAATTCTGGTGTTAGAGGACCTTCTGGGATCGAACAAAAAAATTGCTTCAGAGATTCGGAACAATCTGACGCAAAAGGGTATTTTAACCATCAATTTCATGAGTTCCCCAGGAGCTGGAAAGACAACCCTTCTAGAACGAATAGCCGAACACTTGAAACCCAAGTATAAAATGGCTGTGATAGAGGGGGATATAGAAACGGAAAGGGATGCGGAACGAATAAGGGCAAAAGGCATTCTTGCTTGGCAGATAATCACAGGTGGAGCTTGTCATCTAGAGGCTAAGATGATCGGGAAGCTTTTTCCGGAAATTCCACCGGATCTGGATTTTCTTTTTATCGAAAATGTCGGGAACCTCGTCTGCCCGGCCAGCTACGACCTGGGCGAAAATATCCGATGTGTCCTGTTGTCTGTTCCTGAAGGTGACGACAAGCCGAAAAAATACCCAAAAGCCTTCACCACCTCGGATTGCCTTATCCTCACAAAATCAGACCTGCTTTCTCTTTTGCCTTTCGACAGCGAACTGGCCCAGAAAGAAGCAAAGGAGATCAATCCCAAACTCCAAATTTTTGTGACTTCTTCTCTTAAAGACTTGGGGATCGAAGAACTTGTCGAATTTTTCATCGCCACCCGTCAAAAACTTCTTATCCAGAATGCATGAACTATCCATAGTTGCCAGTCTCTTCGAAATCATGGAGGAAAAAGCCCAAGAAAAGGGATCTAAGAAGATCATTTCTGTGAAGCTTCAAGTCGGCAAACTCTCGGGAGTGATCCCTGAGTTTTTGATCACCACATTTGATATGTACAAAAAAGACACGATAGCCAATAATGCTGAGCTGGAAATCGAAGAAGTTCCTTTTACAATTCAGTGCAAAACATGCGGTAAGACAATGACCAGAGATGATTTTGTTTTCATTTGCTTCCACTGTGGATCGCAAGATCTAAAAACTCTCACCGGAAAAGAACTTTTTTTACAAAAAATGGAGCTGGAGCTTTAGGCAGCTCAGGCTCATCCGATTGACTTTCGCCTTTTGGAATGCTAAATACTTTTATAATTTAATATTGGAGCGATGTTGATGTCTCACAAAAAGCAGTTTCTATTACCCGGGATCTTTATCTTCTGTTTTATTTTTCTTTCCACACTTCCAGTATCAGAGGCTCAAAAAAAGAGCAAAAAAATCACCTATGTCCAAGTCTATTCAAATGCTGAACCCAGATTGCTCAAGTCTCTTCCTTCTATCCGCGAATGGCTGGATGATGCTCATTATCTCGTTGTCGAGGAGGATGAAACAGGCGATTCACAGAAATGGTTCAAAGTGAACGCAACCAAAAACACCAAAGCGCTTTTTCTGGATTATGGCCAAATCCAAAAAGTCCTACCCAAAGGTATCCGAGCCTCCCAACATGTCGACCACACCAAAGACTATGCCGGGTTTCTTTACACAGATAAGGGCGATCTCTATTTCTATTCGCGCATGAATAATTCCTTCAAACGTCTGACGGCCACATCCGGTGAAGAGCACAATCCTCGTCTCTCGCCCGATGGAAAATATGTCGCTTTCACCAGAGATCACAACCTTTTCACTATGGACATCGCCAGCGGATTGGAATATCAGCTCACTCAGGATGGCTCAAAAACTATCTACAACGGCTGGGCCTCTTGGGTATACTATGAAGAAATTCTCGGGAGAGGATCGCGTTACCGCGCCTTCTGGTGGTCACCGGACAGCCAGAAAATTGCCTTTCTCCGCTTTGATGACAGTCCGGTGCCAACCTTCCCTCTTTTCAGTTCCCAAGGAGATCATGGCAAGCTGGAAATCGAACGCTATCCCAAAGCCGGCGATCCTAATCCCTACGTCAAACTGGGAATCGCTTCCGCTTTGGGCGATAAAATCGTTTGGGCCGATGTGGAGGAAAAGGCCGACCACTATGTGGCCTTTCCCATCTGGTTTGCCGATTCCTCAAAACTGACCTTCCAATGGATGAACCGGGAGCAGGACAACATCAAGATCTACGCCGTTGACCTCAAAACCGGAAAGAAAAAGGAAATCTATAACGAAAAACAATTCGCCTGGGTCGATTTTTTCGGCAATCTGCGCTTTTTCGAAGACGGCAGCGGATTCCTCCTCCAAAGCGATGTAGATGGATGGAGTCATCTCTATACCTACGACCTCGAGGGAAATCTTAGAAAGAGGCTGACCGCAGGAAAATGGACAGTCACCAATATATCCCTTGTTGATGAGGACAACAAGCGGATTTTTTTCCATGCGAGGAAAGGCCTAACAGCAGAGACGCATCTCTATAGGGTAAATCTGGATGGAAGCGGCTTGACACGCCTCACCCAAGAAGCAGGATCTCACCGCAGCAATGTCTCAACAGGAGGAACTTTTATCATCGACCGCTTCTCGAACATCTCCACGCCTTCACGCGTTGACCTGTTGCGATCGAATGGCACACTAGTCAGGAATATCGCGGACAGCCGCACAAGCCTGATAGAAGAGTACTCCATTGGTAAAAAGGAGATATTTGCGATAACCACCGAAGATGGCACCACTCTTCCGGCATGCTGGATTCTCCCTCCCGATTATAGCGAGAACAAGATCTATCCTGTCCTTTTTACCATTTACGGAGGCCCTGGCTCGAGCGATGTATCCAATTCCTACCCTCGCCTCTCCCAACTCTATCTCGCCCAAGAAGGGATCATCGTGTTTGCTATCGACCACCGGGGCTCCGGCCATTTTGGAAAAAAAGGCCAGGCCTTGATGCACCGCAATTTGGGGAAGTGGGAAATGCTTGATCTTATTCAGGGTGTCAAGTGGCTCCACAAAAAATCCTTCGTGGATAAGAACAGGATCGGGATAACGGGCGGAAGTTACGGAGGATACACCACCTGCATGGCATTGACCTACGGCGCTGACTATTTCACTCACGGATATGCCCGCTCATCGGTCACTGATTGGCGGCTGTATGACTCAGTTTACACAGAGCGATACATGGATAGACCGATCGACAACCCGGAAGGATACGAATTCGGAGCGGCCATGATCCATGCCGATAAATTTAAGGGAACTCTTTTCATGTCTCATGGAAACTTGGATGACAATGTTCACATGCAAAACACGATTCAACTTATAGACAAGCTTATGGAGCTGGAAAAATCAGGGTTCGGATTTATGGTCTACCCCGACCAAAGACACGGGACAAGGGGAAAAAAGAGAGCACATTCAAACCGTCATTACATCGACTTCTTGTTTAAAAACTTGCTGAACCGGTAAGGAGGAAAATACTGGACAAGTTTGAACATTTTAAAACGTGTCCGGTGTGCTCCAGCTCAGCTTTGTTTCCCTACAAGAAACGGACGTTTGACGCGTCCAGCTTGAGCAAAGACCATATCAAAATCACAGACAACGATTATGGTAAAATCTGGGATCTCAGTCGCTGCGACAACTGCGCCTATATCTTTGCCAATCCTAGTCCCTCCCCAGAATTCATCCAATCCCTTTACGGTGAGGCTGAGGATCCCGCTTATCAAGAGGAGGCTCAAGGCCGCTCAAAAAACTTCAGCAGGATTCTCAAATCCTTGGATAAGATCCATCCGGAACGAGGCATACTGTTCGATGTCGGAGCGGCGACGGGAATTCTGCTCGATATTTCTCGAGAACGAGGATGGCAAGTGGAGGGCATCGAACCCAGCGTGTGGGCCATCGGTGTCGCCCGCGATAAGTACCATCTCGAGATTCGAGAGGGTGTTTTCGAAAAAACGGATCTTCAAGAAGAACACTATACCGTGGTCACCATGGTGGACTTTATCGAACACACCCCCTATCCCTTGGACGCTATTTCCATCGCTCAAAAAATCCTTTTGCCCGGGGGCACTCTTTGTCTTGTAACTCCCGATATAAACAGCATAGCGGCAAAAATCATAGGACAAAAATGGTGGCATTATCGGCCCGGTCACCTGGGCTATTTTTCTAAAAAAAGCCTGGATTTTCTCTTTCAAAAAACAGGCTTTCGAATTGTAAAATTGCGCAAATATTCCTGGACCTTCAGCCTTCACTATCTGCTATCCCGTAAGCCAAGTCTAAAATTTTTACTTAAAAATCATGTTTTTTCTTCTTTCTGGAAGAAAATTCCGATAAAATTAGCCCTCCAAGATTCTTTTGAAATATACGCCACAAAAGACAAGCAAAATGAATCCTTATTTTAAAGCGATGCGCCTGGGGAGGTGGCCCAGAAGTCTAGCCATCTTTTCAGGAATTGCGGCTTTTTTCTTTTTGAACCGGGAAACGGTTTCCACCACTTCGGTTTTATCTTTCGCCGGAAAATCCTTGTTCGTGTTTCTTCTCACATGGGCGATCTCCACTGCCAATTACATCATAAATGAAATAGCCGATGCTCCATTTGATATACACCACCCGTCAAAGCGCCACAGGCCCCTTGTGAAAGGCGAAATCAAAAAAACACCTTTTCTTCTGTATGGAATCATCCTCATCCTTATCAGCCTCGCTCTGGCATATCTTTTTTTCTCACTTCAATTTTTCCTCTCCCTCCTCTCTCTTCTTTTCGCTGGATTTTTATACAATATCAAACCTATCCGGACAAAGGATATCCCTTTTTTGGATTCTATATCTGAATCCGCGAACAATCCGATCCGATTCCTAATCGGCTGGTTCGCCTTTTCTTCTCCTCACATATTGCCTCCTCTCTCCCTTTTGCTGAGTTGGTGGATTTTTGGAAATTTCCTAATGATATCCAAAAGACTCTCGGAGTTCCGGCTTTTGAAAGACAATGCAGAAAACTACAGATCTTCTCTCAGCAAGTATACGACTAAATCTTTAATCTTCGGGATCGCTCTAAGCGCTCTTTTCTTTTTTATCGGCTATTTTGTCTTTGCCTTCTCGTACAAGCTTGAATCTTTTATCTACTTGTTTCCGTTAGTCTTTTTCTATTTTTTCCTGATCTTTTGGAAAACGCTCAGGGAAAAAGAGGCCATGGAAGAACCGGAACGGTTGCTCAAACAGCCCAAGTTCACGATCTACACCTTTCTCCTTGTCCTGCTGTTTTTCCTCACCTATTTTATCGACCCTATTGGAAAATAATCGCTGAAACCATGCCCTCTCTAGCTTTGAGGGATTTTGGAATGTCATGGCCTTCGCCCATTTTTTCAATCTTGTTTTATGAGTTGGAGTTATGGTAAATTAACAGCAAATCTAAACTCTGGAACATGTGATGGATATCGCAGAAATTACACTCAAGCTCATCCTAGCCGTTGCCCTTGGAGGGCTGATAGGATTTGAAAAGGAATCAAGCCAGAAGCCGGCTTGGTTCCGGACAAATATTTTGATCTGCATGGGCGCAACCATGATGATGATCTTTTCCCAGCTCATTTTGCAAGGAGAAGAATCAAGCAGCAGCGACATAACCCGGATCGCCGCAGGAGTCATCACCGGTATCGGATTCATAGGAGCCGGTACGGTCATCCAAGCAAAGGGAATAGCAGTAGGGCTAACTTCGGCTGCCACTCTGTGGGCAGTAGCAGGTCTCGGATTGGTTATCGGTGGCGGCTATTATCTGATAGCCATCATATTCACAGGGATCATCATTCTCACTTTTGTCATATTTCGCCAAGTGGAATCACAATACTTGAAACACACGCTTTATCACTATCACCTCAAAACAAAATATTCCAAGGATATCCTGCTCAACATTAAAAAATTAGCCCTCCATGAAGGCATCAAGTTTAAGGATATCTCCCATGAGGAAGAGGGAAATATCTACACGATTGATTTTTCTTTTCCCGCAGCAGAAGAGAAGGAGCAAAAATTCAAATGGGGTCTCCTCAACCTTGATGGCATTCTCGAGATAAAGATTGACTGAAGAAGGTCTTCTTCTCGCAACCACGAACCAGGGCAAAATAAAGGAACTCAAGGCCCGTATGAGAAGCCTTCCACTGGGAATCTTTTCCCTCCATGAGCTCCATCTTGCCCAAGTTTTCCCAGAGAAGGGACAGACTTTTTTGGCCAATGCTCGAGGCAAAAGCCTGTTTTACAGCCAATATTGGAAAAACCTGACATTGGCTGAAGATTCCGGTATTGAAATAGAACATCTCAAAGGCGCCCCGGGAGTATATTCCTCCCGTTTTGCCGGGCCAAATGCAACAGATGAAGCCAATCTTCAGAAAGTCCTCCGACTCCTGGACAAAATCCCACCCGATAAAAGGAAGGCTCGTTTTGTCTCCTGTATGGTTTTATCTCGTAGAGGACAAATTATCACAGAAATCCAAGAACATGCCAATGGGCTAATCACCCCAAAAAAAAGAGGACAAGGGGGATTCGGTTATGATCCTATATTTTTTTTCACCCCCCTTGATAAAACCTTTGCCGAACTATCCCCTGATGAAAAGAATGCCGTCAGCCATCGCGGTCGAGCAATGGACAAATTATACGCATTTCTTCTCGATTATCTAACCTGAATTATTCATAAAAACGGCTGATATTCCCTTCTATTTCAAGGAAAACAATAATTCTTAATTCCTTTATATTCTAATCAGCCGTTTTTACCCTTTGGGCAAGTCGATCTCACCACATCGGCTCACCCTACCCAACAATGCTGCAAGGTAGTGATGACCCTGAGGGAGAGGGGGGCTAGAGCCCCCCCTCTTCCTTCTCTTTTTTCTTCGACTTGGATTCTTGCTCCACTGTGATAAGAGGCTTAATCTTCAAAAACGTCTTTTCTCCTATCCCCTTAACCTTCATGATCTCCTCGATTTTCGAAAACTTCCCATGCTTTCCTCGATAATCCACGATCCTCTGGGCAACAGCAGCGCCGATCTGGGGAAGTTTTTGGAGTTCTTGAACAGAAGCCGAATTGATGTCGATTTTTTTTGTAGGGGCATCTTCCGAGTGAGACGGAACCGCCAAAACCGACATCAGAGCAAACGCCAAGACCAACGGAAAAACAAATCCTTTCACTAAAAAACTTTTCATATGAACCTCCTTTCATGCTTCCTATTTGCAATATCGGGACCAGCTTTATTAATATACTAATCTGCTTATTTTCAATAAGTTACAAACTCTGAACAAAAGAAACAGGTGTACAAGAGTAGACGCTTTCTGTATTTTTCGACAACTCTAGTTTGCAGAATGGGAGGGAAAATCCCCTAGGAGCGGGGATGGCTCTTTCGATAGACTTCTAAAAGATGTTTAAGGTCAAGATGTGTGTATTTTTGTGTCGTCGCCAAACTTTCGTGGCCAAGGAGCTCTTGGATAACTCTCAAATCCGCTCCCCTGCTCAGCAGGTGGGAAGCAAACGAGTGTCGAAGGGAGTGGGGACTTATCTTTTGCCTCAGAGCAGAACGTAGGATGTACTTGTCTACCGTCCGTTCTACTGAGCGTGAAGAAAGCTTTTGACCACGATAATTAAGAAACAACGGGGTTTCTTCCACTTTCCCCTTGTTTATCATGGATCGCACTCGAAGATAGGATCGGAGACTCATTTCGGCCATCCTTCCAAACGGAACCAATCGCTCCTTTTTACCCTTGCCTCTTATCCGGATCAACCGCTCGATGAATATCACATCCTCCAGGCAAATTCCCACAAGCTCGCTGACGCGAATTCCTGTTGCATAAAGAAGCTCCAACATGGCTTTATCTCTCAAGTCCAGAGGTTTGGCCGCTTGGGGTAAATCCAGGAACTTCTGCATTTCTTCTTCCGTTAGGAAAGAAGGAACGGGCTTATCTTGCTTGGGTGTGGAGACCATTTTGGCAGGATTATCAACCATCCAATGCTTTCTCACACAAAACTGGAGAAATGAGCGGATGGCCGCCAATTTTCTTCCGACGGTGGACTTTTTCTCTCCCCTGTCATACAAAACTGCCAGGAATCCCCGAAGCACGATATTATCTATACCTCTCAAGCTCAATTTCTTGTTTTTCAGAAATTGTGCCAGTTGAAGGAGATCACTTTTATAACTGGCTATGGTATGGGGAGAGGCGTTTTTCTCGTGTTTCAAATAGGCAATAAATTCTTCCAGTTCCTTGGTGAACATGGTATCAATCTATCCCTCACCATCCATTATGGTCTCTTTAAAAGAGCATTTTTCATCGCTGCAGTAAAGATAGGGGTTTCCTTTGAAAGTATTTTTTTTCAGTACAAAATGCCTCCCGCACTCAGGACATGGTTGGGAAACAGGCTCATCCCACTTGGCAAATTTGCACTTGGGAAATTCGCTGCAGCCATAAAAAATCTTCCCTTTACGGGTCTTTCTTCTGATCAATGTCCCCTCACACTCAAGGGGACAAGGAATCCCGGTATCCTTTTTTTCCTTTTTGATATATTTGCATTTGGGATAATCCGAACAGGCCGCAAATGTCCCGTATTTTCCCTTGCGCATGACCAATTGAGATCCACAATCCGGACAGGTTTCATCCAGAGGCTTCACTTCTTTTTTAATCAAACTCTCCTTGAATCGACAATCCGGATATCCGGAACAGGCCCGAAATCTCCCATATTTCCCTTCTTTTATCACCAGCGGTTTGCTACACTCCGGACAATTCTCCTCCACAGGTATGCCATTTTTTTTAATGCTTTCTCCCTTCATCGCTTCTCTCAAATCTTTTTCTAAAAGGGAATAGTAAGATTTCAAATACATCAACCATTCTTGCTTGCCTTCGCTTATGAGGTCAAGATCAGCTTCCAACCGAGCCGTAAATTCGAAATCCATCAGGTCCGGAAAATTCTTGATCATATAATCTGTGACAAACAACCCAAGATCGGACGGGATAAACCTCCCTTTTTCCTTGAAAACATAAACCCGGCCCTGAAGAGTCGAGATGATCGGGGCATAAGTGCTTGGGCGCCCGATTCCCTTGGCTTCCAATTCCTTGACCAAGCTGCCTTCTGTGTATCGGGATGGCGGTTGTGTAAAGTTTTGTTTGGATTCAATATCCAGCAACTTCAGCTTTTCTCCCTCTTGGACTTTTGGCAGGATATTATCTTCCTTTTTCATCTTGGGATAAAGAGCAAGGTAGCCGTCAAACTCCAGCACCTCTCCTTTGACAACAAACATATATCGGGACGCTTCGACCTGAAATTCCGTTTCTTCCACTAGGGCAGGGCTCATCTGGGTGGCGATAAACCTTTTCCATATCAATCGATACAGATTGTACTCTTCTTCCGTCAAATAGGATTTGACCACATCGGGAGGGAGGTCAAAAGAGGTGGGGCGAATGGCTTCATGAGCGTCTTGCGCTTTTCTTTTGTTCTTGTAGGCTCTCGGCTTGTTCAGTAAATATTCTGCAGGGAAATGACTTTTTACAAATTCTCTTGCAGATTGTACGGCTTCACCGGACACACGAACAGAGTCAGTACGCATGTACGTTATCAATCCGGTCAGCCCTCTCTCTCCGATCTCTAATCCTTCATACAGCTTTTGAGCAACCGACATGGTTTTCCTCACCGGGAACCGCAGATGGCGGAATCCATCCTGTTGGAGCGTGCTCGTGATATAAGGAGGGCTGGGATTTCTCTTTTTCTTTTTGACCTCGATATTTTTGAGAATAAACGGAAGGTCCCACAGTTCTTGAACGATGGCAGAAGTATTTTTCGCATCCTTGACTTTCATTTTTTTCCCGTCGATCTTGGCCAAGTTTGCCTTGAAAGATGGGGGCAAGGAAGCTTCAAGATTGGCAGATATCGTCCAGTACTCCTCAGAGATAAAGCCTTTGATTTCCTTTTCTCGTTCGCATATCAGACGCAACGCGATGGACTGCACCCGACCGGCACTCAATCCTCGCCCGACTTTTTCCCATAGCAGCGGACTGATGAGATATCCGACAAGTCGATCCAAAAGTCTCCGTGTTTGTTGCGCATTGATTTTGTCCTGGTCAAGTTTGTCCAAGTTCTGGAATGCTTCTTGAACAGCGTTTTGTGTGATCTCATGCGTTAGAACACGGAAGATGTTACTATTGTACTTTTCGAGAATTTTTGACAGATGCCAACAGATGGCTTCACCCTCTCTATCAGGATCTGCTGCCAGAAGAATGGATTCGGCCTCTTTGGCTGCACTCTGCAGGTCCTTCACAAGCGGTTGTCTTTCCGGGATGATATCGTATTCAGGCTGAAAATCATGATCGATATCGATTCCCAACTTTTTTTTTGGCAGATCTCTAACATGCCCCATCGAAGCTTTCACTAAATACCCTTCACCCAGGTAACGGTTTATGGTTTTAGCTTTGGCCGGTGACTCTACTATTACTAATCGCTTTGCCATCATAACTTCCTCTGATAAAATTTTCCCGGTCTCTGAGCAACCAAATCTTTGATCTCCAGACTCAACAGGATGGAAAGGACCTCGGATACAGAGAGATTGCCCCGCTCGACAAGGTCATCCACGGATGTTAATGTATCGGAAAAAAGGAGATCATAAATCTTTTTTTCTTCCTTACTGAGTGAGGGGGACTCCCTTCTCTTTTTTTTCTCCTTCGAAAGGATCTCTTCTTTCAAAGGAGAAGGGAATTCCTCCACCACATCTTTCCAGTCATTCACAAGCTTGGCTCCATCTTTGATCAACCAATTCGTACCTTGACTCAATTCCGAGGTGATGTTGCCGGGCACAGCCATCACCTCTCTGTTCTCTTCCAAGGCCAATCGAGCCGTTATGAGGGAGCCGCTTTTTTTTGTTCCCTCAACGACAACCACCCCGATGGAAAGCCCGCTGATTATCCTGTTCCTGTTAGGAAAATGATATTGCAACGGCGGCGCTTTCAGCGAGTATTCCGAGAGAACAAGCCCATTTTCGATAATTTTCTCGAATAGAGGCAGATTCTCTCTAGGATAGATCCTCTCGAGCCCAGAGCCAAGTACAGCGATCGTGTCTCCTCTCTTCATAGCTCCCCAATGGGAGATGGAGTCGATCCCACGAGCCATTCCGCTAACAACGACCAATCCTTTTGCTGAAAGATCATGGGCCAGTCTCTCGGCCACAGCTCTTCCATACGGAGTCGGTCTTCTCGCCCCGACAATAGATACTGCCGGTTTACTCAGGGTATCCATTTTTCCTGCATAATACAAGACGAGTGGAGGATCAAAAATTTCTCTTAGACGCTTAGGATAGTGCTTATCCTGTATCGTTAGAACCGAAAATCCTGTTTTCTCAAGCTTGTCGATCTCTCGACAGGCTCGATCCAGCAGGTCCGGAGACGACAGGGCATCAGTGATTTTCTCCTCCAATCCCATAGCTCGCAGATCATTTTTAGAGCTGCGGAAAACATCCTCTACAGAAGGAAAATTCCGGGTGATGATTCTTGCTGACCTCAGACTTTCGGATAGAACAAAATTGAGCGCGATCCAGTATTTCTGCTCTTGTTCCAATTTTATCGCGCACAGGAAGAAGGCGGAATGGCAAAAACAGGGACTTGGGTATAGGAGATCACTTTTTCCGTTGTGCTTCCCAAAAAGAACCGCTCGATCTTACTCTGGACACAAGTGGAAATAACGATCATATCAAATTTGTGTGTATCTGCATAATCCACGATGCCTACTGCAGCGTTTATCGCCCGATACACATCCTCGGATACCGGGATATCTTCTTTTTCCTTTTTTTCTCTCTGTTTGAATCTTTTCTCCACGGCATCGAACATTTCATCCAATGCACGAGGAGTGAATTCATAATCATGCAGTTCGAGAACATGCAACAAAGTCAATGCAGAATCAAATCCTTTGGCCAATTTCCAGGCGAAATCCCTCTCTACTTCTTCTTGTCCGGAAAAATCTGTCGGGACCAAGATTTTCTTAAACTGGGGTTTGCCCGTTTTCTTTTTTGTCAGAAGCAGAGGAATCGGAGAACTGCGAAGGACCTGATTGGCCACACTTCCGATGAATAATTTCTCTATCGCTGATAAACCTCTTCTTCCTAAGACGATCAAATCCGCTTTTTCTTCTTCCGCCGTCTCGACGATTTTTTTTGCCGCATTCCCTTCTTTGACGAGAGCTTTGAACTCCAGGTTTTTGGCCTTTTTAAGGGAATCGAACTTCTTCTGTGCTTCTTCTCTCACAAAGGCCACTCTATTTGCCAGCTCTCCTTTCACGATAAGAGCCGCATCGTACAACGCAGGAGAGATGTCCGGCACAACATGGAGAGCAACGATCTTGGCATCAAAGGTTTTGGCAAACGCATCGGCATACAGGAGAGCTTCCTGTGCCTCGTCAGAAAAATCGGTTGACCAAAGAATTTTGTTTATAAATCCTGCCATTTCTATCTCCTCATTCCGCACTCGATCTCAAAGATTACGCATATTCTATCAGGAAAAATGAAAAACACAAGAACAATCACTTACCCAAGAGAATTGAGCCATGGGAATAAAAGAGTCCAGCGACTGCCCCTGTCATCAAACAGGCAAGAGTGGCAGCCAAAAGGGCTTTGAAAGCAACCCGTGTGAGGTCTTTGTATTTTTCCGGGACAAGAGCTCCTATCCCGCCCACAAAAATGGCCAGAGAGGCTATATGGGCAAAACCGCAGAGGGCATAAGATGCGATGATCGCAGATCGAGGGTGAACAAGAGTCCCTTGCTCTATCAATTGGGAGAGGTGTTGGTAGGAGACGACTTCAGTGGCAACCGTTCGCTCTCCGATAAGCTTAGCCACCTCAAACGCATCCGAAGGAGGAACACCTAGGACTAGCGTGAAAGGGTAGGCCACATAACCCAGGATCGATTTGAAGGACCAATCGAAGTTCAGATGAAACCACTTGTTCACAACGCCTCCAAAAACGCCAAGCAGAAGATCCAACAAGGCCAGGATTCCTAGAAAAGCGATCAAAAGGACGATGATGCCCCCCAACAGCCGGAGCCCGCTCCAAGCCCCGTTGACCACAGCCATGATCAGGTTGTCTTCTTTCTCATAATGAGGCTTGATGTTCAAACCAAGCGTGGCCGGCGTTTCTGTCTCCGGAACGATGAGTTTGGCCATGACCACAGCAGCGGGAGCTGAGAGAAACGAGGCGGAAATCAAGTGCCCGGCTATGGTGGGAAGCTGACCTTGGAGGAACATCACATATATGGCCAAAACCGTGGAAGCGATGGTTCCCATTGCCGCAGCGAGGATCGTGGTCAGCTCCGAGCGCGTCATTTCCGCAAGATGGGGTTTGATCACCAAGGCAGATTCGGCTCCTACAAAAATATTGCTCGAGGCACAAAGAGCCTCAGCGCCGCTTATCCTCATCAACTTGGTAAACACAAAAGCAAAGCCCCTGATAATGAGGGGCATGATCTTCAAATAATACAATGCTCCCACGAGTGCAGCGAAAAAAATGATCGTGGGCAATCCTTGGATAGCAAGGAAGTTCCCGAGGGAAGTTTCTCCGTATTCATTCGTTGCGCCCAATGGAAGAGCCAAACGGCCAAACAGGAACTTGGTTCCCTCGGTTGCAGTGTCCAAAACGCCCAGAACCGCGTCATTCACCAACAGGAAAAATTTTGATCCCACAGGGACCACAAAAATAAAAAAGGCAAAAAAAAGCTGCAACCCTATACCCCAGAAAACGACCCGCCAATTAATGGATCTTCGATTTTCCGAGCAGATCCACGCAAAAAAAGCCAACACAAAAATCCCGAAGAAGCTGATAAGGTTGTAAATATCCATCTTATGTACCATCCTCTAGAATGATGATTTTCTGCCGGGATTTTTTCCCCTTTAGAATTTTAACTCGAGAGGGAGGGAGATGAAAATGGGAGGCAAGGATTGCGATCACTTCCTTGTTGGCTTTTCCTTCAGAGGGAGGTGAGAGGACGCGAACTGTGTACTCCCTTTCTCCGATTTTCTGTACTTTTTGCTGACGAGCTCGAGGCTGGACTTTGACCTTCAGGCAAATGTTTTTTTTAGAACTCACCTGTTCTTTTCCTGCCGTTACCTTAATATTGGAGCGGGGCGGATTGGCCATAAAAAATGCCGATACCATAATGCATTCCCAATAATACCATTTTTCGCATCAATATACATCTTTATGCAGGGAGGGGTAAGCATTCTTATTTCTGTGATTAATGGGGCTTTTAGGGATGGTTGAAGCGACCATTGAAGATCCCGATCCAACCTAACCAAGCCTTCTTTACAGGTGGTTCTTCGTGGGAATCTGACAGAGTCGGACGGCGAAGATGTATTGAGCACGACTTTACTAAAGGATTAGAGATCCCGACAATCAGAGGAACAGAGGCTAGAGTGGTAGAGATTGGGAGTTAGCGAGCGGAGTTCCGGTCCTAAAAATCCATTTAGAATCTTTTGAAATCACGGGGACAAGGATGCTTCCATGTTGGGGTGGGACGGATAGCCGTGAATAATCCTGGCTAATACCTTAAAGCGTGTTTCTCAACAATTGATGCGCATATAGAGAAAGCGACCTGACCAAAAAAATGTCGAGAAACACCAGCAGAAGAATGACGATCATCGGGCTTAAGTCAATTCCTCCAAATTTGTGAGGAGGAATTAATCTCCGGATCGGTTTCAGAATCGGCTCTGTCAAATGATACAGGATGACAGAAACAGAATATAGCGAGGGAATACGGACCCATGAAAGAGCAACCCGAAAGATCAGGACCCACGTAGAAATCAACAAGACCATATCAAGGATTTTTGAAATTGCGATCAAGAAGTTGGCAAAAAAAATCATTTTCCGATTATTGTTTCGTACTTGGCAAATAATTCTTTAAGCTGCTTTTTTGTGACGATATAACCGCTGACATACAGGGAAAGATTAGGTCTGCGTGTGTCATTGGACTTAAGAAGTATATATTCCCGGATCAAACCTTTTTTAGGCCGGGGGGGAATCTTTATCTCCACCTCAGCTTCTTTTCCCGCGGGGATACGAAGATCAGAATCAATCGGTTTTCCTTTATGGAGATATGTGGCATCTCTGTGAGAAAAAGTAATCCTCAACTCCCGTTCCCCCCTATTCTTGATAAGGGCCTTTGCTGGAATAGGCTCACCTTCGAGAATCAAACCTGAATCGACGCTGTATCGCTCGAGGTCGATTCGTGGCCGAGGGGGGACTTCGATCATGGCAGAAATCTGCAGCTGCTTTACAGGTTGGCTCCGGTCATTCGATTCGACATAAACATATTTGGTAAGATTGCCTTCATAACCTCGAGTGTTAAGGGTGACCTTCAATTCTCCTCTTTTTCCCGGCTCAACGTTTTTATCAGAAATGAGGGCTGCAGCGCACCCACATGAAGTTCTCACCCTCTTGATAAGAAGGGGGGCACCCCCCGTGTTATCGAAAACGAACACATGGGATTTGACCTGGCCTTCTTTCACTTTACCAAAATCCCATTTTTCTTCTTTAAACTTTACCTGAGGGCCTTCTTTCGCAAAAAGCGCACCGAGGCCAAAAATCATAAACAACGAAAGAAAAAGGATAATGGAAAACTTGCTAACGAAAGGTTGTCTTTTCATGTCTTTATTCCTCTATGTTTTTTTTTGAATAATACAGGTTAATGCTATTATAACCTATACAGAAAACGACGCAACTCCGATTCTAAAATTCTCATCCGCATCTCTCATCATGATACTTTTTTTCTCCTATCTTTTTCTGTGCAAACAATTAACCTGGATAATTCATTTACGAGCTTAAAATCCCGTTAAAAAAATCTACCTCACTTAATTTAGTCGAAGATAAGTCAGGCTAGCTGAAGAGAGAGCCATCCGGTGGCGAGCATGCACAGGGTGGCTGTTCTTGACAGCATTCCTGCCCTCTTCTATAATCGAAATGAGGTGAATCGACAGAAAAAAAACCCTTTTACCAAACAGAGCGTCGTCTTTTTTGTTCTTTTTTTTATTCTTTTTTTCACTCCCCCTAAAAAAGCATCAGGTCAAGAAACACTCATCAGGCTTAAGGTCGTAGCTGACCAGGCAAACATCCGCTTAGAACCCGACATTTCCAGCATCATCATCCGTCAAGTTCCCAAGGGGACAATCTTGAACGCCACAGAAAAAACGGAAGAATGGTTTTCCGTCCAACTCACATCAAAACAGGGAGCAGTTGTCTCTGGATATGTGCACAAAAGCTTGGTGATCGCGATTGATCCTCTCCCTGAAGAAAAAAAACCACCCATCATTCCAAAGATAAGGCCTATCGAACTTGAAGAAGATCAACCAACATCTCCATTCCGATTTACTCTATCCATCACGGGTGGAGGGAATTATGCGCGGGGTGGAGATTTAAACTTGGGGATCAAAGGTTTGGCTGACTTATACGAAGATACCTTCGGCATTCAGGGAGAGGGAAAAATTAGCTCTGTTCACCTAGGATATGTTTTTGGTTTGGAGGTTTCCTTCCCTCTATCCGAAATGCTATCCTGGGGAATCGGAGCAGAACACTTCCAGGGAAAAAACAATAGCCAGGTGGATTATTCTCAAGGGGAATCCTCTTCTGTACTTCACGTACGACCGAATCTCCGCGCTACTCCTTTAAGTGTATTCCTATCCTTTAATCCGATTCCCGAACTGTATGTTAAAGGTGGCATCTCGTACTATTTCGCCCGATGCTCCTACACATATCTTTTCGAAGCGGATAATTTGACACAACAATGGGAAGGAAAAGCAAACGCTCGAGGATTAGGCCTGATGGGAAGTATAGGTTATTTGAAAAACTATTCTCCGAACCTGAGCTTTTTTGCAGAAATAGCAGGCCGTCTGGCAAAAATGCGTGGATTCACAGGGAAAGAAGATATCCAGGATTCTTCTGGGGAAATTTCGACGGAAGAGGGCACGCTCTATCTCATTCAAACACAAGTTCTTGAGGATAGAACTCACTCTGTTCTGTTTATCCGGGAAACGAAACCAAATGAGGCAGGAGTCATCGGCGCCGAAAAAGCACAGATCGATTTTTCGGGGATTAGTATCAAAATTGGAATACGCCTTCACTTTTAGCCTAAATTATTCATAAAAACTGCCACTGCCACATCCACTTTCAAGAAAATATTTTCGATACATAAAGATGTGATAGCATCGACACATTTTACCCTTTCGGAGGATCGTTCCACTCCTCGCAACAACGGCATCATGGGTCATAGTCTTGTCTTGCCTCCACCACAATGTTGTGGTGGGGCGGGTTTGGCCAAGCCATGGCTTTTTATTAGGTTGTGATTAGCAATAGATGGTTGGGTTATTGGAAATAGACGTATTTGGGGGAGGGGCCAAGTTGCACTCGATTATCCTGAAAAGGAACTTCTTCTCCATCCCGGTTTTCTACCCTCAAAACAGGCTGAGAAAAGGTGTGCTCGACAGAAGAGCGCTTCGTCCAACAGACAGCAAACGGCCGTTCCTGTTTACGGAACAGGAATATGAGCGCCTCAGAATGAGGTACTTTTTCTGTAAAGAGGCTTCCCTCCAGACGTTCAGCCATGGATTTCAAGGCAAAAAAACTGGGACGTTTTCGCCATTTTTCGGGGCGGCTGTCGATTAGACCATAACCCGGGGCGACAAGCTGCCACCAATATACTCGATCCACAAATCCCGTTGATAGGCAAAGGATGAAATATCGGACTAAAAAATTCGCCTGTTCCTCTTCCGAGACATTCATTCCCCCCACTGCCGGAGAATATTTACCTGTCCCAGCGATCGGCCAGTTCATTTCGGTTATCCAGATCTCTCGTTTTTCCTTAAGACAGGCATCCACCACGGCCCTCAACAAGGCTACTTTTTGCGGTGTGTTCCATCTGAACTGTGTGTTCTCAGGAGCTCCTACCCTGTCGACGTAGAGCAGGGAGGAAATCTTATCAAAAGCTATCTTCTTCAAAACTACTGGATAAAGATGGAATTCAAAATCAATAACAGCAGGCCCGAGAAGTTTGACCTCGTGTTTCTGCGCCAGCGAAACAGTAGGCTCAGCGAGTCTCAGATATTCTCGATAATCCCAGACTCCCCATTTTGTCCTATTCCAAGCATGTCCAATTTCATAATGGGAGCTGAATGGTTTAAACCGGGAAAAGATATTATCAAGAAATAGTCCCCAGTTTTCTGGATTTAGAACATCCTCCCTTCGCTGGAGCAAAGAAATCACAATGTCCAAATTTCGTTCCTTGATTTGTCCAATAAAATTCTCGTAATAATCCAGCCTGTCCTTTTCCCAGGAAGGAATGCGGACCAAAGCCTTCTTAATACCCAGTTGTTTCAGGCTGTTCAACACTTCCTCATTTCTATGAGCGCAGGGAGAAACCGCCACGCCAAACGGATGATGCAGCTGAGACGGTGTCTTGTACATGGCTTTTTTATATTTTCGGTAGCGGGATATTACAGGGATAACCATTCGGACATTGGAAGAAAGGAGAGATAAATAGCCGGGAGCGAACCGGAAATGATACCAGAAGCGTTGTTTTTTGGGAACCACGTTATGGGGCTGATCAGCGTACGAATTCCATTTGAAATCTTGGTCCATTGGGCCGAATTTTTGGTTTTGATTTTCCTGCTGATATGAAGTCTTTTTTTTAGTTTGATTTACCATGTGTAAGCTTTTTCACCCTGATCCGATTCCGACCGCTAAAAAGAATTTGATGGGAATTCCCTTTTAGATGAAGCTCGAACTTGCTTATTTTTTCCACAAAGTCAGGCTGATAAAAGTCCGGATTGATACGCTCTTTATTGGACGTTAAATCAAGAGGCCTGCTAAACTTTTTATTTAGGAGTTTCACATCGGGTAAAATAGCACCCCTTATCCCAACCTGTCAATCCGACTCTGATTATTGACTATTCAGAACACAATAATATATTATATCAAGACTGGATTGGAATGATGACCATAAACCCAAAAATTCTAAACATACTTGCCTGTCCGCTATGCAAAACAGATGTCCATCTCACCTCTGATGAGAAGGGCCTAAAGTGTGTCAAATGCCACAGGATCTACCCGATCAAAGAAGATATTCCCATCATGCTCATCGATGAGGCATCCATTGAGCCCGACAGAGAAACAAAAAATTGACCTGCAGGCCCTGCGACCAAAGGAACTGCATCTCTGGTGATTTTCGGTGCATGCGAACGATCACACCAGAGGAAGTCTTCACCGCCTGCATCCAATTCCTCTAAATAATTCAGGAGCCTGGATTATTCACGGGCCAAGATTGCTACAGGGGCAAGGCAGTAGCCCATGAGTTGTATTTGTATACTACGATTGGGCTGCAACGAAGCCGATGTGGTGAGATTGGCTCGCCCGTAGGGTAAAGAATACCGATGCATCTTATAGTTAGGCTTGAAATTTTAGTTTTTAGAAAGAAATGTAAGGCATCGGTATTTTTATAAATAATTCAGGTTAATTATTTGACAATGATTCTCTCTTCCTTGATTATATATTCTTGAAACTGATGAAGAAATTTTTATGGAATTTTCCCAAAGACATGTCATCCCTTGTATGGTTTTTTTTCGTCATTTATCTACTTTTTTCTTTGGTCTCCATTTCTCTCATCCAGATTGCTCTATCATTGGCTTTCTTCTGCTGGTTATTCCTTACATAAAACAAAGAAGTTGGCCCCGATTTCCTTCATTTTTTTGGCCTCTTGTTTTGTATTGTGTGTTTTCTCTCCTCTCATCCTTTAGATCTGTTAACCCAAAAATCAGTTTGGTCGACAGCAGGGAACTGCTGCTTTTTCTTATCGTTCCGATAACCTTCACAGCCATATCTTCGGAAAAATGCCTAGAAAAAGCCAATTATTCTCTTCTCATTTCTGCATGTGCCAGTGCATTGTATTCCTTGTTTATTTTCTTTTTCCTCGCAGAACCAGGCGAAAGAATCACTGGTTTTATGGGACATTGGATGACCCAAGCCGGCCTCTTGCTCCTGTTCTGTTCGTTTGCGTTGAGTCTATTTTTGCTGTTGAAGAATAGATCAAGATTCCTTTGGGCTTGTGGCTTTGCCCTGAGCGCAATGGCACTGGTGTTAACACTCACAAGGAGTGCTTGGATCGGGCTCGCCTTCGCCGCAACAGTGGTTCTGGCCTTTTACAAGCCCAAAACCTTGATCCTCATCCCGATCGCTATCTCCCTGTTTTTTCTTTTAAGTCCTCAGCATGTCAAAAGGAGAGCCCTCAGCATCTTCAGCAAAAAACACCAGTCCAATGCCCAGAGAATCGAGTACTTCCATGCGGGCATCCAAATTATCAAAGAAAAACCTATTTTTGGGTATGGGCCCTGTACCGTTGACATGGTATTCCAGAATCCAAAATATGGACTCTCGGAGCTGGCCAAGCGAAATGTTCACCTCCACAGCAACATCCTCCAGATTGGTGCAGAAAGAGGAATTCCTGCATTGCTGGCCTGGTTGGGTTTTATCGGATGGGCATTCCTATCTCTGCTCAGACTTTTGCGCAATAAAAACCCTATTCTCCGTCCTGTGACAGTCGGAGCCCTGGCTGCTCTTGTGGGTTTATTCGTGGCAGGCTTTTTTGAATACAACTTCGGAGATTCCGAGATCACCGTGCTGTTTCTCTATCTGATAACCATCCCGTTCGCCCTGGCTAAAATGATAAAGAGAGGATCCTAAGAATATTGAAAAAGAAAAAAATTCTGTTCCTGCTGCTTGGTCTCATCATGATCTATTCTTTTTGGTTATGTATTCAACTCGTCCGTTTCAAGACCTACACAAACCCGGCTCTTGATAAAACTCCTCTAGAAATCCAAGGCTCATATCATATCCATACCATCCATTCAGACGGAAGAAAGTCGCCGGAAAAAATCGCGGAGTTGGCTTCTCGCTCTTCACTCGACTTTATCATCCTGACCGACCATGGAGCCCCAAATTTCTCATCCCTGGCAACAGCAGGCTGGAAAAAAGGGGTTCTCGTCCTGGCTGGATCAGAACTTTCTGTTAGCCGTGGCCATCTTGTTGCCCTCGGTTTCACCCATCCATCAGCGCCCTTTTCACAGAACGCCGAGCAGGCCGTCTACCAGATAAAAGCTCTTGGCGGACTATCGATCATCGCCCATCCCTATTCCAAGGTCTCTTGGTCCTGGGGAAAACCCATTGGTTATAACGGATTGGAAATCATCAACGCCAAAACACTGCTGAAATACGACCTTTTGAGCTCCATTCCTTTTTTGCCATCTCTTCTGGTGAAACCTGACTATGCTTTGCTCAAAATGCTCAAGCGGCCGGTCAAAAATCTAAATAAATGGGATGAACTCAACCACACCAATCCGACAATGGGATTCTACAGCCTGGATGCCCATCTTCTGTATAAATCCCTTCTCCCTTTTCTTCAGCTGCATGTTCTCCTTAATAACCCTCTTTCTGAAGAGTTCGAACAGGCTTCCCATCAAGTTTTGTCAGCTCTACATCAGGGCCGATTCTACAACGCTGTGGATTATGCTGCCCAAGCCAGTGGATTTCGATTCTGGGCTCAAAAGGGCCAAAAAAGAGTACAAATGGGAGAAAAATCAATCTTCGATTCTCACGCTACGCTCAATATCCGAGCAGAATTTCCGTTTACCTGCGAGGTTCACCTTATCCATAACGGAAAAAAAATTATGGCCTCGACAGAAAAAAGGATTGTTCACCAGCCCACGCACCCCGGCTTTTATAGGGTCGAAGTCTACCTCAAAGAACGAACCCCTATGCGGAAAGATATCCCATGGATTTTATCCAATCCCATTTTTTTCCGGGAGAAAAGCTAATGATAAAAATAGATCCACAAAAAAAGATAAAAATTGTCAAAGGTTTTAAAAACAAGCGGATTCTCGTGCTTGGCGACTTGATGATGGACAAATACATCTGGGGCAATGTTTCCCGAATTTCTCCCGAAGCGCCTATTCCCGTGGTGGTAGCTAAAAACGACACATCCTGTTTGGGTGGAGCCGGAAATGTCGGTCACAACCTCCAAAGTCTTGGAGCCTTTCCGATACTCACAGGAGTAGTGGGAAAGGATAAGGAAGGGGATTGGATCAGAAAAACCGTCGCTGACAATCGCGGCATTTTCGTCAGCAAAACAAGGCCAACCACGGTTAAAACGCGCATTATTGCACATCACCAACACGTTGTGCGGGTAGACATGGAAGAAAAAAAACCCATCTCTCCTCAGCTAATGGATAAAGTCTACAGGTTCATCCAACAGGAAAAATTCGATGCTTTGATTATCTCTGATTATAACAAGGGTCTTGTTTCGGATTCTCTGCTCCAGAAAGTCCTGTCTTTTGCGCAAAAAGAAAAAATTCCTGTTTGCGTAGACCCAAAGGTCGAACATTTTCTTTCATTTTCCCCGGTTACACTGATTACTCCAAATCATCTGGAAGCGGAAAGAATGGTTCATCATGCCTGTCTCACTGACAAGGATGTAGAAAAAGCAGGAGATACCATCTTCTCCAAAATATCCACCAAGCACATTATTCTCAAGCGAGGAGAACAGGGACTCAGTGTTTTTGAAAGAGGGAAAAAGGCCCTGCATGTTCCCACCCTCGCAAAAGAAGTCTACGATGTTACAGGTGCAGGAGATACGGTCATCGCTGTCTCTAGCTTAGCCCTCCTTGCCGGAGCATCGATCCAGGAGGCCGCCAAGCTAGCCAATATCGCCGCCTGCGTCGTTATCGGGAAACTGGGAACAGCCACTCTTACCTCAGATGAGCTAATCACCGCACTCCAAGCCTGATAATCTCACTGGCCATTCAGATACCGCACATCCCAACATCCTTATTGTTAGTGGTTCTCTACCATATTGTTTGGGCATTACTTTCAAGGTGTTTCTTTGACATCAGGTATGTCCTCCGCTCTAGTGAGGATCTTTAACACCATCCCTTCATCGCCCTTCTCGGCGGCTCTGAACTGCGCACATTAACACCCAATCTCTTCCTCTCTAACCTCTGTTCCCGTGCTTGCTCGCATCTCTGATCATTTAGCAAAGTCGTGCTCAATACAACATCGCCGACGATATGGGGATATCCCCATATCGTTACCCTCGAAGAACGAATCGGGAAGGCTAGATCCTCCATGGCGCTACGGACATAACTGATGTCTTTTTCCATTAGAGCTTACCCACACAAAATGAAAGAGACCCATTCAGGCTAAATAATTCAGGTGGTTTTTCTTTTGGAGGGAAAGGGATATAATGGTATGTTCATTATCATGTGCGGAATAATAGGAATCTTCGGAAACAATGATGTCTTCAAAGATCTGTATCAGGGGCTTCTGTCTATTCAACACCGGGGCCAGGATTCTGCTGGAATTATCACTTATGATGGGCATTTCCACACGAAAAAGGGAAACGGTCTTGTCAGAGACATCTTCTCTCTGGACAATTTCATGCGCCTTAAGGGTAACATCGGAATAGGCCATACCCGCTACCCTACGATCGGGGGAAGAAGCGGAGTGGATGCCCAACCATTTTTCGTCAATTCTCCCTTCGGGATCATCATGGCGCACAACGGAAACGTTATCAACTATACTGAACTAAACAAAATATTGTTGGAGCAATATCACCGACATCTCAGCTCGGACAATGATGTGGAAATCATTCTGAATGTTTTCGCCCAAGAACTTTCTGTCCAAAACATCAATCATATCGAACCAGAGAACATTTTTCGTGCAGTCCAAAAAGTGTATGAACAGGTGAAAGGAAGTTATTCTGTTGTCTCTTATATCGCCGGAGGAGGCATGGTCGCTTTCAGAGATCCTTACGGGATAAAACCGCTTGTTTATGGAAAGAGAGAAGATGGGGTCTTGCCATCCTACGCAATCGCCTCGGAAAGCGTCAGCTTGAATATCACAAACTTCTCTGATATCAAAAACGTTGGGGCTGGGCAGGTTCTTTTTATCGATGAGAAGCGTCAACTTCACACACGCCAGTTGGCCCGATGCCCCCACTCTCCCTGCCTGTTTGAATGGGTCTATTTCGCCCGTCCCGACTCCTATATCGACAACGTCAATGTTTATGATTGCAGGGTCAATCTGGGACAGTTTTTAGCAGAGGAGATAAAAAAGCATAATCTGGATATCGATGTGGTAGTTCCTGTACCAGACTCCGCCCGCGATGCAGCCATCGAGATCGCAAGGTGTTTGAATTTGAAATACAGAGAGGCGTTGGTCAAAAACCGATACATCGGCCGCACATTCATCATGCCAGCCGACCAAGAACGGAAGATGTCTGTCCGGCATAAGCTCAATCCGATTCCTTCAGAACTCAAGGGTAAGAATGTGCTTTTGGTGGATGACAGTATTGTGCGGGGCAACACATCCCGGGCCATCATTGAACTGATCAGGGAATGCGGCGCAAAGAAAGTATATTTTAGCTCCTATTCTCCACCCCTGAGATTCCCGTGTGTTTATGGAATAGATATGCAAACAAAGGCTGAATTCATCGCCCGCAACGCCACAATCGATCAGATAGCCAAAAAGATCGGGGCAGACAAGGTGATCTACCAGTCGCTGGAATCGTTAAAGAAGGCTGTCCAAACCGGGAACAAAAAAATCACCCAGTTCTGCGGAGCGTGTTTCGATGGCCACTACCCTACAGGAGATGTAACAGCCGAAGTTCTGGAAACCATCGAACAAGACCGGAAAACCGCCCAAAAAAACCAGCTCTAACTGGATATCTAATTTGTCTTTACCTGGATTATTTACGGGCCTAGTTTGCTGTAGCGGCAAGGAAGTGGCCCATGAGTTGTATTTGTATACTACGATTGGGCTGCAACGAAGCCGATGCAGTG
>RCNB010000235.1_pt1 | contig 38351 bp, 43 predicted proteins | sample 2041321 | NCBI WGS metagenome assembly RCNB01 (sample SAMN09708232, study PRJNA481090) | Marine sediment metagenome, whole genome shotgun sequencing project.
GCCAACGAAGAAAAATGGCCTGTAAAACGGAAAACACAGAAGGATATTGACGATTTCATCACCAAGATGGGCTACGGAGAAACAATAGTCTTAGTTGATAAAGTCAAAGAATACGTAGGAAAATGGAGTAACCTCCATCAGGATACCAAGAACTGGCTTGAACGAGACTCAGACTGGTAATTCTGAATCCCATATCCTTAGGAGTGTATTTATTACCCTCCTCAATTTCTATTTTTATAGGTTGAAACAAACAATAACTAAAGAAGACCAATTTCCATGTGAAACCTATAAACTTCTAGGTCTTGAAGGTGAATATACTACCTTAATCGTCCAGTTAGAGACGGAACTCGATCTCCTTGGTCATATTCAAGACTGTCCCAATTGCATGAAGAATTTAATTGAATTTATTCAAAGTGGGGGTTCAAATCCAAACTTTAAACAGTTTACTCGTCTCTTCTCAGGATATAACGAGAAAACCGATCTGAATATCTTCATTAATACGAGAATAAATGAAAGAATAAAACAGTTGAATAAACTAAAGGAAGATGCAATTACTGAGCTTATGAATCTAAGGGATACCTTAAATGAGTTTATTCAACCTTGATCTTATGATCGAACCTATCTCTCTTTGTTTCAAGATATCTTCTGTTATAGATGTTAGCTGGAAGCTCTAAAGGGACCATTTCAGTAACTTTTATGCTGAATTTCTCCATATCTTCAACCTTCTTCTCGTTATTTGTCAGTAATCTTACGCTTTTTACCCCGAGTTTATTCAACATTGCTGCTGACAGTTCATAGTCTCGGGCATCTGGCTTGAACCCTAGATGGACGTTTGCATCATAAGTATCCATACCCTGATCCTGAAGCATATAGGCTCGAATCTTATTTGTTAGGCCTATTCCCCTCCCTTCCTGTTGCATATATATGAGGACTCCAATACCTTCTTCCTCAATTTTCTTTAGAGCTGCATCAAGTTGTGGTCCACAGTCACATCTCATACTACCGAAAGCATCACCCGTAAGACAAGATGAGTGAATGCGCGTTAGTACGTTTTCTTTATCTAAAATATCTCCTTTTACGACTGCTGTATGATCTTTCTTATCTTTATTATTCACAAAACCGATGAGCTTGAAATGACCAAAAGCAGACGGGAAATTAGCCACAGCAACCATCCTGAGGCAAAGCCCTTTAGAACAATTAACACAGTCCCACTTGAAAGGACAAGTCTTATGCTCAACTGTATCCTGCTTCATCACCATCTCATAATAATTACTCGTCAAAACATTCACAAACCAATATTTACCTTATTTAAGATAAATATAATCTAGACAACCCAAAAAATATCTATAACTTTTTAAACCATTGAAAAATATGCCCTTGTTAGATGCATATGAGCGAAGGTAAAGCACTATTAAAAAAATTGGGAACCCTAATGAAAACCCTTGAAAAAGCCAAAGAAATGACCGACATCATCGGCGTAGATGCAATGGAACTAGGTGGGGAATGGGAACAGGAGATATCAACAGACATATTAGACCTATCCTCAAAAATCGGTGAAATAATAGATGAATTTATCAATCTTATCGAAGAAGCAGCTGAAATATCCGGGGAAGATGATGGCCTAGACAACGAGTAAACTGTGGGCTACGATTTACCATAAACAGGTAAACAAGCCCCTCTTACAGATTTAGCTTTATTTGAAACAAGATAGAGAATGGCCTCAGCTATCTCCTCCGGGAGAACCCATTTTTCATGTTTCGCCTTTGGGAATGCCGATCTGTTTGCCTCTGTATCTATAACGCTTGGCATAACACAGTTCACATTAATTTCATACCGTATAACTTCCTCTGCTACAGCCTCTGTTAAAACCCGAACACCCGCTTTTGAGGCAGCATAAGCAGCTGATTTGGCTTTTCTTCCCTCCCTCATTGAGGTCTTTGCTGAGATGTTTACTATTTTACCGTAATTTCTTTCAATCATATGTGGTAGTACTGCCTTCATACAAAGGTAGACTGACTTTAAATTCAGGTTCATAAGCCAGTCCCAGTCATTCATGCGTGTCTCAGCCAGAGTAAAACCACCTCTATATCCCCCAACTATATTGACCAGTATATCCAGATACCCGTAAAGTCTGATAGTCTCATCGATGAGTTTCATACAGCTTTCTTCGCTGGTAGCGTCACCCTCATACCCGTAAAGCCCCTCCACATCGTCGACATATTCCTGCAGGGCTTTGAATTTCTCTTTATTTCGGTATAGTGCCACCACCTTTCCCCCTTCTAATAGCAGCTTCTTTACAACAACCCTACCGAGGGCTCCTGTTGCCCCAGTAACTATAGCTACCTTTCCTGAAATCAACATAGTAACCCAATGACCATTCAGTAATGGTGTTTAATCATGGTTACGAATAGGTCAATCGGGGGAGTGAACCACTTCTCTTATAGACATATGGTCTCCATCAGGCACGTAACGGATTATCTCATAAAGTTTTACTCGGTTGAAATCCTCCTTACTGACAATGTATTCCTTCATGTCTTCCTTGTAACCTACCACCATTTTATACTGTATTTCATCATACGATTCCATCAGCAGTATCTCACTATCGTTGCTGATTGATGTGTCATTACCAAATAATTCCTCCCAGTTTACGCGCGCGTATCGTAAATGCAACGACAACCTCTTTATTTCCATCATTAATTCCTGCTACCGTTTTGTTTTCAACAATACCTTGGAGTGGATCAGGATCACTTGGCAGGAAATACTGTACAGCTATCACGATGACAATGGAGGCGATCAGTAACCATGGGATCTCTTTCCTGTTCATATTATCGCCAACATAATCCATTGAATACCAGATATAAATTCGACCAGAGGAAAAACATGTCGTTTACTCCCGACAACCTTGGACCTGTTCTGCTATTTGGTTTTATCTTGGTATAACGCGCGCCTCATTGAGAGTTTGGTTTCCCTAGTACTTTTTTATTCCATTTTACATGTAGGTCGCTTCTTTGAACCTTTCATGAAGTTTCTTGGATTGAAACAGCATTGGAGTAAAATTGCTATTCATTTACCTCAATTCTAGGGATATGGTTTCATTTATCATTAGATTCAATTCCTATACCCTTATCCGTAAAGCCGATTTACATCGGTATAGACGTATATTGAAATGTTTACGGCTTATGCTGTAATACAGGTGTATTATCCGTACTTTTCTTAACTGTGAAATATTTAAAAAAAATAAAGTTAATTGAAGGCTTTAATCAGGTCATTATCTGATACGGTGCCAACAACTCCACCTGTACCTAGTACAAGGATGTGGTCAACTCCACCAACAGCCATGAGGCGTATAGCATTCGCTATGGTGTCTTCCTCCCAGAGGCTGATACATAGATCTGTGCCTGTTAATCCACATGCTTCCATGAATTGTTTGGTTCTAGTTCCTCCAAGCACGTCTTGAACGGTTATGTCTCTAACATCTGGGGGCATCTGCTCTAATAGGTCCCTTCCCAGTATATAATTTCGAAGAGCTCCGAAAAGGTCTCCAGCTGTTACAAGACCTATTACAATACCATCCTTATCCTGAACTACAGCGACATCCTTTCCTTTGTTAGCCATCTGTGAGGCTACCCCTTTCAGGGTGGCTGTGGGGTCAACAATGAGAGGATCAGCCTTCATATATTCCTTGATCTTCTTCTCAAGATCCATTTAACATCACTAACAGGAGAATGCAGTTGGTAGTTAAAAATATCTACCTCTAAATTACTTTAAATTATTTTTTTACTGAAGATTAAAATGTATATTTTGGAAGTTTTGAAGTAGAAGATTAGCTTCCTGAACCTGTTCTATTTGCTAACTGTTTTAATGGTACCTATTTTCTTATGTAAGAATAGCTCGATAAATATCTTATCCGCTGATAGTTCTTACATTTATTCTCAAACAGAGAAACTTTTACGGGAGGAGAACCCGGTTATCGTTACAAAAATTAAAATCCAGATGAAATAATAACACTCACAATCGAACCTATCTAGGCAAATTTAAAAAGATATCAGAGTTATGCCAAAATATTATTGTTAAGAAATATAATAAGAAAAAAGATGATGATTATCGACTCTTCGTATAGAAGTAAGCCGCTGCGAGAATTGCTATTACTGCTGCACCGATGGCTAAGTAGAGCGTGTTATTATTACCTGTTTGACCCTCTAGAGTCTCAAGATCTACTTTTACTTGTTCCAGTTCCAATCTATTTTGAGTATAGTTAGCATTTAGATTATTGTATTGTAATTCAAATGCTTGGAATTCACTTCTTTTCATTGTCAATTCATTCTGTATCACCAAATTTTGAGCGAGTACTGCAGTATAATCTTCTTCAATTTCTGTCGTTCTAGCTTCAAGGTCACTTAATTCTATCTGCCAGAGAAGAGCTTGATCATTTGCTGCTTGTGCCTGATCGTTTGCTTCCTGTACCAGTTCGTTTGATGCCTGTATTCCCTCAAGGAGATTTTTAATGTCCATTCTGAGATCCTCGATGTCAACAATTACGAAGTTTACAGAATCCAGTAGTTCAGTACCTACGTAAATATTTACAGTCCAATTACCACTAAAGCTTGCTGCAAGGTCAAATTCTATGGGTATACTATCCCAATATACTGTCTCACTTGTAGATGTTATCTCTGTAGAATCCCAGCCCCCACCACCCGGTATCTCCCATCCAAATGTGATTGTCTGACCAGGAACTAGGTCGGAGAAAACCGCTCTGACATACACCTCAGGTGTATGTGTAAGAAACTCCGTTGATACACCCGTGGCGACACCCGATTCATCGACATTCATACAAGTTAATGAATCCGTTACCTCGACACCAAATACAATAGATGTCGAAGCAAACATTGATATTACGAGTAAGAATACAAATCCATGAGTTGTGTTTCTTTTTTTCATAATCCGTCAACACATATTTCCCCTCAACAACTATTAATGGGTAATGCAAAATATTTTGGACTTATTTCAAAATTTCACCTCATTTTATCTAAAAAACAAAGCTTGAAAGTAAGATCGACCCCAATAATTTGTTTATTTAATGCAAAAAAGACACTGAAAATAGAGAATTATTCCATAAAGACAAAAAATGTGTAAATCACTACGTGTTTAAAAAAGCACTCATAATTGAAAAAAAGTTGGATGTTTACTCAGGTAGTGTGTTTTCTTCTCCCTGAGTTGCTTCAGCATAGAACCAGTCTGAAGCAGAGTCGCTGTCATAACCGTTAGGTATCCTCTGCCAAGTATAGCTAGTCTCGTTAAACTCAGACAGCCCGGGTGTATAATCTACGATTACCTGTTCATAATTCATCAATTGAATCATGTCTCCCGGATTATCCATCCACTGCTGAGTGGCATGAAGTACATAGTATTCACCGGGGCCTATCTCAGTTCCCCATTCGATATACTGCCCATAAGGAGTACCTGATGTTGCCATAACCCACCAGAGGCTAATATCCACTGTTACATTCGTTGGATTAAAGAGTTCAACCCATTCATTTCCAGCATCTGATCCTACAGGATTCATCTCAACTTCATTAATGATAATGTAAGTGGCTGGATTTGTTGAAATTACTGTCTCTGGTAAGGTCTGATTCCAAATGCGGTCAAACTCAGAAAGATATAATCCCGTTACAAGTTCGTTCTCAAGGAATATTACATTATTATCCTGGGTGACTTCTGCGTTTGGTGTCCAGTCATAGCTACCAGTAACCACAATTCTGTTGTCCAGTATCATCGCTTTATTATTCATCTGATGCAGGTTATTATCTCCACGAATGTCTATACCTACCGTTAATAATTCTGTGAATGCGCTTCCCTGAGTGTATCTCTCATCAGTATCAATTATTACTTGGACCTGTACACCTCGGCTGTATGCGTCGATTAACGCTTCTGATAAATTACCGGCTACAATTCTGTTTACCATGAGTAATATGGAGCCATCTGCATTGTCAACCCATTCAACCAATAAATCTTCCGTGTTTTCCATTGCTGAGAAGCTGACAGCGATAACCTCAGTAAGAGATAACTCTTCCAGTATGGTAATTTGTTCTTGTAGGCTGTTGACTTGCGTCTGAAGACTGTCGATGTCTGTATATAATCCGGCTAATTCTGAGTTTTTCGTACTGAGTGTATTAATAAGCTGCTGAGTATCCTCCTCGAGTTCACTATAATCACTTTCTAAGATACTGTAGTCCATACCAGCCTGTTCAAGCTGACCTATTTGTACTGTTATTTCATCCTCATATTCAGCGGTTTGTACCTGTAGGTCGTGTATCTGGTTCTGGTTTTGTTGAGCTGTTGATTCTAGTGTCAGTATTCTGTTTTCCAGTGATGTGACATCTGTTTTTGGCGATAGTAGGTATCCTCCTGCTGCTCCTAGAAGCAGTCCTGCTATTATACCTCCTATTAGCATCGCATCGATTTTCATTTGTTTAAGCTTGGGGTGACGCTGCTAAAACAGTGGGTGTGTAGAATTCGGCTACATACAATTCGAATTATCTATAATACTCCATTGAGTCTGGGCTCTTCTTATTTGGTTATTCATTTATTCCCCTTCAGATATTATTCTTGTATGGATGATCCTTACAGGAAGTATGGGTTGAGGCGTGTTGTAAATGCTGCAGCATGTCTCACCCGTTTGGGTGGTTCAAAGCCCTCAGAGCGTGTTTTAAAGGCTATGGAGGAGGCTTCAGGTGCTTTTATAGATATTCCATCATTACAAACTTATGCAGGTGGCATAATCGCTGAAGCAACTGGTGCAGAGGCTGGTCTTCCAACATCAGGTGCTGTGAATTCTATTGTTCTTGCTGCGGCTGCATGTATTATGCGGGGAACGGAGCTGGAGAATTATGAACCCTTATACCCTGATAGGTGGCGAAAGTTAGCTCAAAGGCTACCACTGCATACCGAGGGACTGCGAACTGAGTTTATCGTGCAGAAAGTGAACCGGTATAGCTATGACTTTGCTGTAGAGTGTGCTGGTGGACGTATGGTGGAAGTTGGATCCAAGGATGGTACCACAATTTTGGACCTGGAGTCCGCATATAATTCTGAGAGGACTGCAGCTTACTACTTCACAGTTCATGGCTCCCAGAAAGGTATTCCCTTGGAGAAGATGGTTGAAGTGGCTCACCGTAATAGTGTACCTGTGATCGTGGATGCAGCCCCAGATCTTCGTCCAAAGAATGTATTCAGGTATTACATCGATAAAGGTGCAGATCTCGTACTGTTTAGTGGGGGTAAGCACTTAGGTGGTCCAAATAATTCAGGTATACTTGCTGGTCGACGTGACTTGATTAAGCTGGCTCATCTACAGGCTTATCCTTTCAATGGTATTGGTCGTCAGGCGAAGATGAGTCGTGAGACTATCATAGGTCTCGTTGAGGCGATTAAACAGTACCTTGAACGAGATGATGAGGCCATGTTTAAACTCTATGAGGATCGTGCCAGAAAAATTGCTGAGAAGATTGATCTCCTACCCGGAGTAGAATCGGGGCTGGCTTATGAATACACATCGAGCACGGGGGAACTTATGACACCATTTACCTATGTGAAACTTAGTGAGTCAGCAGGTATGACTTTACGGGAGCTACATGGGAAACTACTGGAGAATGATCCCCCCATTGAGACCTTGTATCCTGCTTTCCTCATTGAGAATCCCCTTAAGTATCTCACATTTAACCCGGAGTACATGCTAGATGGTGACGATAAGATCGTTGTCGACCGGATGCGGGAGATATTCGAGACTCAATAGGTTTTTACTCGTATTTTATTTTTTATTTTCTTAAAACTATTGGTTGAATCTCTTCTGTTTTTTATCACAAAGTGTACTCGTGATAAGGAGGCTCTCTGAGCCCAATCATGGGTTACTATTTAGACAATCTTCCTAGGCTGTCTGCTATGTATACTTTCATCGTATTTGATTGGTTCTCCGACACTCCACAGGAATATGTGGGCTGTGCTGGGACCTACATGTTTGAAGCGGTTCTTTAGTTGTTTGACAACTGGGTTATAATTATTCGACTTGTCCAGTGAGTCAAGCCAGCTCTGGAAGCCTTCATGCTTCTTGATTATTCTTTCAAATTCTCTTGCATTGTGGATGGTGGCATTAATCTTCCTCTTGTTCCTGATTATGCCGGTGTCATTGCTCAACCGTGTTATATCCTTAGCCCCAAAACCTGCGATTTTTGATATTTTGAAACTGTAAAATGCTTTCTGAAAGTTGGGCCACTTGTTGCTTATGAGTTGCCAACTAAGGCCTGCCTGGAATATACATCTAGTCATGTTCTCAAAGTACTCTGTATTTGTTCCAGGTCTTTTATTCGTGTATACCCAGTCTGGGGGTGTCCAGTTTTCAGTCATGATTATGGTAATTAACAGGGGTTTACTTGAAGTTTTATGTTCTCAGAATCTTTAATCTAGATCAAACATCCACATTCTCTTTTAATATAATGAACCAGTGAAATCGCTATGGTTGCCAAGACCAGACAGTTTGCAGGAGTAGAATTTGAATTAGCAAAATCTTTCAAAGCGAAGGAGAGAGCCTCAAAGTACGCCTCAAACCGCAGAAAGGAAGGTAGGAAAGCCAGAGTCAAACTGGTCTCCGAGAAGTGGCGCGTCTACTTAAACTAGACAACCACAAACTCTCTTTTTTTCCAATATCAAAACCCATTTTATGTTTCGTGCTCGCGCACCGCTTGGTAAAAGAAGTAACAGACACACAATAACCTAGTCGTAAAACTGACTATGGAATTATATTATGAAAGAATTAAATTAAAAGAGGGGGATAGCCATCCCATCAGCACGTGGGCTGGACCCACCACATAGTACCCCCGTTTTCGGGTCTCTAGTGATTATCTGGCCCTTACCAAAGGCTCCCCTACTAGACCCTGTTCTAGGATTAACTACATGACCCATACGAGATAGGGTGCTCATAACCTCCATGCTAATGCCTTCTTCAAGGTTCACAGCTCCACCCGCAGTACCACTGCCTATACTAAATCGAGGAGCATCAAGTGCTTCCTGGGGGTTCATATCGAAGTCCACCATGTTGATTACTACCTGCATATGACCCTGAGGCTGATTGAATCCACCCATGACACCAAATGGAGCATAGAGTTCTCCATCCTTCATCATCATGCCAGGGATAATTGTATGATAAGGCCTCTTATTCGGAGCCACACAGTTTGGGTGACCCGGATCCACACTGAAATTTGCGCCTCTATTCTGTAGGGTGAAACCACAGCCCTGGGGAACCAATCCCGTTCCGAAACCTGCGTAGTTACTGTTGATAAAACTACAGGCGTTTCCATCCCCGTCAGCTGTACAGAAGTAGACTGTATCACTGCTTGCGTAAGGAGATCCTTTGACCTGGTCGATCGTTGCCCTTTTTGGATTAATCAGTTTTCTCCTTTCAGAAGCATACTGTTTACTAATCAATTCTTTAATGGGGACATCAACCAAATCAGGGTCTGCAACATACCAGCGGGTATCTGCGAAAGCAAGTCTGATAGCTTCAATCATTTTATGTAGATGTTCAACACTGTTGTGACCCATAGATGTGAAATCGTACTCTTCCGCAATGTTCAGAGCGAGTAATGCTGTTATTCCCTGCCCATTAGGAGGGACTTCGTAGACATCCACTCCGTGATAATTTGTACTAATAGGCTCTGGAAATGTGCTTCTATGTTTCTTAAGGTCGTCCACTGTCATGTAGCTGCCCATGGGAGTGATGAGGTCTACGATAGCTTCAGCGATCCTGCCCTTATAGTAACCATCCTTTCCATGTTCAGCTATGGATTTAAACGTATCAGAGAGGGTTGGGTTTCGCATGATTTCACCTACACCTGGACCGCGTCCGTTGATTAGAATCTCTTCTCCATAGGGACCTTTAGAAATAAGGTTGGCACTTCTCTGCCAGGCACTTGATGTCCCAGGGGATACGGGATAACCCTTAGCAAGCTCTATGGCTGGTTGAAGTATCTCCTTCATAGTTAAGGACCCATGTCGTTCAATTGTATCAACCCAGCCAGCAGCAGCACCTGGTACAGTGATTGTGTGAATACTCCGCGCTGGCATCTTATCGTTTATACCCTGCTCATGTAGTTTTTCAACCGTTAACCCTGCAGGAGCACGACCACTACCGTTTACTCCGTGTATTTTTTTGCTGCTTGCATCATAGAATAAACAAAAACAGTCACCACCTAACCCAGTACTACAGGGCTCAGTGATGTTTAGGGCTGCAGCAGTGGCTACAGCAGCATCAGCCGCGTTTCCACCCTGCTGTAAAATCTTGATACCAGCCATTGACGCTAAGGGCTGACTTGAAGCAACAATACCCTTGGTACTGTATACAGGTGCTCTCCTAGAATTATAACTCATGATGAAATGGTATCCTTTAGCTGAAATAAGATTAACGGGAAAACTGACGGATACTCACTGTTTTCTTTTATGTTCCTCTTTTATTATATTCATCCTACGTGCGTGTGTAGCGCGTGCAACCCGAATGATGGATCTTGACTTACAAGATCACAAGTGGGATATGCTGAAAAAAGAGGTAAGAGATGCCATCTACGAAATGGAATTGGCGTTGATCTCCGACACCGACTCTGCGCCCATATTAGATAAATATCATGTTATTCTGTATTAATGTTAATCAGAGTTTAAACGAGATATCCAAGGTCCCTGAGGTACTTTCTTACTGCTGTCTTCACAAAGTCAGGGATGCTGGTGTAACCATGGTTTCCGCTGTCTATGACTTCCTCTATCTTTTTGGCGAGGCTTTCGGGCAGGTTAACGGTGTGGTATCTGTACTTCCTGCTAGTCATTCTATGATAATTCAACCTTTACTGGTTAATAAAGTTTATATTTGTATTATAAGTATATTATATTTAGCTAAATATGGGTGGTTATCTCATGGAAAACCCAAGACTAAACCTAAATTTGCATCTCAGTCAAGATGGAAGAATGAATCTATCCTATTCTCCACTCTTTGCTTTGAACGAAATAAATATTATTGTATGGTTATCTGATACATCTGGTGCTGCCTAGATCTGAGTTATTTGTTATTGTATTCCATGAAAAACGAGAGGTAGATACCTCTCAATTGAGTACCGTCTCAGTACAAAGGCATCAACCTGCTTGGAATTTTTTAAGGGAACTACTCAGTTAACTGACTGAAAGGATACCACTTCTCAGAATTAAGGTCAAAAATCCAAGCCCGATCTATTTCGGATACCACTCTTTCGGTGACACTACTGAGCTTTCGGGCGTTTTTAGCTTCACGACTAATACTATCCATATCCCAAGGAATTTTATCATCCGGATATTTACTCTGATACTTCTCAAGGGCAGTGCAGGAAAAATCGTAGGTCAATACGACACTCCTATCCGAATTTATCACAGGCATTACAGGGTAAGCTCTGCAAACTGTTGCCCTGAAAACCCACATGCTGCATCCATCTTTCACGTGGTAGGGGCAAGAATTCTCCGTCATCTGACATAGAATAATCTCAAAATCCCCATCGTCAGGAGCAACACCGATGCCTATGGCTGGTTTTACTTTTTCTGGTTCAAAAATATCCACTTCATCAGGTAGTAATGGCAATCCTTTCCTGACACCCTGTCTATCAATTAGCAGACGGTTACAGCATATCCCACAGTTCAGACATTTGTATCTGACTTTAACCGTCAAAAGGCATCTTTGAGTGTTGGTTTAGGTTGTTTAAGAGTATTGGGAAAGAACAAGAGTGGTTATTTTTTATCCCTGTTACGGGCTATGACCCTGAGTGCTTTCCATAAGACTCCAACGCTAGGGATCTCGACATACTCCCGGGGATTACGCGCGCGTATCCGGGTAGAAACCACTGAAGATACCGCATTCCAAACCTACGTGCGCAATGGATTGCTCTAGGTCTTCTAGAACTTTTGACATTAATTATTCTTCGTCAAGAGACCCATACGTGGAGACGATTAAAGCATTACTAGATTCTCTTCTCACCTATACTACGGGTAAGTTCGTTGACATCATAGGATACTGGATTCAAAGCATCCCTGATTATCTCCCAAGCAATGTAGGGATCTTTTCCTTCACTGCAAAAGAATACATCAACTGCTGCATAGCCATGTTCAGGCCATGTGTGAATTGACATATGTGTCTCAGCAAGGATAATGATGACAGAGACCCCGACTGGAGTAAACTTGTGAGTAACCTTTTGTAAAATCGTTGAGCCAACTGCGTCTGAAGCTTTGACTAGAGTTTCCATTAGATAATCTGGGTTGTCCAGTTCTGTTTTACATCCGTAAAGGTCTACCAGTAGTTGTTTTATCTTAAGCATGGCTCTAAATCCCTACTTCTGGAAGAGATACAGGTATATGAACGATATGACAAAAAAGTTGTTCCCTTATCTTGAAATAAAAAAGGGGAGGAGTTAACCCATTATTATTTAGCTTTTGGTACCGTGTGGTTGAATTTTCCATCCCTGTAGAATGCATTGTATTTCGCACCGCAGGATGGGCAGAGATACGATTTTCCGTTGAAGACACCGAAAGCAAATTCTTTACCCGTAGGTTTTCCAGGCTTACCGCATTTCGGGCAGTCTACCATTTTTATACCCATTTCTATTTGTGTCATCTTACTATAAAACAATTAGGTTTTTCCAGAACAATTCAATAATATTACAATTATCTGGGTAAGTATTTGAGGTCTTTTTAAGAGCTCTAAATTTTATCACACAGTGAATTTGAGGATTATGTAGAAATCGACTATTTTTTTATATTAACTCTTCTTCTCAATCTGAATCCCTCATGAGCACTACAATTGGGGCATCCTGCTTCCTTCAGTAGTTTAATCGTTGTGAACATTTCTTTTGGTCCGATCTTGATTTGTTTCCCGCAGCGACATCTGTAGTATCTTAGTTTTGGTTGTACCTCAGCAGTGTACATTTTTCCATCATAGAAACCGGTTATTGTTGGAGTAGCTTCCTCTGTTACTGTAACTCTATATATGGAAGTGGTATTAGCAAATATCTCAGCACCAATATATGTGTTGAATCGTGGGATTAGCTCTGAGATGTATATACCCATATCGTTGAGTGCTCTGTGTACTTTCAGCATCTCAAGGGGTGGTTTATCTGCGAATGAAAAGTAGGCATATGCTGTCTTACGAGGTCTCAGAGATTGCAGTCCCCTTGATAGGAAGATTTTAAGACCTTCCACAGTGTAGGGTGGATCTGTGATGAAAACATCGTATTTGTTTAAATGCTCCTCAGGTAGGGGGTCTCTTAGATCGTGTTCTATACACTCAATTTTGAAATTATTATCTGCTGAAACCTTGGAGATATAGTCAACAAGACGTACATCAACATCCAAGACGGCTATCTTCCTTGCCGATCCAAGTATACTAGAGGCAATGGATGTAAGATCATCGTCTCCGAGAAAAAGTATCTTTCTACCATCAAGGTCTCCGTTTTCCTTCATGTAGCGAGCTCTCTTTAGAGATGTTTCAGGTGTTGCATGTACCTGATCCAACTCGGGAGAAGCAGAGGGTCTACCTACCATAATCTTCTGGAATAGATGCAACTGATCTGTGTATTCCCCTTCAACGTTATCTGGGGATGTTAATGATGCTTCTGATAATCCAAGAGAAGAAGCAACATAATGTTTTCCAGTCGTTGTGAGTATTGCCCCCCCTTTTCGAGCGACTAGACCTTCCTTTTCTAACTCCCTCCTTATTGCTGCAGTCACCGGTATGGGGAGCCGTGCATCCTTAGCTATGTCTTTAGTACCTATTTTTCCTGATCTATGAATAGATGTGAGAACTCGTCTTATCGCTTCTTCTCCCTCTTTCAGTCGCATTCGGCTAGCAATTGATTTCATAGGATCTTCTTGATTTTTCTGAGGGGTCATTTTCTTCACCTTGATTCTCGGCGGTCCACTTCGTTAAGTATGCGTATTATCTCATCTTCTTCAAGCTTTATTCCATGATATTCTTTCAACATTTCATTTATCTCTGATGGAGTACCTGCTTTTGCTGCAATTTTAGGTACAATATTACACATATCTTCGGTGTAATTCCATGGAAATATGTACCACTTCCATGGTACCTTGTCACCATAATAGTCTGGAGTAAAATCGCTTCCTTCAATATGCATAAGGGTGGCAGTCTTAAGCTCATCAGGGTTCAATGTCCTGATGTAATCTGTTGCTACCTTCATACTCTGACCAGTATCCGTGATGTCATCTACAACTATAACTTTCTTACCAGAGAGATCTATTTTAAACGGATATTTTATTTTGGCATTACCGTCAGGAGTGGCTGTAACCCCCCAGTGTTCCACCTTTAAGCTAACAAGATCTTTGATCTCTAGAAAATCGCATAATACTCTGCTGAGAACCCATCCTCCACGGGCTAAACCTACCATTATATCCGCCCGGTAGTTTGAGTCAATTATCTTTCCTGCTACTTTCTTTGATAGGTTGTAGAAGAGCTGCCAGCTCAATATCTTACACTCAAATTTCTCGTCGTTCACGTTGAACCAAAAAGGTGGAAGATGTTTAAACAACTATCGTCAGAGGATTACTTGAAGGTTCTAAATACTACCTGTATAACACCTCTATACGGCATGAAGCCTAAGAAGAGTAAGAAATATTCAATATCGATTGATAAACTTCAGCAGACCTACAACTTCATCTCAAACCTTCTAAATAGGAAAAAGAAATCCCAAACCAAAATTAAAAACTAGTAGATATTTACATTCTAATGTTATCTATTACATACTTTTAAAAATCAAAATGTTAATGTTTTCTCATACTATTGGTGGATATTAGATGTCTTATTGTCCAAAATGCGGTAGGGAAGTAGAAGTGGGAGCCACCTTTTGTCCCGGGTGTGGTACAAACCTAAAAGATGATGTGAATCGCTATCAGAGAGAATCCAATGGTTGGAATGCTGGTAGAATATTTATGATTCTATTCGGAGCTCTATTCCTAATTGTCTCATTAGGTTTACTCGCTGGTGGTGGGACACTAGTAACGATGGAAAACGCCTTCTCAGATGTAGACGGCTACCTGATAAGCAGTCCCATCGAACTAACGACCAACACATATGCCTTGGTCTCTCCTAGTTTAGATCTTGACATCAATATTCCTAATTCATGGGCGATCCCTACTATTAGTGAATGGACATCTGTTAAAATTATTGCAGAGAGTAAATATTCATCGAAACCACTCTTCGTAGGTATAGCAACAAGTCAAAATCTTAGATCATACTTGGATGATGTTGCATACGAAGAAGTGACGAAAATTCGATGGGACTATGACCCTTCTTCGATGGGTGATCAAAACATCAACTATCATTTCCACAATGGGGATGCCCCCAGTGGACCCCCCATATATGAAGACTTCTGGGAAGCATCGGACTATGGAACCAGAAAGGTAGAATTCACTTGGACACCCAACACAGGTGACTATGTGCTAGTTGGTATGAATAATGATGGTTCTTCAGACATTGATGCTGATATCCAGTTTGGGATACGACTCCCTGCAGTTCTCAAATATATAGGATATGGCCTAATGTCTGGTGGAATAATAGCGTTGATTGTTGGTTTATTCCTTCTGAATACCGCCCGAAAATAATCCTGGACAACATTATATAACCACCTTTTAGAACAACCTATTGCCTCATTTTCGAGAGATATATAAACTTCAAACACCTGATGTGATAAACATGGAAAAAGACTACAAGACTCTGCTTGACAGAGCATATAGTGAACTACCTGACATAGTGGAGACTCATGACCGGTGGCAGATACCCAGACCTGATGTTCGTCGAGCTGGAAGAAGAACGGTAATCATGAATTTCAAAGATCTTGCTGAAGAATTTAGAAGGGACCCTGAACACCTACTAAAATATCTCAGTGGTGAAATGGCTACATTAGCAAACTTTGATGGTATAAGAGCTATCTTCCAGGGACGATTCAAACCAGAATCCATACGAAACCTCATAGATATTTACGCTTCAAAATATGTAATATGCCCAGTATGCAAAAGACCTGACTCTAAAATAGTAAAAGAGAAAAGGCTTTATTTCCTTGTGTGCGAGGCCTGCGGGGCAAAATCAAGCATAGGTACTAAGTGACTTAGATGACTGATGTCTACATCAATACAATACGTCATGGTAAAGATACTCTAGTGGCGGTATGTGATGCTGATATCCTCGGTCAAACTCTTGAAGGCGCGTCATGCTCCTTCATCGTAAGTGAACGTTTCTATGGTGGAAACCTTAGCACCATTAGTGAAGCCCTCCAAGCTATGAACAAAGCAACGATTGTTAACATGATCGGAAAAAATATAGTAACTGCTGCAATAAAGGACCGTCGTGTTCACCCAGACGCGGTGATATACTTCGGTAAGGTACCCCACGCCCAGATAATCATATGATAAGAGTTACCAATTTAAGGACGATATGCATTGACGTATCGGTGAAGTTTTGCCAGATTACAAGATCAAAGACATTGGTCTAGCTGGTCAGGGTGAATTATTAATAGAGTGGTCTCAAGCCCATATGCCAGTTCTAGACCTTGTCCGAAATAGATTCGAGAAAGAAAAACCCCTTGAAGGCGCAAAGATAGCAGCATGCCTCCACGATACAAAGGAGACTGCAGTCCTAGTACGTACCCTAGAAGCTGGTGGAGCTGAAGTATTACTATGTGCATCAAACCCCCTCTCCACCCAGGATGAGGTAGTTGCAGCCCTTGGGAGTAGTGGAACCAAGGTCTTTGCTTGGAGGGAGCAGACAACAGAGGAATACTACTGGTGTCTCAACAAGGTCTTGGACTATGGCCCTCAGTTAACCATGGATGACGGAGCTGATCTAGTCGGAATAATTCATAGTTCCCGAACAGATTTACTGGAGAACATTAAGGGTGGAAGCGAGGAGACAACCACCGGGGTAATCAGACTCAGAGCTATGGAAGCAGATGGTGCTCTCAAATATCCCATAGTTGCTGTAAATGATACAGACACCAAGCGCCTATTTGATAACAGGTATGGGACCGGTCAGAGCACAATAGATGGAATCTTAAGAGCAACAGCGGTATTGCTGGCAGGAAAAAGCTTCGTAGTTGGAGGCTACGGCTGGTGCAGCAGGGGCATCGCATCTCGAGCCCGAGGAATGGGTGCAAATGTCATCGTAACCGAAGTTGATCCACTTAAGGCCCTAGAAGCCGTTATGGATGGCTACAGTGTAATGCCCATGGCAAAAGCCGCGAAGGTAGGTGACATTTTCGTAACATCAACTGGAGATATTCACGTCGTAGATGGTCAACACATAAAAGAGATGAAAAGTGGAGCAATCCTAGCAAACTCTGGACACTTTAACGTAGAGATTAACATCCCTGCACTAGAAGAAATGTCCACCGGTAAACGAAGACTCAGACACAGCCTAGACGAATACACACTAAAAGACGGACGCAAAATCTACTTGTTAGCTGAAGGCAGACTGGTAAACCTCGCAGCAGCAGAGGGACATCCAAGCGAGGTCATGGATATGAGCTTCGCGGATCAAGCACTGGTAGCTGAATGGCTCTGGAAAAATCCACCGACAGAACCCAAAGTCTATGACGTACCAAAGAGTATAGATGAATATGTAGCACGCCTCAAACTTGAAGGCATGGGCATAGAAATTGACACTCTAACAGAACGACAGAAAAAGTATCTAACCAGCTGGAAGGAAGGAACCGTCTAGCTTTCTCTAAATAATATTCTTTTTATTGCTTTTATTAGGATCCCCTGTATTTTATTCACTTCGAGTGTAACGTATCTAAAGATGGATGACTTCAAAAAATATCTGCTGCTAGGCATTCTCATATGTGTGGTGGTAGATTATACAACCGCGTTCAACCCTGATATACAGAGATGGATAGACCATATGCCTCTTATATGGGGATTCTACATTGGTTATCCCCTCATTTTCGCTCAACTGATATACCGTAAACGATGGGATGACCGACGACTCCTCTTAGCTATGATGGTTGGGGCATTCACTGTGGAAATAGTGCTCTCAAACAATACCCTGCTCTATACTTATCCCCTAATGGTGGTTATGATTCCTATTGCCATCGCAATATACACAATCGTCACGTTCCTACCCAAATGGGTAATCGACGGTACCCTAAAACAAAGGTGGAAAACCTTACTGATTATAGGGATTGTGTATTTCACTGTCGCTGTTCTCAACTATGCTAATAACACTGGAACCGGTTAGATGAATATGATTATCAGAGTGGTGATATTCAAATAATATCGGAATTGTATAGAACATCATTCTCATAAACGGTAATTACTATTTTTCTTTAAGCCTTTGACTGATGCTCTTCAATTCACCGTGGTCCTTGTAACGGATTGTCGTTTTCATTCTCACCTGTAATCCGATCTGCCGGAGGAAATGGAAGAGGTTCTCACCATCTATCTTAGACTTTATCCCACCCCTCTTGATAGCATCTACAAGGGCTTCTTCAACCCGAGGCATAACTTGAGGGTACTGACTTCTAGCCACACCTATTACTTCCCAGGCGCGGCCGACTAGATAGTTTTTTAAAACTTCTTCATTCGTAGGTTCTGCTGGTTTTTCTTTTTCCTTCTCCAACTGCTGTTCCCTAGCTTTCTCTAAGAGCATACGACGCTGCATATCGAGCATTCGTTTCTTCTTAATTCGCTCAATTTCGCTGTCATTGGAACCCATCAAGAACCCTTCATATCAACTTCAAGGCAGCCCTTTTAACCTTTCCAAACTTATTTTCTCGGCCAACCATTTCTGCGTGCTTCAATGAGTTCCGCTAATATGCTGACCGCTATTTCTTCAGGGGTCTCCGCACCGATATCAATTCCGATTGGACCGCTAAGTCTCTTGAAGTCTGCAGGAGTGTACCCTTCAGATTCTAGATGATTCCTATGGACCTTGGCTTTGTTCTTGCTTCCCAGTAGTCCTATGTAGGCCATATTTTCTGGGAGGAACCTACGTAGTGTCTGTAATTCGTATTCGGTTTCTCCGTGGACGATGACAAGATAGTCAGAGGGGTATGCTTTTACTTTATTCAAGGCTTCTTTGAAATTGCCTATATGAATCTCTGCATTGGGGAATCTTTCACTGGTTGCTGTTACGGCGTCATCGATGAGGATAACCTTAAATCCTGTCATAAATGCGAGTTCTGCAACAGGTTTCGCAATATGCCCTGAGCCGATCATAATTATTCTGGGGTTTGGTTTGATTACGTCCAAGAATATTGTCACCTCTCCACCACATTTAGAGTCAACCACAATGTCGCCCACTTTAGGTTCGACACCCATGGCAAAATTCATTTTTCGGGGTTTACCCTCTCTGATTGCCTCTAATGCATCATCTATGAGCTGTCTCTCCATTCCGCCTCCACCAATTGTACCAAATACTGCTCCATCTGGCTCAACTAGCATTTTGGCTCCTTCATCTCTTGGTCCTGAGCCCTCCTTCCTTGTCAGTGTGCAGAGGACAACTGGTTTTCCGTTTGAGAGGAGCTGGTTCAATCTGGTGAAAATCTCGGGATCGCTCATATTCAGTTAGTGTAACTAGTACGGATATAATAACTTACATCAACTCATCTGATATGAGTACCCAGATTTTTTCGAGTTCTGAGGCTTCGAAAACATGTGTCTTGACACCTTTTGGAAGGTATTCTTTCACTGTTTCAACTAAGTCTCCTCTGCATGATATAAGACATATTCCCCTTTTCATGTTTTGAGAGACACTCTGGAAGCCTGTGTATAATCCTTCTCTCTCTTTTTCTATCCTCCCGAACTCGTCGATTATAATTAGTTCACATCCATTGGAGCATTGGATGAGGATGTCATTTGCCTCTCTGAAACCGGACTCTGAGAAAACATATTTCAGAGAACCATGCTGATACCAGCCCTCATCTGGGAGCCCTAGTTTAACAAGAGGAAAGCTTTTCCTCGATGAAAGGTCAACGCAGTTGTATCCCACTGTCTCATCCCCCTCTACTTTACAGGGGCTGATGATACCCCCTACTTCTAATCCCGCCTCTGTACATCTACTAGCGATGCATTTACAAGCCTCTGTTTTTCCCCCTCTAATTGGAGCGTGGATAATGATGACTGAATACATTTGGAGGGATAGAGAGGGCATGCTTTCTTATTCGTTTCTGATCTAGATTAATGCATATTTGAGGGATTCTCTGCAACTACATGCGGGGTTATCAGGCATACCAGTAAGGCTCTTCATAATTAGTTGCTTAAAGTTTGATGAGTTAGATTTCATTGTCTTCATGATTTCCTGTGTTGATACTGGTTTATCCGCCCAGACATCATAGTCAGTGACCATAGCTATTGAGACGTAGCACATTTCAGCTTCACGGGCTAGTATGCACTCGGGGTATAATGTCATACCTATAATGTCTGCTTTCCACTGTCTGTATAACCCAGATTCTGCACGTGTTGAGAATCTGGGACCCTCTATACACACATATGTACCTGAATGATGGAGCTTGAGCCCTAATTTTTCCGCTTGGTTCCTGTAGTATTCACGGAGCCCCTTACAGATTGGATCAGCTGCAGAGATATGACAGAGTTGTCCTCCTTGATAGAATGAGTCAATCCTCTTTCTTGTGCGATCTATAAACTGGTCTGTTAGCACAAACTCCCCTGGTTTATAATCCTCTCTCAAGCTTCCCACTGCTGATGAGGCTACGATGTTACTTACTCCAAGTTCTTTCAAAGCCCAGATATTTGCACAGTTGTTTATCCTGTGAGGTGGTATGGTGTGTCCTCGTCCATGTCGGGGAATGAATGCAATCTTCTTGTCTTCGTATGTACCAATGGTAACTGAATCCGAGGGAGAACCATATGGAGTATACACCTTGATCTCTTTGGAGCCTTCAATAATTTCAGGATCATAGACCCCTGTACCACCGATGATACCAATCTCAGCTCGAGACTCGTTCTTCATAAAGGTCAGGAGAAATATTGTTTTTTTGGACTTAAATTATTACGGGGTTAAATCCGTTTCTTATAAATCATGAAAGCGACTCCTGCAAGTATTAAGCCTAATATTCCTGCACTGTAGGTCAGTATCTTATTGGTAGACTCCATCTGGGAGATTTGGTTTTCTTGGTTCATGATTGTCTGGTTTAACGCTGTTTCCATGTCAAATGATTCCATGGTCATATTTGCTATTACCCCCAAGTATACTGATTTGGAGTCACCGATAGCCTGAACGAGTCCATCTATTATCTCATCCTTCCATAAGGCTTCGTAATTTGCGTACACATCCGCAGCACCAACATAGTTACCCAGTTTTAAGCTAGAATTCATAGATGTGAGTACAGATGTGAAGCTGTCAAAATTTACACCGATACTAGCTCCAATCTCGCTCTCTATCTGTAATATTCGACTCTGAGCCAGCAGTTTGTCGGTGTTTAGAAGGGTGTACAGGTTATTTATGTAGCTGGTCTTTTCATCTGTTAGGATATAATATTTTGCATGTGTCTCTGCTATTGTAGGGCTTACATAGAGTCTATCATTCTTTGTGCCCTCTAGACTTACAGCGACATCAATTGTAAATGTTACCCAGTCACTGATCTCGACTCCACGCGTAATGTAATTCTTATTAACAGAATACGTGAAACCCATAGCACTTAGCTGACCTGTTTCTGGGAGTGTTTTAGTGTGACTGAATCTGTTGCTCTCAAGCTCGTTGCTAAAGAGGAATATTTGGTCTCCAATCTGCGAGAATCCCTCACGATTCCATGCAACCTTTGTATCAACAATAATATTTCCCGTGAACTCTGCATCCCATATCAGTGGCTCCATAGAGTCCCCAATGTGAAGATCCAATACATGATTCTGAACCGTCACCCCGTAAATGTAGGATTCACCATACTCAAGCTGATTATATTTAGGTATTGGAGGTGAAAATGAAATATTAACGCTGACTATCTCTTCATCTGCCTTACAGGGTGGTATGGTTACACAGCCCAGTAGGATGACCAGTATTAACAGGGCTCGAAGCTTCATACCTCATTAATAACCCATTATAAGGAATAACCTTTTTGGGTCATCAGAATAAAAGATGTTTAAAAAAATATGCAGAATAGTTTTTTAATCTCCTTTTCACCTTAGAGCAACGTTCACTGTTTCCAGAATACAACCCTCCCCAAGTGATCCTTAATGAAAGCAAAAAAAAACACCGTAAAATTAACGGTAACGGCAATACTCGCTGCTCTGGTTGTACTGTTAGATTATACCGGTTTAAAGATTCCATTTCCTTGGATGCCATTATTAAAATTTGATATAACCGGGGTTCCCATTGCGATAGCAACACTACTTTTTGGTGTTGTTTCAGGGGGGTTAACCTCTATTATCGCCTTTTTATCAATTGTCGCAAGGAGCGGTAACTATATTGGAGGTTATATGAAAGCTATTGCTGAATTCTCAACAGTGATTGGGTTCGGTACAACAAAGTATATGCCTGATCGTTTCAGACGTGTGGGACCCATTATTATTGCTATTATCTTGAGGGTGCTGTTTATGACTGTGGCTAATATGTGGGTTATGCCAAATGTCTACATGATACCGTGGGAAGCCACACTCTCGATGCTACCAATGATTGGGGTATTCAATGCACTGCAAGGTTTGATCACCACTGGGCTAGGTACCATAATTTATGAACGACTTCGAGTCATTTTAAACTAGATAAAGAGGTCCTTCTCACGAGGTCTCACCAACTTATAGGATGTAGCTTCCATATCTTTTTCATATTTATAGCCTCGGATTAGGGCAGCTGGTATTCCTTCATCTGCCTGACCTATGACGAGTTCTGCAGCTGAAGCCAGCTCATCAGCAACTGCAGTCTGTTTAACTTTGAGCTCATAACCGAATAGATCTCTTTCACCTCTCCGATCTCTTATTGGATTTAACCCGCTAATACCCACTGCTACGTTTATCTCCCCCATCCTAAAGGGTCTCCCATGAGTATCACAGATGATGACCGCTACCTCCTTCCTACCCTTATCTTTGATCTTATTCCTGATTCTTTTTGCTGAAGCATCACCATCTTCTGGTAAGGGAGCTACAATTAATTCACCAGGTACATTGGACTTATCTACCCCCGCGTTTGCACAGACAAACCCCTGTTTTGTCTCGGTGATTAGGACCCCGGGAGCCATTCTTCGGATCGCCCTGGAGTTCTGCATGACGACTTCAACCATTCGTGGATCTTTTTGGGTGTACTCGGCTAGATTCTCTGCTATCTTGGATGGTTTAACATTGTTGAGGTCAATTATGTTTCCTTCTGCCCGTGATACTATTACATGGCTTGCGACGATGATGTCTCCATCAATTATTGGTGTTCCCTGTTCTCTGCATGCGTTAAGGAATAGCTCTGCAAGGCAGTCTTTTTCTTTGATGATTGGTAGTCCAGTGATGCCGATGATTTCGAATCTCATCCCGATTCCATTATACTTCATCGGGGTATGATTTGAGGGTTATCCGAAATTCCAATCACTGGTTTGGAAAACTTCATCAGTGAGTAAGGTCAATTATGGGTATCTGAAACTATATTAGTATCGGAGGAATCAATATTTGCAGAGGTATTCTAAACTCAACGAGAATAAAGGAAAAGAGCACAAGTATCCCTTGGATGATAACGTCCTGGTGACTTGCGGACTTCCCTATGTTAACGGTCCATGTCATATAGCCCATCTGAGAACCTATGTCCCAGCTGACATTTTTGTCCGGTTCCTCAGAAAGATGGGACAGGAGGTTGTATTCATCTGTGGTTCAGACACTCATGGTACACCCATCACTGTGAAGGCAGAGGAGTTAGGCGTCACTCCTTACGATGTGATAGACCAATACCATAATCACTTCCTAGAATTCTTTCCCAAGATGGGAATCAACTTCAGCAACTATGGAAGTACAGACCACCCCTTGAATCATGCTAGATCCCAGCAGATCATACAGGCTCTCAGGGACAATGGGTACGTCTACTCAAAGAACATCCAGCTTCCATACTGTCCATCATGTGACAGGTTTCTCCCAGACCGCTATCAGCGGGGTACCTGCCCCCATTGTGGAGCCTCGGCACGCGGTGATGAATGCGATCAAGGTTGTGGTAGATACCTTGAACCTGGAGAGCTAATAGATCCCAAGTGCAGTGTATGCGATACCAAACCGGAGATGAAAACGACCCGACATTTCTTCCTTAAACTTACAGCTTTCGAGGATTTTCTGAAAGAGTACTTACCCCAGATGGAGGGCACAGACATCGCCCGAAACTATTCTATCCAATGGGTAAAGAAGGGTCTAAAGGACTGGAATATTACCCGCAACATGGACTGGGGAGTAAAATTCCCCGGAGAGAAAGATCTAGTCCTCTACGTCTGGGTTGATGCACCTATAGGTTACATGAGCTCAACGGAGGAGTGGGCACAGAAGACAGGAGGAGATTGGGAGTATTACTGGAAAGGACCCGGTAAACTAATACACTTCATCGGCGGAGACATCGTCTACCATCACTGCCTCTTCTGGCCCAGTATGCTCAAGGGATCGGACTATGATATTCCATACGCTGTGGTCGCCTCAGGCATGGTCAGAGTCGAAGGCAAAATATTCAGCAAAAGCCGAGGCTATGTAATCTGGGTTCAGGAAGATTACTTGGACAGAGGACTTGACCCCGACGCACTACGATATTATATGGCCAGTTACACAGGCCACACTAGAGATCTGGACTTCGCGTGGAGTGCCTACGGGGAAAAAGTGAACAAAGAGCTCGTTGGAACACTTGGTAACTTCCTTTACCGTACCCTCCTCTTTGCTCAGCGGAACTACAAGGTTATACCGAAAGGAACAGTGGAGCCAGAAGCCAAAGCCGAGGTAGAGAAAGCTATTGAAATAATCAGGGACGGCCTCGACGAATATGAATTCAAGAAGGTAGCTGACGGAATACTGCTTCTAGCGAGCTATGGAAACAGGTACTTCCAATCAAAGGAGCCCTGGAATCTGAATAAGACAGATCCACTTGCAGCACAGCAGGTTCTATATAACTGCATTTGGCTTAGCAAGGCACTGGCGGTACTCATGGAACCTGTGATGCCTGGTAAAGCCGAACAACTTTGGTGTCAACTCGGGGACCCAAGAATGGATACCCCCCTCTCAGAAGCATTGGAGCCCCTTAAATCAGGTACACTTCTGACCAAGCCCACACCCCTCTTCAAGCAGATCTCAGAGGAACTCCTGGAAGAGTTGAGTAAACAGGTTGAAGACCGTATCTCCAATGCCAAGGGCTAACTCCAAGGCGTATCAAAATGCAGCTTAAAATCGACCTCCACATCCACACCATTTTCAGTAGCGACAGCAGAGTCACTTTTGAGGCTGCAATATCTAAATGTCAGGAACTTGGACTTGACGGATTCGCCGTTTGTGACCACGATAACCTTACAGAGATTCCCTATGGGATCGGTGAGGATAACGGTCTAGTAATCCTATCCGCTATTGAGGTATCCGCGAGAGGTGCCCACGTTTTGGCATATAATATTGAGAAACCTGTTTCTCCTGGGCTTTCTATTGAAGACACTGTGAGACGGGTACACATGCTTAATGGTGTCGCAGTGCTAGCTCATCCGTTTAGTATTTTTCGTTCCTGGGTTAACCGTGCTGAGATTATGAGTGCTAACTTCGACCTCATTGAGGTGGCTAATGCATATCAGTTCCCATACGGTATAATGCTTGGCTTGAATAGGAAGCTTGCAGAAGGGTTAAATCTCCCTATGACGGGTGGCAGTGACGCTCATAAAGCAAGTGCATTTGGGAAGGCATACACAGTGATTGAATCTGAAACGAGGGATAGTTTGGGAGTTCTTAGAGCTCTAAAGGATGGTAAAACCAGACCCGAGGGCTGCGGTGTTTCCTTTTCTGATCGACTGAAACTGTATGGATAAAAAGGGGTTTAGTAACGACCGTTTTTCCAGCTGCTTTCTATGTCGTAGAGTCCTAGGTTAAGTCCTAGGGGTGCTTCAGGTTGGGCGAATGGTTCCATCTGATAGATTTTTATTTCTGGTACCTCGTATCCACTGACCAGCTGGGGGGATTTGATACCTGTGAGGACCAGTGTAACTCTTAGCATGTCATTCATGTTGGGGTCTACTCTTGATCCCCAGATGACCATAGCTTTGTCATCCATCATCTCTGTGACACATTCTGCTGCCCGAACTGCCTCTCCGAGGCTCATATCGGGTCCACCGGAAACGTGGATGAGGGCTCCGTCTGCTCCTGTATAGTCTACGTCCAGAAGCATGTGGTCCAGTGCGTTCCTTGCAGCCTCTTCGGCTCTTTCTGGGCTGTTGCTCTGACCCATGCCGACAATTGCTACGTCTCCCTTGGTCATGATAGTTCTGAAGTCTGCAAAGTCTAGGTTGATTAAACTTGGGAGTGCGATAGTTTCAACGATGCCTTTGACCATGTTTGCTAGGATGCTGTCTGCGAATGCGAAAGCCGTATTGATGGGCAGCTGGGGGACCAGATCCATTAGTTTGTTGTTGTCTATGATCACCGTTGTATGGGTGGTCTTCCTGATCTTGTTCAGCCCCTCAATGGCATAATCGAAACGACCCTTCTCATGTCTAAATGGCATTGTAACTACTCCTACCACTATACATCCTTTTGCTCGTGCTAACTCAGCTACAACGGGGGCTGCCCCTGTTCCGGTTCCTCCACCCATGCCAGCTGCGATGAATACAATATCAGCCCCTTCTAAGAAGGGCTCAATCATCTCAGCACTTTCATACATTGCATCACTGCCGACTTTTGGCATATTTCCTGCTCCCAATCCTCTAGTGATCTTCTCACCTATGAGGAATTTCTTGTCTGCGTGAATGCTGTTTAAGTGCTGTACATCGGTGTTAACTGCAATGCATTCAGCACCAGTCATTCCCGATTTCATAATTCTGTCAACGGTGTTGTTTCCACATCCCCCAACACCGATAATTACTATCTTACACTCGCCAGGTCTTCGTACTCCAGTTCTGTTTGCCTCATGGCGAGTCCAACTTAAAGCCTTCTCCATTAATACCATTAATTCTGCCTCCAACAAGATACACCAAGATGCATATGTCGCCCTCAGCGCATATTGTCGCACCTAAACAGGATATATCTGACTTGTACAAGATTAGTCTCAGAATGCTAATAACGTCTGGGGAACGAAGGACTAAAGTCATTAACATGAAGAAGTAAAGTTACCATCATTAAATGAAAATAACTTAACAGCATTGATTCTGATATCACCCCCTACTAAGTTATTTAACGATAAAGAAGGTTCTATTAAGAATAAATCTCAAAATAACGCTATTCAGAAACTACGTTTTTAACATAACCGTTAAAACATTCAAAGTATGACCTTCGATTTTTTCATAAAAACAACAAAATAACAGGCTCTCCAATACGTCCCCCTTCGATGTTTTCGAATATTTATGAAAAAGAAAAACTCTTTCACACCGTTTATTTACCTCTGGGAATGAACTGGGAGGAGAGGGAAGAGTAATAGCTCGAATATATGTGGGTGTATATGGGTGCAGTGCTAACCTCGCTGACTCAGAGATGGCTTCAGGTTTACTCGTTGAGGCGGGTCACACTGTAACTCGTAACCCCGAGGGGGCTGATGCTTCCCTGATTCTAACATGTACAGTGAAAACTCCCACTGAGAACAAGATACTCAAAGAAATCAGGAGACTTTACCAGTCAGATAAACCTCTAGTGGTGGCTGGTTGTATGCCTAAAGCTCAGAGGGATCAGGTTTTTGATGCAGCCCCCGGTGCCAGTCTATTGGGTCCGGATGATTTGCTCCGTGTTGTTGAGGCTGTTGAGAGCAGCTTGAGTGGTATCCGAGTTGAGGCGGTCGATGGGGAACCCTTCGATAGGACTTGTCTTCCACGTGTTCGTAACAGCAAGTTGGTACATATAGCTCCAATATCTTCTGGGTGTCTCGGTAATTGCAGTTACTGCATCGTGAAAAAAGCTAGAGGACATTTGTATAGTTTTCCTAAGGACGGACTGGTTAAGGATGCTAAAGGAGCAATCAATGAGGGTTGCAGGGAGATATGGGTGACCGCTGAGGATACCGCTGCGTACACGTGGGATAGTATCCGGCTTCCAGGTTTAATCCATTCATTGAGTGAATTGGAGGGGGACTTTTTCATCCGTGTTGGTATGATGACGCCGAATCAGGCAGGGGAGATCATAGATGACCTCATCGAGGCGTACCGGAGCCCTAAGGTATTCAAGTTCCTCCACATGCCCGTCCAATCAGGTAATGATTATGTTCTGGGAAGGATGAGGCGGAAGTATCATGTGGATGACTTCAGGTTGCTCATATCTGAGTTTAGGGAGAAGATACCCGGAGTCACATTATCCACTGACGTTATCTGTGGGTTCCCCGGAGAATCTGAGGAGCAGTTTATGGACACAGTAAGATTCATTGATGAACTGCAGCCCGATGTACTCAATATCTCACGGTTCTGGTCGCGACCAGGAACAGATGCATCAATGATGCCTGAGCAGCTGCATGGAAGAGAGACAAAGGAGCGAAGCCGTATTATGTCTCGTGTCTTCAAGGAGATATCCTTGAAGCAGAACCAGAAATGGATAGGGTGGACAGGAGAGGTTCTCATCAATGAGTATGGGAAAGAAAGTAGCGTAATGGGAAGAAACCTCAGTTACAAACCCGTAGTGGTAAAGAAGGATCTGGATCTGGGAGCCATTGTTAAAGTGAAGATTGTAGATGCGAAAACTAGCTACGTAGTTGGAGAGTTATACTGAAGGTGGCTTACCCGTAAACACGTTTGCTTTTGGTACACAATTTCCCGAGAGTCTTCGGAAGCTGTTTATCTGACCTACATGTGTAAGGGCGTCTGATATTGGTCCATTAATGATGTGCCAAAAGGGTCTTCCCTCTATGGTTATTTTGGACAAATCCTCTTCGCTCATGTTGCCCAGCGTATTCCGCAGGTTATAGATCATCTCAACAATCAAGGCTCTACCCCCCTTCCCTGTCTCAGGCTCATTGTAGCCTTCCCCTGTAACTGCTTTACTGACCCAGTTCATGAGACCATAGATGTGTCTCATCAACTCGATTATACTTTTACAGCCTTCTCCTGGGGTGAAAGAATAGTCGTTCTCCCTTAGCCCCTCCGTTGACCAGTAGAACCTGAATCCTAGACCATCTAGTAGTCGCATGATAATGCCTTTTGCAGATATTTCCTTGGGATACTCAGGTATTTCGTGATAATGAGTCATAAATGGATATAATCAAGAATTCTTAATAGCTTCTATCCTCATGAAATGTTGATTTACATCTATTTTTGTGTCATGGTCTGAAACAATATTTCTATTATCGGCACTCTTGATATCTTTCGCCTTTTTTTTAAATACTATCCAACTGATGCCCAACCCTTTTCTCAGACTGACAGCTACACACAACTAACATAGTTACCTAATATTATACTCTAAAAAAAGAGGTTATGGCAGGTAACTTTCATTAAAAGTGGGCCGGGCCGGATTTGAACCGGCGACCCCCGCGATGTGAACGCGGTGTCATAGCCGTGCTAGACCACCGGCCCAACAGCACAATATTCAGCCAACCACAATAATATCCTTTTCCCAAGATCAGAGATTACCGATAACCTCATCCCCAAACCGGGATGTAGACACCAATGTTGCCTCATCCATCTGCCTATGCAAGTCATAGGTCACAGTAGCTTTTTCAAAAGTCCTGATAAGGGCATCCTCCACAAGATCCCCCGCCTCAATCCAGCCCAGATGCCTAAGCATCATCACTGCAGAGAGAATCATCGAACTAGGATTTACCTTATCCAAACCAGCATGCTTAGGAGCAGAACCATGGGTAGCCTCAAACAAGGCAACACCAGCCTCATAGTTGATATTCGCCCCAGGAGCAATACCCAGTCCACCCACTTCAGCTGCACAGGCATCACTGATATAATCCCCGTTCAGGTTGGTCGTGGCAATCACATCATACTCATTTGGTCTCAGCAGTAACTGCTGGAACATCTGATCTGCAATCCTATCCTTCACTACGATCTTACCGGACAGATTATCTCCCCCATGACTTTCCCCTAGCTCCGAGAGAACTCTTTGCACTGACTCTATAGTTAGACTCCTATATCCAAGGTCCTTAAGCTTGTAAAGTAACTCTACATCATCTATATCCGGATAATCTTGCCTAGCCTTGAGGATACTATATTCCACCTCGGTGACCACATAATCCCTGTACTTCTCAACAGCAACCTCGTAGCCCCAACTCCGGAATGCACCCTCAGTATACTTCATAATATTCCCTTTATGAACCAAAGTCACACTACTCCGATTCTCAGAGACCGCGAAATCTAGGGCGGAGCGAACCAACCTCTTTGAAGCAGACAGACTGATGGGTTTTACTCCCACAGCACTATCCTCACGAATCACCCGACCCATCTTAGTGGTCAAAAACTCCCGGAATATAGCAGCCTCATCAGAATCGTACGCCCACTCAATCCCAGCGTAAACATCCTCCGTATTCTCACGGAAGATAACCACGTCCAAATTCTCAGGTCTCTTCAGCGGAGCAGGCACACCACTATACCATTTAACCGGACGAACACACGCATAAAGATCCAACTTCTGACGCAAACTCACGTTCAAACTCCGGAAACCACCGCCAACTGGAGTAGTCAAAGGTCCTTTGATGGCAATCCTGTAATCTCTTATTGCCTCCACAGTCTCCTCCGGAAGATACACCTTCTGAAGATCACTCGTCAGCTTTTTAGCGTTGAGACCTGAAGCCTCCAAGGCATCAACACCCGCAAGGAGTCTAAGCCAGTGAAGTCTTCTCTTACTCAAGTAAGCCTTTTTCACAGCCGCGTCGATAACCTTTTGCATGATAGGTGTTATGTCCATGCCAACGCCGTCACCTCTGATATAAGGAATTACTGGATTGTCAGGAACCATTAGTTTTCCATCAATGAACCCTATTTTCTCTCCCAGTTCACTGCCTCCTGAATTTAATATACGGGAGCTTACCCCCAGCCTTCAAGATATCTAAATCACGGTCAATCAAATTATGGTGAACTGGAATCTTGATCTCCTTTGAGAGGTTTACCAATTCAAGGTTTTCTCCCAGTTCAGAAGTGTCCAACTGAAGGCTGTCTCCCTGGCCGATCTTATTATAGTCCCTCGGATTCGAGAAGATTAACGGTAGAATCCCGAAGTTCACTAGATTTGCCTCATGAATTCGTGCAAAGGATTTAGTGATAACCGCCTTGATACCTAGATATCGTGGAGCAATGGCGGCATGCTCTCTGCTTGAACCCTGACCATAATTCTCACCACCGACAATGAAGCCACCCTCTTTCTCTACAGCCTTACCATAAAAATTTGGGTCAACTAGTTCGAAGACATACTTGCTTATCTCTGGGATATTACTCCGAAGAGGAAGAATCTTTGCTCCTGCAGGCATAATATCGTCAGTTGTAACATTATCTCCCAGCTTGAGGAGGACTTCACCACTTATCCTATCTGAGAGAGCATTGAACTCTGGAAGAGGACGGATATTCGGTCCCCGTATTACTTCAATATGGCTTCCGTCAACAGGGGGAACAATAATTAGATTGTCATCCACTGAAAATGTGTCAGGAAGCATGATAGCCGGATACTCTCCCATTTTTCGGGGGTCAGTAATTTGACCTGTCAAGGCAGCTGCAACAGCGGTCTCAGGGCTAACAAGGTATACCTGAGCACTTTCCGTACCTGATCTACCCTTAAAATTACGGTTAAACGTCCTCAGTGAAATGGCACCCGTTGAAGGAGCCTGTCCCATCCCAATGCAGGGACCACAGGTACACTCTAGTAAGCGAGCTCCAGACGCTAAAATGTATAACAACTCACCACTTTCAGTTAGATTCTTTAGTACCTGTCGCGACCCAGGTGAAACTGTTAAACTTACATTATCCCCGATTTTATGTCCCTTCAAGAGCTGGGCAACAACTTTCATATCTCGAAGACTGGAGTTAGTACAGCTTCCAATACATACCTGATCAACCTTTATTCCCTCAACTTCACTAACCTTTTTCACATTACCTGGGCTATGAGGAAGTGCGATAAGAGGGTCAAGCTCAGATAGATTAATCTCCAATACTTCATGATATTCAGTATCAACATCTGAAACAATGGGAATCCACTGTTCTCCCCTACTCTGACCTTCTAAAAACCTAAGAGTCACTTCATCTGAGGGAAATATTGAGGAAGTAGCCCCCGTTTCTGTTCCCATGTTAGAAATTGTTCCTCTCTCAGGTACACTTAGGGTTTTAACTCCAGGTCCGGAATATTCAAGAACTTTACCGACTGCCCCTTTAACACCGATACGTCTGAGAACCTCAAGCACTACATCCTTTGCAGAGACATAAGACTGGAGATATCCTGTTAATTTTACTCCCGTAATATGGGGCATCTTCATGTAGAAAGGTTCTCCTGCCATAGCTGCAGCGACATCCAGCCCGCCAGCACCTATAGCTAGAGAACCTACCCCTCCTGCAGTTGTTGTATGACTATCACTTCCCAGCAATATCTTACCCGGTCTGGCAAAACGCTCAAGGAAGACTTGGTGACAAATACCGTTTCCCGGTCTTGAAAAGTATAGACCATATTTTGCTGCAACACTCTGCAAGTACTTATGGTCATCCATGTTTCTATAGTCATTCTGGATTGTGTTATGGTCAACGAAGCTGACGCTTAATTCAGTCTTTACTTTTGGTACTCCCATGGCTTCAAACTGGAGGTCAGCTAAAGTTCCCGTTGAATCTTGAATCAGAGTTTGGTCAACGTGTAAACTAACCTCCTCACCCGGCTCGACAAACCCCTCAATTAGGTGTTGGATTATTATTTTCTCAGTTATGCTCTTACCCAAAGGATTATCGCTCCTCAGAGACGTATCTGACCCAATACTTTGGAAGGAATTCCTGTATCATACGTTTTATCTCTGAATCAGAGAATGCGGTTACTCGACCATTTTCATACTGGTTGTTTACCGCCTCAAAGATGAGCATAACTCCAGCGTTATCTTTACTGATCCATTCTTCTTTGTCTAAATTAAGTATCTCATTTACTTTCCATGAAATCCCGCTGGTACCTGAATACTGACCAACACTGCTTGTAGGAGGTCTACCAAGAATCAATCCAAAATCATAGGGCGTATAAATCATCGGATTCTTCAGTAAACCATCAGCATGTACACCTGCACGCGTTACATTGAAGTTATGGCCTACAAGGGGGTAGAACTCTGGAATCTTGAAACCGATCTTCTCATAATATTCCGCGATCTCTGTGACAATCCTTGTGTCTACAGGAAGGTCTGGTTTTAACTGTAGCATCTGGAATATCATTCCTTCGATGGGGGTGTTTCCTGCTCTTTCCCCTATTCCCAGCAAGGTTCCATTGTTTGCTGCACAGCCATATAGCCAGGCTGAAGTGGCTATTGATACCGCCATATGGAAGTCGTTGTGACCGTGGAATTCCAGCCATTCACTAGGCAATCCCCCCAAATTTGTGATTGTGTGCATTATCTTAGGTACACTGCGGGGGATAGTTGCATTCGGGTATGGTACCCCTAAACCAAGGGTATCACATATTCTAACTTTAGTCGGCATACCATACTCCTCTGAAAGTTTCATCAACTGGTGGACAAAGGGAATTACCACTCCATGTAGGTCCGCTCTGGTTGCATCTTCAATATGGCAGCGAGGAATTATCTCTCTCTTCAGGCACTCTTCAGCTATTGATAGATGATTTTTTACAGCTTTCTCCCTATTCCAGTTAAACTTGTAGAAGATGTGATAATCTGATAGTGAGGAAAGAATGCCTGTCTCCTTTACATTGACCGTATTAACGAGTTCTAAATCTGCTCTGTTTGCTCTAATCCAAGATGTTATCTTGGGGAATTTAAAACCAAGCTCTAAGCACTTCTCAACTGCTTCTCGATCCCTCTTTGTATACAGGAAGAATTCAGTGTACCTTATTACACCCTTTTTCCCACTTAGCTTGCTCATTAGTTTGTAAATATCAACCATTTGGTCTGAAGTATATGGTTCTCGAGCCTGCTGACCATCACGGAAGGTAGTATCTGTAACCCAGATATCCTCCGGAATATTCATGGGGACAGACTCTTCTTCAAATTCCACCCTAGGAAGGGCGTTATGAGGGAAATACTTCTTATACAAATTTGGGTTTTCGGTTCTTACAACATCCATTCTATCTTCTCCCATTCATCCCCAATTTCATCAATCGTGTAGTCCCAGTAGAGAATAGTAATTATATAAAAAGATTATCCCCTATTCTTTACACATATGACCAAAATATTAAATACAATTTAATCAATTGATAAAACGTGATTACACGTTGAGTGTGTTAGATGAAACTGATAGAAAGATATTACAAGAATGTATGGAAGATTCGAGACAATCCTACCGTGAAATAGCACGTAAAATAGGAGTTTCACCGGGAACCGTTGTCTCCCGAATACGAGACATGGAAAAAAAGGGTATAATTGAGAAATACACTGCAAAATTAAATTATGAAAAACTTGGATATGATCTTACTGTGATAACTGAAGTAACTGTTTCAAATGGCATGATTGTTGAAGTAGGTCATGAAATAACTAAACTCAAGGAAGCATGTGCTATTTATAATGTAACTGGAGATGCAGATGTAATGGTACTTGCTAAATTCAGAAATCGAGATGAACTCAGTAACTTTACGAAAAGAGTGTTAAAACTACCTAACGTTGAACGAACTAAAACACATCTGGTATTAATAACAATTAAAGAGGATTTCAATATCCTCTGATAGAACTAACGACCTCTACCTTTTATTCGTTTCATTCTGAGGTTTTTACTTCTGCATTTACGGCATTTTGTTGCTTTAGGGGGGTTTGTCGCGCCGCAGCTTCTGCATACTGATTTGTTTAGGTGGTGTTTGCGAGCTAGTTCAAGTTTAAAGGGATCTCTGATTGACATTGTTTTTGCTTTCCTGCTATCATTATGCGTTGGGGCTTCCCTTTTAAGGTCTTCGAAATATTTGAGCCTTGCTAATTTAAGATCTAAGCTGTAAGTTTAATATACAATTTTCTTGAAAAATGCTGAATAATCATACTATTCAACGTAGGCCTAGCATTGGCATTTGTTAATCTATATTATGGGTACATTGTAAATCTTCATTTTCCTTTTATCCTCACACGTCTCCTTCATCCTTCAGCCAGCATGAGGGCTCCATAATGACTACATTACAGGAATCAGGTCAGATTCCAGATTATCCTCTGGATATGTCCATGAGGTCATTTGCCGATATGGCAAAGATAATGAATTCTCTTGGAAATGAGGATGCCTTCGCGATATTTCTATATTCAAAAGATAGTATATGTAGCTCAAAAGATGCTATTAGAACGCTGGGGTTAACCCAAAAAAGATTCTATACACGACTAAAAGACTTGTTAGATAACAAACTTATTGAGAAAATTGATGGAGAATACAAACACACAGCCTTAGGGTCAGTTGTGTTTAATATGGGCTTATCATTAGAAAACCTACTCCAGAATAGAGAAAAGCTGGAAGTATTGGATACAATTCGAAAATCCGGTAGTATTTCTCCCGAAAACACAAAACAGATTCTAGATGCCCTTAAAATTGATATCCCCTTTGCTTCAGGGACTGAAATTGGTGGTGCTTCTCCAAATATCATAGTTGTTGAAACATATGAGAGACTTGTTGAAGAAATAATCAAAGAGATAGATCAATCCGCTAGGTCAGTTTTATTTGCTTCAAAGTATACTGATGAGAAAGTAGTTGAGTCAACCATTCTCGCTCTGCAGAGAAATGTCAATGTAAATCTGCTTGTTGAAAAATTGAGTGTTTCGCAGGGTGTTCAGGTTTTAAGAATGTTACTTTCACCAAAATCAATTAGCACATTCGGGAACTTTGTCAAAGAATATTCCCATATCATTAAACAAACATCCAAGCTATCATATAGCTTCGTAATAATTGATGAAAAAATAGCTATAATTGAAATACCTCACCCAACCAAGCATCAATTTCACTTGGGCTTCATATTTGAAAATCCCCCAATTTGTAGTAAACTAGTAAAAATATTCAAATCAATGTGGGAAAACTCTGAGGAATATGCCCTATTTTAGATATTTAATGGGATACTACCGATTAAATAACATAATTGTACAAGCAGAAATAGTGGATGCATCCTTTTAGTTATTGTATAATTTAGGAACGTTGAATCTTCCCATTTAATCAAAAGTGGCTGTATCACAAAAATTGTAGCTCCTAATATAATTGCTCCTAGTATTGGGAGGGCTGATGAGAAACCAAATTGATAAAATCCAATTATATTAGCTAGTATTGATGCTGTCAGTGTAGCTAAAGCTAATCTAATGGTAAATTTTGGTCCCCATATTACAGGGAATGTTTTTACCCCCATAACTTTGTCTCCCTCCAAATCTCTTAGGTCTATGATGGGGTTTACTCCGAAGAACATGAAGAAGGACATGCCTGCAAAGAATATTAGATTGGGAGTAATCAAACCTGATGCGAATCCTCCTAAGATACAAGAGATTAATCCACCAAGGGCGATAGTGGTCTGCTTCATTAAGAATCTCTTTTTGAACAGGAATGGCTCAGTTGAATAGAGGTATCCTAATACTATAAATGCGAACATCAAGGCAAAAACTTGAACGTTAATCATATAGGCAGTAGCTAATCCAAGAATCCCATTTAGGAATATGAATTGATTTAATCTGCTTAATGTAATTTTTCCCTGACCAAGAGGTCTATTTGTATGAGTTGAATTATCATTCTCTTTTGATAATATATCATCTTCATAATCTTTCATGTCATTGTAGAAATAAACCGCCATCCCCGTGAATGAAATTGTAGCTAATGTTATTGTCGTTATATCTATTGGAGGGAATCCTTTGTTTGTTATTAAAAGTCCAATTAATGTTGTCCATGTGTATATGATTAAGACTTCTCTACGAGATATTATGCATGTAAAATAATCTTTAATTATTTGCTTAAAATTAATGATGGACATATTAAATCTCCATTAATGTTTTATTAATAAATATCCCTCATATATATTGATTATCCCAATATAATGTGACGTTATAATCTACTATGGACTAACTAAAAAGTTAGATGTTTTGTTTTCCTTTAAATCAAAAAATAATTGATTCATAATCCTTATAAAAGAATCATAATGAAAACGAGTTAAGGTGCTGGTGTGACGCGGAGAAGATCGAAATTTGAGATTCACCTCGAGATTTTGAATAGTCTTAAGATGGGTATTAGGAAACCTACGAGAATTATGTATAACGTAAATGTTTCCTGGAAGCCTCTGCAGCAGGCATTTGATATTATGCTTAATCAGGATTTGATATTAGAGATAGATACGTCATATGGTGAGGATAGTCGTACCTCAAGGATCTATGAATTAACTTCTAAAGGTGATAATGTACTCAAATATTTTTGGAAAGCTGAAAATATGCTAGGTATAGGGAATGTTATAGGTTTAGGGTCCTAGATCTTTATTTTTCCCTGTATGATCTCTTTCTCGCTTATACCTAGTTGGTAGGCTAACCATTCTTTGGCTGTAGTAGGATCAATGGAGTATGAAATCTTTCTCATAGATATTTCATTGTTTATTTCGATATCATACTCTCTCTTTATTAGCCCAAGTCCACATTCAAGTTTTCCTGTTAAAGCTACCTGCATTAAATCTGTAGTACTAATATTGATACTTTCGATTTGGACGTTCTTCTCTGATTTATTGTATTTGATCTCCATCTCTGGTATTTCTTCAACGTAGCTGTAAAGGATTCCACTTCCCAGCGCGAAAATATAGAACTTCTTATTAATAATATCAAATGTAACAAGGCTGGCTGTACTGCCTTTTTCTCTAAAATCCTGCCATTTCGATAATTCAACAGTAACTGTAGCTCTAGAGGGTGATGTTTGACGATAATCTCTGTAGGGAAGAGTTCTTTCAGTTTTTGGGTTTACTTCCAGACGGGAAATTAATTCATCCATTCTCTTTTCATGATCCTTTAGGACGTTAATGATTAGGTCTATAACGTCGATTTTTTCGTCGTAACCGCGCTCAAAACCCAAATAATATCCTCCCGAAGCCCTTAAAGCATAAAGTCTTAACCCTTTTTTAAATAC
>RCNB010000237.1_pt1 | contig 38317 bp, 34 predicted proteins | sample 2041321 | NCBI WGS metagenome assembly RCNB01 (sample SAMN09708232, study PRJNA481090) | Marine sediment metagenome, whole genome shotgun sequencing project.
CGCAGGCAATCGCGGCAAGATGCCGCTCCTACGGGTTCTGCAAAAACCTGGGTCGAACCGAGGTTTTTCAGGGAAAACCTCGGTTCGACCCCGGTTTTTTTCAGAACCCGTAGGAGTGGCATCTTGCCGCGATTGCCTGCGGTGACATTGAATCCTGATACTGCTTCCTGGTTTATGGGACAGCAGTGGGCTCGACCCAGGTCTCTTTAATTTGGCCCCCTAAGTAATATTCCGAATAGTCACTGGTCTGTCTATTTGCTATCAATTAATGACGCAAAGGGTATCGCCATGACAACGGTGACAGGGTCACAAACCAGAACCATTCTTGGCCAGTTAACGCTAACGCTGGAGTATCCCAGGCGGTTGATCGAACGGGATGTGGACTTCAGCAACTGTACGAATTCGGCTCATTACAATGAATTTCTACCGCTTTGTATAAATTGCAGATTTGGCCCGGGGTGTATGTGGCTGAATAGCGCACGTAGTGCCGACACATCAGATGCGCCATTGCCTGAACTCATCGCTGCGTTGGGCGGCGCTGTTAAATATGTCGGCAAACGCAAGATAGCTGGCCATGGTCGCCATTGTGACTGTGAATCCTGCCAATGGCTGATGTCGGCGCGGAGACTATTGCGCTCTCTTGACGAAAAGACATAACGCACCGCCCGAGCCCTGCATAGTCGCTTATATATACGTGATCGTCGTCACGGCCCCTCCGACATTGCGTGTTTACACTGACAGGCAGGCAAATTCCAGCTCGCACCAGAGCTAGCATGGAGTATCAGATGAGTATTCGCTTTGTTTTGTCACTATCTATTGCATTGTTGTTGTCCGCCTGTGGCGGCAGCAACAATGATTCCGCCCCAACCCCGCCACCCGGTGGTGGCACCAGTCTGAACATCGATGTAACAAATGCAAAACCAGCTATCAGGGTCGCCTATGGCGCGACAACACAGACAGTCGATACCGGCGGGCTGGTTGACGATTCCGGCCTGGCAGCAACACCTGGCGGCGGCTTCTCAAAAATCTCGGCCGCGAACAGGGCACCCGGCGTATTAGACCGAATAATGCAAAAAGATCCACTTGGGCCGTTAACGGAATTCTGCGTTCCCAGTGGCAGCATAACGATCAACCTTGACGTGAATCTGCTGACATTCGCCGCCGGTGGGCTTTCAATCGGCGACAAAATCAACGTCGATTACGCAAATTGCGACGAAGGCCTGGGAGAGGTCGTCAACGGGAGAATGGAGTTTACCGTTGTCAATTTTACGGGTGATCTGAGTATTGGCTCTTATCGCCTGGAAATGGCCGTTGTGCTCACAGATCTCGCAGTCACAACGGCGACAGATACTGTGACCAGCAACGGCGACTCAACGGTCGTTATAGATACGACCGGCAATCCGCTGGTTCTCTTGTCCATTCGCGGAAATTCGATGGCGACGGTCTCGATGGCAAGCACAGAAACGGTCTCCAGTTTCCTAACCACACAGACCGTGGATACGAGTGTCATTCCTGAGCCCTACACGCTGGAATCTTCCGCTACGGTTTCGAGCTCCCAGCTGGCTGGCGTCATCAGCTTTGAAACGACGGTGACATTCCAGGGTATGGGAGGCGCTTATCCATTTGCAGGAGAATTGCTGGTCACCGGTGTGAGCAGCGCCGTCAAACTTGTAGCACTCACCGAAACAACCGTACGTATCGAAACGGATAGTGACGGCGATGGTGTTTTCGAGTCATCCGAGGAAACTACCTGGGACGATATCGCGCTCTGATTGGCGACCAATAAGCTAAGATGCTCCTGCATTCAGAATTCAGGAGCATCGCATGTCTTGTGAGCGTTTTTCAGGCAGCTGCCTGTGCGGATCTGTAACCTTTGAGATAACCGGCACACCGCGGTTCTTCTTTCATTGTCACTGTCGCCGCTGCCGAAAGGCGACTGGCACCGGTCACGCCAGCAACATTATCCTGAAGCCGGAAAAGATCGAATGGACCCAGGGTGAGGAACTGCTCAACAGCTACGCCGTGCCCGATGCTGAACGATTTCGTACGGTATTCTGCACCACCTGCGGTAGTCCGCTGCCGCGCGTTGCCGCGGATCTCAGCATAGCCGTCATACCGGCCGGTTCCCTGGACAGCCAACCGGACATCAGTCCGTCCGCGCGGATTTTCTGGGAGTCGCGCGAGGCCTGGTCTTGTGATTCAAGCGATATACCGACCTGGGATGAGTACCCGCAACAGCCTTGACCTTGTTGGGCCGCAGGGCCACATCCGGAACTCGCGCAGCATTGTTGAGTCGAACAATCCTCTGTATTCTGCAAATCCTCGAAATAATTCGAATAGCCACGGTGGAGAAAAGTAATGGCCCAGAAATTCACGGTCGCAATAATCCTTACGGCGGCGTCCATGATGATCGCCTGCAGCCCGTCAGAACCCGAAGCACCACCAGCACCAGAACCGGCCGCTGAACCTGCAGCAGCACCCGAACCGGCGGCAGATCTTCGCTCAATGCTTTCCAGTGACAGCCGCTCGGCGGACGACCGGGCTCGCGATGCCGGCAGGAAGCCAGCAGATGTCGTCGAATTTCTCGGCATCGAACCTGGCATGGCCGTCATCGACGTCATTGCAGCAGGTGGCTATTACACGGAAGTCTTGTCACTCGCGGTGGGCCCTGAAGGTAGCGTCGTCGCACACAACCCGGCTTTTGTCCTGGAGGTTCGTGAAGGCGCAAATGAAAAAGCGCTCACAGCACGACTGGCTGATAATCGCCTGCCTAACGCCACCCGGCTGGACAAGGAATTCGGCGATCTCTCGGCAGCTGATGGCCCTTTCGATGCCGCGATTACTGCGCTCAATTTTCACGATCTTTACAACGGCCGCAGCCCGGAAGACGCACTCGCAGTTTTGCAGATGGTCCACAGCATGTTAAAGCCCGGTGGTGTATTCGGCATCATCGATCATGCAGGTGTCGCCGATGCGGATAATGCCGCGCTGCATAGAATCGAAGTAGCGAAAGCCATTGAAACGGCGACGGCAGCGGGATTTGTCGTTGATGGGCAAAGCAGTATCCTGTCCAATCCCGAAGAGGACCATACGCAGGGCGTCTTTACTGAAGGTCTGCGCGGTAACACCGATCGTTTCCTGCTGAAGTTACGCAAGCCAGCCGAATAGACGCCGTGCGGCAGTCGTGGGTCCGATCCACGACTGCCAGCACAGCCAGTTGACGTGAGCGCCGTTACTGCCCTCGCCCGGCCGGTCATCTACACGAGTGTGGCGATGCTCGCGTTCGCCGGTAACTCGATCATTTGCAGGTTAGCGTTGCGTGACGGCGCAATCGATCCGGCCACATTTACCTCGATTCGCCTGCTGGCGGGTGCCATCACGTTACTGTTTGTATTCGCCGTCACTCGCCGGAATATATCCTTTCGCTCGAATGGCGGCTGGTTATCGGCATTCATGCTGTTTCTTTACGCGGTTGCCTTTTCTTTCGCCTATATCTCGCTAAGTGCCGGCGCGGGTGCACTGATCCTGTTCGCGTTCGTGCAGGCCACCATGATTGCGCTGGGTCTCTGGTCGGGAGACAGGCCATCAGCGACAGAGTGGTTTGGCTGGCTATTGGCATTTTCCGGTGTGATCTGGCTGGTGCTTCCTGGCGTAGAAGCTCCACCGGCCGGCGGCGCACTGTTGATGGCCCTTGCAGGAATCGCCTGGGGTGTCTATTCGATTCGTGGCCGCGAGGAATCAGACGCGCTCAGCGCCACTACCGCAAATTTCTCACTTTCCGTCGTTTTTGTTCTCGCGTTAGTGGCGGCAACGCTGGTCAATGCTGAGATCAGCATGCATGGCGTAATGCTCGCGACGATTTCCGGTTCGCTGACCTCAGGCATCGGCTATGTCGTCTGGTATGCAGCGCTCAACTACCTCAGCTCCATGCAGGCAGCGATGGTGCAACTGTCGGTGCCGGCGATCGCTGCGGTCGGCGGCGTCGCGCTGTTGGCCGAACCGGTCTCAATGCGCCTGTTAGTGTCCTGCGCCCTGGTTCTGGGCGGTATAAGCATTGCGGTCCTCAGAAAGTCAAAAATCAGCAGAAATTCATAATTTTGCTGCTTCCGGTATTATGTGAACTGGAGCAAGGAACTGGCAGGCCGGATACGCCAAAGTAAATGGCCACCTGTTTTTGTCGTCAACTGGCAGAACCGACGGAAACTCGTGTAATAACAGGAAGTTAACACTTGATTGACTGAGACTAATGCTGATAACACCCAACAGAACCAATTTGAACAAGATCGTCATCCTCAACTCGAAGGGCGGCTGTGGAAAAACGACATTGTCGACCAATCTTGCCAGTTACTACGCAGCCCAGGGGCCTGTTCCTGCCGTAATGGACTGCGACCCGCAGGGCTCAACAATGGCGTGGATAGAGCGCAGGCCTGTAAGCCTGCCGACTATTCATGGCATAGCAGCTTACAAACGGAACATGCAGGCGACGCGCAGCTGGCAGTTGCGGGTACCGAACGAGACCACCAACCTGATCGTTGACTCACCAGCCAGCCTGACAAGTGATGATCTTCGTGAGGTGACTCGTGATTCGAGCAGCATACTCGTTCCAGTTCTGCCCTCATCAATCGATATTCACGCGGCATCACGCTGCATTGCAGATCTCCTGCTGGTCGCCAAAGTCGACCGCCGTGATCGCAAACTGGCGGTCGTTGCCAATCGCACTCGCAAGAACACAAAAAGCTTCGAAAAACTCATGCGCTTCCTCGATTCACTCGGCATTCCCATAATCGCCGTCTTACGCGACAGTCAAAACTTCGTGCACGCCGCAGAAGAAGGCATAGGAATTTGCGAAATGCAGCCGTACAAAGTTCGCAAGGATATTGTAGAAATCGAAAAGATCGTTACCTGGCTAGACGGCTGGCAGGAACGCCGATACAAATCGCCGGAATCAAGCCTTATCGAGCAGTCGCCAAATGTCACAGTTTTTCGCAAACCCGGATTCGGCTCTGTCTAAATCATACTGACTGGTTACTGCTCGCTCTGAATCTCAGCAAATAATTTCACATCAACGTTACCGCCACTTAATATAACGACAGTAACTTTGTCGCGAGTATCGATCTTTGCACTCAAAACTGCGGCCAATGCAGCTGCGCCGCCTGGTTCAATTACCAACTTTAATTGCCGGAAGCCAAAGCGTATTGCCTCCCTGACTTCCTCATCGGTTACCACCAAACCTGGACCCAGTAATTTCCTGTTGATGTCGAAGGTAATCTTTCCAGGAATCTCGACCTGCAACGCATCACAAATTGACGTTGCGACAGTTTCATTACGCTCGCGCTTGCCGGCGACCAGCGAACGCGCCGTATCATCGAATCCTTCCGGCTCGACAGAATGTACGCTGGTGTCCTCAGACAGAGAACGAACTGCGACCGCGCATCCCGCGCTTAACCCTCCACCGCTACAATTAATCAGTACGTGATTCGGCGATACGCCTAGTTCATCGCACTGCTGCATAATTTCCAGACCAACCGTCCCCTGGCCGATAATGATGTCCTCATGATCGAATGACGGCACAACCTCACAGCCGCGCTCTGCCGCAATTTCCCGGGCGATCGTCTCACGATCCCCGTTGTACCTGTCATACAAGACCGTCGTGCCGCCAAGGCGGCGTGTATTTTCGATCTTCGCCAGCGGTGCATCTTCGGGCATTACGATCGTGGTTTCGATGCCGAGCATCGTACCTGCTGCGGCGACGCCCTGTGCATGATTGCCCGAGGAAAAAGCTACAACGCCTTTGCTGGCCTGCTCCGGGCTGAGCTGACTAAGAAGATTATAAGCACCACGAATTTTGAACGAACCAGTTCGTTGCAAGCACTCCGGTTTTAACAACACCGTGCCACCGGCAATCTCGTCAAGCATATGTGAAGATAAGAGCGGCGTTCGCACCACTATATCGCTCAATCGCTTCGCTGCTGCTTCAATATCTCTTAGTTCGACCAATTCAAAGCTCCGCCGCAAGCCGGTCAATCTTGGCCGCGCAAATAAAATCGTTATCAGACAGACCGCTTATTGCCGTCGTCGTATAATTAATTCGACAGCTTCCATAATTCACGATCATTTGTGGGTGGTGGCCTTCATTCGTTGCCACGAATGCAACAGCATTGACGAAAGCAATCGTTCTGCTGAAGGCCGGGAAATTGAAATCGCGCTCGATGCTCGTCAGCGCATCATTTAACGTCCAGCCTGCATGCAGTTCGGTAAGTTGTGCCCGTGCTTCGGCGGCGGCAAGCGGCTGGACGCCACCTTCACACGGTTTACATTTCTTGTCCGCCAGATCAGTCACAACACCTCCTCGTACAGCGCAGAGAGCGACACTATAGGTTCTGTTGCAATGCTGCGCAAAAAAAAGACCGGCCCCGGTTAATACAAACCCGGGGCCGGTCAGGCGGAGACTCGAAAACGAGTCAGGGGGAACGCTGAGCGCGAGCGCATTCATGAATAGTCCGGGCTATGGGTTTACATAGGATTTGCTGCGAACGACGGGTTTTCCTCGACGTATAGCGTCAGGCTGACTTTCCGTTCAAACGCGTAACTATCAATATTTTCATCAGTTGCCGGCGATTCACCATGTGCCTCTACCGTTATTCGTGACGTAGGGAAGCCGTATGTCACCAGCACATCACGCACATGTTCCGCACGTTTCACCGACAATTGCTGGTTGTAAACTTCATCGCCACGTTCGTCTGCAAAAGCATCGAGTTGAATTTGCACATCTGACATGGCCGCGAGCGTTACCGCCAGTTGTTTTAGCCTGTTACCGGTTGCATCGGCTAGCACGTGCTCATCGGTACGGAAAAGAAGATCCATTTCAATACCGGCTTTCATGAGGTTCAGCAGCTCTGGTCGCGATGCATCCTGCATGCGCTGCAAATCAGCACCAAGACCGTCAATTTCGCCGTTTAGCGCATCGACATCACCCTTAAGTTGGGACACGCGACTTTTGGAACTGGTGAGCGACGAAGACAGCGAGTCGACTTCGGTATTTCGCTCGTTAAACTCGTCACCGACTTTGGCACCGAATGCAGCACCAACGATCATGCCAACCGGGCCACCGGCGATAGCACCAAGCACGGCACCGACACCGACGCCAACACTCTCTTCTTTGGATGAACCAGCACCATTGGCAAAAGCCGGCGCCGCAGTCAGACTAAATACCAGGCTGAGCAGAATAATTTTATTACGCATTGTAATTTCCTCCGTGGATCGAAGGCCCGTATGGGCCGCCGTTGGAAACTATTACAAGGCCGAAAGGAGGATCTGCAGGGGCACGAATGTGTCAGGTCCCCGATCAATAGTGACAAATAGTGGCAGCTGGTGCCGCTAACCAGTGAGCTAGCGATACTCGCGATACAGGTCCCGAACCCAGCTAACTGAACGACGATCTTCCCATTCCAGCATGTCATTTGCGATGCGTGGTGGCAGCTCAAGGTTTGCGTAGGTTGGATGATTTTCTGGTGTTGCAATCGGCGCGAGCAAACTCGCTGCAGCAATATCGGCGCATGACAATCGGTCGCCACATAAAAATTTCCTGCCGTCAGACAAGAGTCCATCAAGCCAATCGAGTTCTCCTCCGACGATATGCCTCGACTCCTGGCCTTGTTCGTAGCCCAGGTCCATTCTTTCAATCATCAACTTGCATATCATGCCCCATGTCGCAGCAATCAACAGCTTGTGCGGAATCGACAAGTCCTTTGTGAAGATCGGCCGTACCGTCCTGGGATGCTCGACAAGCGCTTCAGAATAATAATAACGGCGGATATGAATGCCGATTACATCGTCGAGGCGTTTTTCCAGCGCGCGGCATTCTTCACCGTTGGATTTCGGCGTCAGGCAAATTTCCTTGTTCGTTGTATTTGCATCTGCCCAGTCAATAATCTCGACCGAACCCTGCACCAAACCACCGTCCGTATGCAGAAACGGGACAGACGAGCGCGCCGCACCGAGTTTTTTCGCAATTTTGCGATGGACCCCGGGTGCGACATATTTAACTTCATAGTCGATATCCAGGTAGTCGAGCGCCCAGCGTGCTTTTTCGCAAAAGTGCGAAATTGCGAAGATGTAGAGGGTTGGTTTTGGCATCGATCAGTCCTTTAGTTTTGCTGGCCAGCGAAAATAGAGTTGTTTGCATTGCATGCAAACATCGCCCGCTGGGCGGGCTCCTACAATTCTAATAAGCACTGTAGGAGCCCGCCCAGCGGGCGAAATCCACGACGCCCAGCGGGGCGAGTGCGATGTTCTCAAGTCGTCTCGACGAGCTCCGGTCGCCGCTGCAGATGATCAGTGACCTTCTCATAAGCCAGTGAAAACTCCAGCGCAAGCTGATCATCCCCAAACGGTGCCATCACCTGCATTCCCATCGGCCTGCCACGCGGGTCAAACCCGGCCGGTACATTAACGACAGGAACTCCGGCAAGACTGCCACCGATGACCACCTCCATCCAGCGATGGTACGTGTCCATTTTCTTGCCATCGATTTCTTTTGGCCAGTGGATGTCCTTCGAGAACGGAAACACCTGGGCTGTCGGCACTATCAGGAAATCGTACTGGTCGAATAGCGACCGCAGGGCGCGAAACCAGTCGGCTCGTGCTATGCCGGCCGCGTAGATATCTGCAGCAGTTGTATCGAAGGAACCCTCAATCTCCCAAACGGCTTCGGGCTTAAGTAGTTGTTTGGTCTTGGGATCATCATAAAGAGATCGCATGCCGTGTCGTGTCCAATGGCGTAATGTCAGCCAGGTCTGCCATAAACGATCCATGTCGTATTCCGGCATGCACGGTTCGACGACAACACCGTTTTCGCTCAGGGTACGCAAACTGGCCTCGCAGACATCGAGTACGCCCGGCTCAGTAGGGAGATGGCCATTGTAGTCTCCCAGCCAGCCGACTTTCAGGCCGCGCAGATTCACCGCACCAAACTGATCCGCTGCCGGTAAATCGTCGCGCAAAGACAAAGGGTGACCCGGATAATCCCCGGCCATATTGTGTAGCAGGCGAATTGTGTCTTCAGTATTACGACCCATCGGGCCACTGGTGCCCATCTGTTGATAGAAGAGATCGCCGTCCGGTCCATTGGGCACCCTACCTTGCGTGGGCCTGAACCCGATTACGTTGTTGAACGCACCTGGATTGCGCAATGAGCCCATCAGGTCACCCCCATCGGCCACCGGCAGCATGTGTGTCGCCAGACCACAAGCCGCACCACCGCTACTGCCACCTGCAGTAAGGGCCGGGTCATATGCGCTCCCGGTCACACCGAATACAGGATTGTATGATTGCGAGCCCATGCCGAATTCCGGCAAGTTCGTCTTACCGATAAAAACAGGCCCGTGACGGCGAATTCTCGCAACGTCGAAATCATCCTCAGTAGCCATTGTGCCGGCGAATATCGGCGATCCGCCGCTCGTCGGCATGCCCCGCACGTCTTTGCTGTCCTTGACGGCGTACGGCATGCCATGCATCCAGCCCCGGTAGTCACCTTTGGACAGCGCCTGATCAGCCTCACGCGCCTGCTCAATCAGCACGTCATCATCAACCATGCTCACGATCGCATTGTAGACCGGGTTGTAACGGTGAATACGGGCAAGATACGCCTGCATTACTTCGACACAACTTACTTCGCGCTGCTTGATTGCAAGCGACAACCGCGATGCACTCATGTCTGTTATGTCGCCCGGTAAATCGCTCGCTTGCGCTTTGCCTGAATTCGTCGCTGACAAAGCCATTGCGATACCAATTCCGGATGCTCCGCCCATAAATTTTCTTCTGTCCATTCGTTGTCCCCGCGCCATATGAAGTCGCTTTCGTTAGCTTAGCAGTTTCAATGCATTTGATGGCCGAACTGCGGGAATCGAAGACTCAGCTCAGTGTTTGGCATTCGCGGCAACTTCGCGCCCGTACATTCCTAAGCTCTGGAACATAGATAGATTCATTGCGCCAGACTTGATAATTTGCCAAAAATCGTCGCGGGATGCGCGAGAGCGACGTAGCCGCGAATGCGATCGTCTGCGTCCAGCAGGCGACGCCTTCAAAAAACCGAGGGAATTTTGGATCGAGCCTAGCGGTTTCGCTCGGTGAGTGCGACGAAGGTGCCACCATTGCGTTCACACAATGCTCGCATCAGGCCCGCGAAGCGCTGTGAGCTGCGCGGCGGCGTACCGGAAAAATTATACGGAAACCCAATGGCATGAATGCGCACGCGTCGGTCGCCATTTTCATCTTCGACATTAATTCTATCTATCTGCCGCAGTACCTGTTCCATCGAACCGCCCTGGAACTCATCACCAAGAACGTAGATGCTGATTTTCTTGTCCGGCGCCCAGAATGTCTCAATGGCGTAAGATATGCCGTCTGACGGATCACTATCGCTAAAGGGCGCCCACTGCCGCATCTGATTTCTGATGGCCTGGCGCACCTGCGGCGTGTCCTCTATCCACGTACCACCGTATTTCTGGAACATGTAACTGCCGTTGTCATTCATGATCTGCAGGCCTTTGACCTGTGGATAGACATTCAGCACCTCCGAAAGCTTCTGCTCAGCCCAGCCCCATTTCGCCTGCATACTGCCCGACGTATCAATGACAAATATGATGTATTCGCTATCTACCGGAATGCCGCCAACAGCGTCATCGGCCGCACGGCGGAACGGCCGGAGTTTTTGCATTTCTTCTGACAGGCTCTGTCGCGCCGCCTTCAATTCTCCCTCATCCAAGTTTAGCGCAGGATTATCGCTGTCAATCAGGTCGAATTGGCCCTGAATCTTGTTGAGTTCCTTTTGCAGGGTGGTCAGGGTCATTTTCGTTTCAGTCGTGTCCATGCGCACCCTGCCCAACGCACGCGTCATTACTGCGGTTTCACCACGAATGACAAAAAGTTCTTCCTGTAACAGCGCAATCAGCGCCTGCAGATCCTCTTCAGTTTTTTCGAGAATAACGGGCTCATAAATCTTGCTGAGCACGAGCAACAAAATGACCGCACCAAAGCCACAACAAATGCAGTCGAGGAACGACAAGCTGAATGCTTCAATATTTCGGTTTTTTCTCTTCGCCATTACTTATGCACTGGCTACGGCCAGTCCTTACTAATGCTCATGAATGCGCCGCCGGTCTGGTAAGCAAGCAACCAATAGGCGATGGACGCGTAGTAGTCACCTTCCATGGGATACAAGAGGATATTTACCGTCACGCCAGAGGGAACGACATCTATCGCCTCGTAGTGGTATTTAAGTCTCTCGGCACCGGTTACCATACCGCGGGCCGCCTCTGGCGAATTCATCGTTGGCAAACCGTCAACAAGGATGATGACGTTATCGGGTAGCGGGTTCAGGCTGTTGATGACCTCGTATGCTGCTTTCATGTTGGTGCCATTCTGCGGCACCGTGCGGCGTAATATGCGAATCGCTTCGTCGAGTTGCTCGCCCTCACCGACTTCCAGCCAGACACCTTCGCTGCCATCAAGCACCGGTGTGGCGTCTGTATTAAAGCCGTAAATCTGAAACTTACTCGTCGGTGGGAATTGTGCGGAAAGCCAATCGACGCTGGCAACTGCCTGGCGCCATTTCAAAGAGCGAAGTTTTACTTCGTCGGCCATATTTCTCCGCCGCAAAATATTAATAATTTTTCGATCCAGCATGCTGGCCGACGTATCTACCAGGACGAGTATGCGATCACCACCAACTTTAAGCCCCGTCAGGTACTGACGATCACCATCACCGGCAAAGGTTCGCACGCGCTCACCCTCGCTCTTTTTTTCCTGCTCCAGCGCAATCAGCCGTTTCTTTTCTTCTTCCAACGACTCGATATCGGATTGCAGTTTCTCTACTCGCTCAATTTTTGCCAGTGTATCCGCATCCTCTTTATCGAGTTCCTTTTTTAGCTTCTCGATGAGCGCAATGATCTGCACGATCTGTTTGTCGGCCGTTACCTTCTCGTCTTCGAGACGATCCATCGTATTTTTTGCCAGCACCAGGTTTTTGCGCTGATCGAGTATTTCGAATTCAAGTTTCGTGGTCTCGCCCTGCAGCTCCTGCGGCGGACTATCGGACTTGTCCCTGACCTGCGAATTGATAATCATAAAAAAGAGAATTACCGCGCCAAAGCCACAGCTCATGCAGTCAAGAAACGACATGCTGAAGATTTCCATTGGGCGACGTTTTCTAGCCATTTTGCTCGTCTGTCGTGATCAACTGAAATTCAAAACCGGGTGAACCTATACGTAGCGAGTCACCAACCCGCAATATCGAGGAGCCGTCGATCCGGTTGCCATTAAGAAAAGTACCGTAGCGACTATGGTCCTCCAGCACACATTGACCATTTTTGCGGCTCAATGAACAATGGCGGCGGGATACTCCAGGCATCTCGGCGGTCAATTCGATAGTTCGCTCACCATCACTGTCATCTGACCCCAAAACGAGTGGCGAATTCCCTATAGCATAGGCCATATGGCGGAATAACAAGTGAGTAGGCGTACCTGACGCGGATTGCTCGCTGGTGTGCTGCCCTATGTCTACCGCCGATTGATCCCACGGCAATTTTCGTATCAGGCTTACGCCGGTGTCTGCGCCGGTATGCCCACGACAGCGTGCCAGTGCGCCGCGTGCCGTTGCGCCAGGCTCAAGCACGAATAACTCTCCACCCACTCTCGCCTTAAGCATATCGGCGAGGCCAGGCAAGCGCGCAATACGATCCGTTACCTGGATAGCGGGTACATCCTCTGCACGAAAGAGCGCATGCAATTTGTTAGCAATTTGCTGGTAAATGGGTGCGGCAGTCCCGACCAATGCCAGCGATTCTATGCTGGCCGCGTAGGTTGTACCTCTGAAATCCAGCTCCATTTCCACTTGTTCATGTATTGCTGCCTCCCTTAGCCAGCCGGCGAGTCGGTTCAGCAGCATTTGCTCTGATTCGGCTGTGTGCAGGGGGTCGAAACGCGATTGCTGTACAAATGCGTTGGCGATGGTATTCAACCAGGCGTCGTACAGGGCGTAAGTGCCACAGGAATCGAGCAGCTCGGATCGTTCAGTTTGCGCCATTCCCGGCTGTGCAATCCGGGTCAACATAGCCGTGTGCAGGCTCAAATCAATGTGGACAGGAACGGCATTCTTGTATTCACGCCTGGTGGCCGCGACGGCTGCATCAACGAGGCCGATTACGGGTAATTTCAGTTCATTCGCAATACCAAGAAACAGACCGAGATTTTGCGCTGACATGTATTCCGGCACCGCGACCACCAGTTCAGAAACTTCAGTACCGGCTTTTTCCCAGATTTGCTCGAGTTGCCGAACAGCCAGATCCGCAGTACTCAAGTGGTTAAAACGCTGATCGGCCAGCGGCGTTGTATCCAGGTCAGACCAGTAACGGTGATGAATTCCGCGCGGGTCGATCTTCGAATGCTCAAATGCGTCGTTGCCGGTGATCAGATTGCCATTGCCTAACGATGCAAAACCTGGCTCGCGATAGATGATCCGTTCACTGTTTAGCAACGTGATACCGGCGTCGAGTATATGTATTGCGAATCGAGTCACACTGTTCGACCGGTTATCTTATCAATCCGATTTCATGTGTCGGACCAGCTGGTCGTCGACATAATTTTGCCCGTCGAAGACCAGTCTTTCCTGCAGGAGTTGCAGCTGATAGACGAGAAACATTAGAAAAATACTGATTAGAAGTGCAATGAATGTCGAGTTAAAGGCGACACCAAGGCTTTGCGTTACACCGGCGATGTCCCCTTGCACAGCTTTATCTGCTTGCGCCAGCGCTTCACCGATTCCGCGGACCGTACCAATAAATCCGATCGAGGGTATGGCCCAGGATATGTAGCGAATCATCGATAATTCTGATTCCAGTCGATCAGCTTCGGATTCAAAAATGGTATTGGTGCTGTTCGAAACATCTGCGATGCTTCTGGTAGTTTCGAAACGGCGCAACGCACTCAGCAATGCGCGCGGCAACAGCATTTTTTGCCGGTCCTCCGGCAATGCCTGCACTTGACGCGCAAACTCGCGCGTATCTTCTGGCAATATTCGCATGCCTTCTGCAATTGGCACGAGATCTACCTCGAGCAATCGCCGCTCATGCAGAATATCCCGCCCCTTGAAACCCATGATCGCCAACGCCCAGAACATCAGGATAAAACAGGCTTCCTGCTCCAGATCCTTAATCAGCACCCAGTTGGATCGCACCCTGATAAAATCCGGGTTGTTGGCGGCTTCAATCGTTTGCTCGGCGATCACTTCGGCTGCGTTCGGTCGCACGATCGAGACATAAAAAGCGTGCACCACAATGATCGCAATGATCAGTGCAAAAAGCTGAAAAACAAACTCAACCGGAATGTTCTTTTTTTTCATGTGCTGGGTCTCTCAGGTAGGCGGGCCAAAAAGCAGTAAAACGATACCGGCAATTCAGATATTCGATGGAAAGGGGATCGGCTCGTCAGCAGGAATTTCCTCTGTCGGGATAAAGTCGTCATCATCTTCTTCGTAGGTCTGCTCATCCAGGTCTGAGTCGTCGACATCTTCCTCGTCGTCAACTGCCTCAGCGTCTGGTGCTTCGGCCTGATCTTCAACCTGAACTTCGGTCGAGTCTCCCTCCTCCTGGGCCCAGGCAGAACCTGGCAGAAAAAACGCCAGCAGAATAACGATGAGAAATTTAGGCACAAGTATCTCGTTCAATAAAGAGTCTCTATTATTGGACCGTCACCACCCCTAAAGGTCCAACGGAATCACTGTATATTCCTGGCGATGCGAAAGCCAACGTCCGGGCGGGGGCCATTGCCAAAATCCCGGTATCCCAGCCTGAGCTGCATTATCCCTGAATCCATCCAGCTTGACCCTCTGATTACACGATTGGAACCATTCATTGGACCCTGAGGATCAATAACAGGCTCTGTTTTTCCCGGTGTCGGCACAGAGTAGTAATCCTGGACCCATTCGGCAACGTTGCCGCCACCGTCAAAAATTCCCAACGCGTTAGGCGCGAATGTACCCACTGGCGCTGTTGAAGCGAAGCCATCGTCATATCCCGGCAATATGGAGGGCACCAGCGCATTGGCTGATTTTCCGGCGAAATTGCCGCTTTCCCGTCGTGGCGGCATTCTGCCGCCCCAGGGGAAGGTCGTCGAACTCTGTCGACCCTGGTATTTAATCGCAAATACCCACTCTGCTTCTGTCGGCAGTCGATAGCCGTCGGGTGTTGGCCTGACCTGCTGCCATTTCTGGAATTTCGTCTGGTAGACCGGCGTCAATCCTTCCTGTGCACTGAGCCAGTTGCAATACTCCACCGCATCTTCCCAACTGACGTTGACAACGGGATTCACGTCACCGGCCAGCGAGGCATGTAATGCGCCACCCGAGTCATGGTTCTGCCTGAATTTGCGAAACTCACGATTGGTCACTTCTTTCGCACCTATATTGAATGGCTTGGTTAACAGAACCGGTACCATCACTTCATTTGCGCGCCTGCCCTGTTCCCGCCGCGATGTACCCATGGTGAATGCATTCGGTTCTACCCGCCGCATTTCCTGTCCCTGGGAGTTGGTGTAAGACGCTGCTGTACCCCTGGCTACAATATCGGCCGCCGACAACAGGCGTACTGTGACGCTTTGCGCGTAGCCAGGTCGGGGGGTGACATCGCGGCTGAACGATTCGTAACCATCCATCTTCACTTCAAGGCGGTGCGGCGCCGAGGAAAGTTTTAACGTCATCTTGCCGGTGCCGCGCGCCTGTCCATCTATGTAGATCGTTGCTTCACCCGGCAACGCATTGACTTTTAGCTCACCAAAACGAGCCGTCAGATCGACAGTTATTTCTCTGGAATCAGCGGCTTTCAGACGCACCTGCCGTTCCGCAGTGCCATAGCCGGCTTTCGAGAGGCCAACCACATAGTTGACATCTGGTGACAAAGGAAGCGTGACCGGCGACTGGCCGCGATAGCGACCGTTTACGGTTATGTTCGCGCCACGCGGAATTGTATTGACCAGCAGTTGCGCATTTGCCGGCTCCAACTGCACTGTAGGTAACAGCTGATCTTCGTTCGCCGCAGCAACGACCGTAACATCCCAGGCCTTGAAGCCGTCCTTAAACAAGCTTAACGAGTGCGAACCTTCCATCAACTCCAGTTGCATCGGCGTCTCGCCGATTTGCGTGGTGCCCTGGTAAACCGCGGCACCCGATGGATTCGAGGAAACCTCGACGTTCGCCCATTGCGGCACGAGCTGCACCTGCAGATTTTGATACTTGCCTAATCCCGGCACTGTCAGCCTTTGTGTGTACGGCAGGAATCGATCGGCGGTTACGGTAACCGAGTGAGTACCTGGTTCGAGTTCCAGCGGCCCGTACGGCGCACGACCGACGTTGTTGTCATCAACGGTAACGATCGCATCGACCGCGGGATCCGTGCTGACAGTCAGCTGACCTGGCAGCTTCCTGAGCTCGACCACAATCGTGCGGCTTGGCCTTTCGTCGACGCTAATGTTTTGCGCCACGTCGTAATAACCCGCTTTTCTGACATGCACGATGTAACTACCTTCACGCATGATTGTGCGATCGCCAAACGGCACATGGAACCAGCCACCCGTTACAGAAATGTGATCCGGGTTCCCCGGTTGCACATCGAACTGAATCGACTTCGACGTAAACAGGAGCCAGGACAGGAGCAGCAATACACCAATGGCTGCACCCACATAGGTCTGCCAACGATGCCCCGGTTCTTTGACATCTTGTGGCAGTGCATCTGCAGCACGACGAAATGCCGTCGGCGCGATTTCTTCCTCGTCGGGTACTGTGCCGGCGTCCGCCAGCTCCGGCGGTTTGGTCATGTAAGCGCTGTCTTCCAGGCGTACATTCAGGAGCATCGCATCATCGAGCTGCCCGATTACAATGCGCGAACCGAAAAAACCAATCTCATCTTCGACTGATAGTTTTCGCGATGCTACGAGCGTGTCACCATTTACGGTGACACTACTGGCCCGTCCGACAGGTTGTACGAATGGTTCACCGTCCAGCTCATCCAGTAAAGCAACTGCACTGCTGCCCGGACCCGGGAGTCTGACCTCGCAGTCCGTTCCGGTGCCGAGATGCAGCGGCAACTGCGAGGCGTCGAATCGACGCTCGCCTTCACTGTCTCTCAGAATGACAGAGCTGAATTTCAAATTTGTTCCTCACATTGAATCACTATGGGTTGCATATCGCCCTCCGGTGCAACCCTGAATTCGATACGCACATCGCGGTATCCCGCCCGGTTGCCAACAGCAACATACTTCCCGGGCCGCAGGCTGATTTCCTGGGCGCTGAACATACCAAGTTTGCCAATTTTAAAAATGGCGACATTGGTTGCATTGTCCGAGACCAATTGTACCTGTAATGGCGTTGCTGCCCTTTTCAGCAATCGTGACAACTGACTTTTCTGATCTTCAAGCCTGGGACCCATCGGCGACATTTTTGTAACGTCCAGCAGTAACCTGGTTGCCGCCTGCACGTTTACCGGGTCGCTCAGACGATCCGGTTCATCTATGTAACGTTCCAGTCGATCGTGCAACGCTTTACGGGCACTCGCCTGCCGCAGCCCATCCTGGGCAAACTGCAAATCGGGATCAATCTTCAATATGTCTTTATAGACTGTGATCGAATTTTCCCACTGTTCTGCCGCATCCAGAGAAGCCGCTTCGTTTTCAAGATTTCGAATATCGCCCAGCTTGATCTCCTGGTCGACCTGCAACAGTCCATCAGATGGCTGTCGCGATGCCGGGTCAAGTAGCTTTGCAGCGTTAAATGCCGCCCTCGCACTACCAAAGTCGCCCGCCGCGAGTGCGTCCAGTCCTTCGGTCATGCGTTGTCCAAACGACATCTCATTCACGGCGAGCTTGACCCGCGCAAGACCAGCCAGGGCTGGCTCCCAAATAGCATCCAGCTCCAGCGCTTTTTCAAATGCCAGTTTTGCTGCGTCCAGCTCCAGGTCCGTTTCGAACTGAATAGCCTGAGCCGTTAACGTCAGAACCGCTTCGAGGTTTTGCGCACGAGCAAGGCCTTGTTCCGCTTGCTGATTTCCTGGCGTAATCGATACGGCAAGATCAAACAAGCGCACCGCCTCGGAATGATCGCTCACCGCAAATGCCTCGTTGGCTGCTGCCAGTGTCTCGTCAAATACCGCGTCAATGCGATCAAAGAGTGGCTCCAGAAGTGCGCTTGCTTCGCGGTATCGGTCGCCGGCTAACTGGTAGTTTTTATTGACGTAGGCCTCATCGCCGTTTTCATAAATATTCACCGCATCCAGGTAAGGCTGGCCACCCCAGCGATCGATTGCACGATAGCGCAGTCGTTCGAGTCGGGACAGCAGGTCGCCCAGGGCTTCATCGGTCGCCGCTTTGATGCTTGCCGGATCCCCGATGTCGGCATTTTGATTGGAAGACGTGCTTGCAGACGGTCCGCCTGATCCCTGTTCGGATTGCACATCAACACCATCGACGTTGTCAGTCTGCAACGCAGCTTCATTTTGCCCGGTCGGTTTCTTTTGCACGACGTATGGCAGCAGGAAAATGACGGCCAACAAAAGGGCAAGCACGCCACCGAGGCTCCCATATAAAAGCTTTGGCGAAAAGCCGCCCGGTTCCACCTGCGTTGCAGCCGGGCCAGCCTGCGCGCCGGTTTTTCGCCTTACTGGCTGAATGGATGCAACTGGCTCCATGGGCTGATCAGATGTTGCTGAACTACCGAGGTAATGGGTCGGCGCCGGGCCGGCCGGAAAACCTGCCTCCTCAAGGCGGCTTTTGACGGCTTCTGCCTGTGGTCGTCGCGCCGGATCCGCAGCAAGCATGTCGCTGACCAGAGCGTGTAGCGCTGCTGGCATTTTTCTGCCGTCAGGCATCGGAATGTTGCTCTCATTAGCGTTTGCTGGCGGTGGTGCGCCAGTGAGCAACTCAACCATAAGTACGCCGAGCCCATAAATATCATCCTCAACAGCTACCGCTTTTCCTGCCAGTTGTTGCGGACTGCTGGCAACGGCAGACCCGCCGCCGGGAGAATCGCCACTGCCTGGTGCCGCTGCTACGCCGAAATCGACCAGGTACGGCACACCTCTTCCATCCAGAAGAATGTTGTCTGCTTTAATGTCCCGATGCACGACGCCTTTGGCGTGCGCGTAGCGCAATGCATCAGCAATCAGACCAACAGGCCGCAGCGCATCTTCCGGACGCTTACCGCACAGAACAGCAATGCTTGCTTCGCCAATGTATTGCAGACTGTAGTAGGCGCCGTCCGGATCATCATGGAATTCGAATACACGCACAATGTTGGCATGCATCAATCGGCTGCTAAGGCGCCACTCTTTATGCAGGAGGTCTCTGTAGGCCGCGTCAGCCGCCAGTTCGGCGGAGAGAAACTTGAGCGCAACGCGGGAATCGGCAAGTTGATCGCTGGCCAGCCAGATTTCCGCCATGCCGCCGGCACCCAGCCGTCGAATGAGCGAATATCGGCCCGCCAGCTGCGTACCTTCTTTCAGGACCCGCATGAATAATTAACTGGCAGGCGTCACCCGGTTGGTTGCGGGGTTCGGGCTGGGGCGCTCACCTCAACAGCCTCGGAAAAGCCTGTCTCCGTTTCGTGGATTTGTTTGAGTAGTTTTCGCCAGCTCTCGTATTGCGCTTCCGCCGTTCCAGTCAGGCGCATCGACTCTCCCTGGACCTGCACCACCATTGGCGCCGCTTCGGCAACAAATGATTCGGACAGCTCTTTGATCTCCTCGCGATGACCGTTAGCTGCGGAGCGCTGTTTCAAGGCGTCCATTACTGTTCGCATACCGCGATTAATCGCCACAGACTGTGCGACGCGTTGCGCCCGGTTACGTGAATAACTCGAGCTGTTTGCATCGAAGCTCAGCGAGCCGGCAATTACCGCGGCACCCAGCAGGGCACGCATCGTAGCGGCTCTCTTGGTTTGCCGGTAAGCGACAGACTGCTCGCGTGTTCTCTTGCGCCATCCTTCATATGGCAGCGCAATGCCGTAATAGAAGTTTGCGTAGTGCTCATTCAACGTATCGACGACGAGCCGGTCACGTTCACGAATCTGTCGCAAACGATCAACCATTGGATCATTGTCTGCCGGCAACCTGACCGGAGAAGTAACACCCTCTTCATTCAGCGCCAAGTGTTCACCGTACATATCCGGCGCCATATCCGCAAAAAACTTGAGCTCCGACACCTGCCGAATTCTGGCGACATCCTTCGGTGTCATACTCAGCATATAAGTATGCAGGTCATTTGCAATGTCGTTAAATACTTTTTGATACGGATCGTTGGTTCGATCGCGATACTCCGCATATGACGAAATACCGGTTTGCATTGAGTAGGAATTTTCAAACCATTCATTGCCCGTAACGTCGGTAACCTTTATTTTCAACGTCACATATTCGCCATCTGACTGCTCGATCTCACCGCTTACCATTACGTCGGTGAAAACTTCCTCAGATGGAATGACCCGTACCGCACCCCAAAAACCGGTTCCCTGCAGTGTGGTCTTGATGTGATACGGCAGATAACGTGCTTCGGCCATGCGAACTTCAGGATAAATGCCGGTTTTTTCGATCTCGTTTTTTTCCGGGACCCCGGTGCTGAAATTCAATATTCCGACATCGAGTAGCATACTTTCAGAAACCTGCAGCGATGCCACATTCAGTTCGGTTGTCTCGGCATGAATGACTTCTGTTACGGTGCAGCCCGTGCTGAAAAACAGGGGGAGCAGGAAAACTATGAGAAGACGCGTATTTATTTTCATTTTATTTATTATTCGACCCCATTCAGTCCGACCAGCAACATCTTATAAATCGTTATACAGGCGATACTCTTCCCAAAGTCGCTCACGCAACGCCGGATCGTCCTCACTAAGTGCAGCCTCACGCAGTTGCTTGGCGACAATGTCCTCCGCGACAAGATCCGGAATATCTTCCGGCGTACGCTCACGAACAGCCTCTTCACTCATACCCGCAACAGACGCTTCGGGTTGCGAATTTGGCCGTTCGACAGTCGCAACCTGCCCTGCACCTTCGACCCCCTCACCACCAGTCGCTTGTTTACCCAGTCCGACCCGGCCGGCGCCGCCACCGCCACCAGAACCACCGAAGCCTTCCGTGTTTCGGCCAACTGTTGAAATTTCTTTTTGTTCTTCCGCCAGCACCTCATCAAAGCCGCCAACGGACTCTTCCAGCGTTTTTTCGAGCCGTGCCTTTCTCTCTTCGGCGCTTTCGCCAGGATACTGACCTACTCCGCCAGCGCCCTGACCGTCACAATTGCCACTCTCGTCAGCTCCGCCCCAGCCGCCGGTGCCGTTCTCGGCGCCGCCATCCTGGCCGCAATTACCCTCGCCTGTGCCACTGCCGGATGCGCCACCCTCTCCACCTGGACCGCTACCAGGTCCTGGTACGGGGCCGCTTACGCCCTGAATCTGGCCGCCGCCAGCAGCTCCACCCGCTGATCCACCTGATGAGCCACCTTGAGAACCGCCTTGTGAACCGCCCTGAGATCCGCCCTGAGATCCACCTTGTGAACCACCCTGAGATCCGCCCTGAGAGCCACCTTGTGAACCGCCTTGTGAACCGCCCTGAGATCCGCCCTGAGATCCGCCTTGTGAGCCACCCTGAGATCCGCCCTGGGAGCCACCTTGTGAACCACCTTGTGAACCACCCTGAGATCCGCCCTGGGAGCCACCTTGTGAACCACCCTGAGATCCACCTTGTGAACCACCCTGAGATCCGCCCTGGGAGCCGCCTTGTGAACCACCCTGAGATCCGCCCTGGGAACCACCTTGTGAACCACCGCCCGACGGGCCTGGAATAGTCACAGAACAACCAAACAAAACCAGCATCACCGCCATTGCAGTTCCGCCAGCAAAAAATCTAACAGGGATTGAGCCTTTACGGCCAATTGCGCTCATCGACGTACCGCCTTCATTTAATACTCGTTAGCCCCAAAACAACGCCGGCTCCGAGCTACAGAATACCGGGTCGCGGCCACCTTATGTTTGATTGGATAAGCATTGACAACGTTAAGTTCCATCTGAGTTAACACAGTTTGCGCTTATCGCCGGCGACCGGAATGAGTATGACCATAATACGGCACGGCCACTGTCGCAACAGCTTAAATGGGCGGCCTGGAATTTGTTTATCCAGACCTGACTGATTGTCGAGAATTACAAGCTATCTATTTGTTTTTATTAATTATATTTCGTAACACAATTTAGATTCCAAACTGTATACCAGCAGCCTGCGGTCGCCTTGTGCGTCAGCAACGCCGTCCAACTTTACATAGCAACAACCGACCCGGCCGGCCGGCTCTGATCGGGGGTGAAACAAAGCCATCTGCCGGGTCGGTTTTTTGCACGGTTTACCTCACCGTCTGGTTGATCATTCGACAGCCAATTCGCCTTTAGGATGGTGCCGCCGCCCGGACCCCATTCTGCCGACGCGGTCGGCCATTTTCTGTTGTTGCTCGGCGGTCAGGACCGCATGAATTTCGCCACGGACTCTGCCATGCAAGAGCGTCCTCTCTGTCGCCAGTTCACCGCTTTGTAACGACAGATTTTGCAAGGTCGCATTGTAGTTCGCGTCATTCATATCAAGTGCGCGCAACGCATCATGATTCGTACGGCTGCGCTCTCGTAACGAGTCGGCTTCAGGCTTTACTGCCTGCAAAATATTACTGATGGTCTGTGACTGCGTTTCGTCCAGATCAAGGTGACGACTCATCATTTCCATCATGTGCGCCGGATCACCGGAAAAATCCCCGCGCATGCCCTCTTGGCCACGATGCCTGTCGTAATCGCCACCCGACCCTCGGTGTTGTTTTGCGGCGGCACCAATCGCCGTCAGCATCGCCACCACTGTCAATGTAATCAATATTTTTCTGCTCATGTTTTTACCTCTTGTTGCCTTCATTTTTCCACTTGCGAAGTTGCAGCAGTTGTCATGCCAAAGAATACTGCTTCAGTTGTAGGCGAACGTCAGCATAAGCACAGGCACTGCCAAGAATTGTCAAGGAAGTCCCGCCGGCCGTTGCACGGCTCAACGCTTTGGCGGACGATGTAATGCGACACAATGAGACAGACCCCGTATACGATGATTGAGCACTCACAAATCACCAACATCCTGTTGATCGACGATGATCAGGAGCTTGGTGCCATGCTGAAAGATTTTCTCGCAGTGGATCACCTGACATTGTCCACCAGCAATACCGGCGAGAAAGGGCTGCAGGCGTTTGCAGCGAGCAAATTTGACCTGCTTATTCTCGACATCATGCTGCCGGGCATCAGTGGCCTCGATGTACTGAAGAAGATCAGGCAAAAAAGTGCTGTTCCTGTGATCATGCTTACGGCACGCGGTGAAGATATTGATCGCATCATCGGGCTGGAATTCGGCGCTGACGACTACCTGGCCAAGCCATTCAACCCAAGAGAGCTGGTCGCCAGGATTAAGGCAATTTTGCGCCGGGCCAAACATGCCAACAGCAATATTCAGAAATTGACGCTTGGTGGCATCGACCTTAACGTTCGAACACGCGTTGCAACGGTCGACGGCAATGTATTGACACTGACCGGCACTGAATTCGAAATCCTGCAGTTCCTGCTCGAAATACCGGGTGAAGTAGTCAGTAAAGAACGACTCAGCGAGCGAGCGCTTGGTCGACGGCTTCTGCCCTATGACCGCAGCATAGATACTCACATCAGCAATTTGCGCGGCAAACTGGAACAGGCTGGCAACAGGAACGACACGATTCAGAATCAACGTGGCGTTGGCTACTTGCTGGTCCCTGGCGAATAGCGAACAAGGCAACACTGATCATGAAAAGTTTTTTTGTACGATTCTTTTTGTCTTTCTGGTTAATCATCGGCATAACGATCGGTGCCGCCGCGATCGGCGGTTTCTGGTATGCGGAGCGCATGCGCGATGCGATCGATAATTTCGAGCTTGGCGATTCCATGCTCGATGCAAGTGCCGCACTCGAGGCAGGTGGACATGAAGGGCTGGCCAGCTGGCTTAAGGATATTCCGCAATCGAACGCAATCGCTATTTTTGTCCTTGACGAGCGCGGCCAGGATATTCTTGAAAGACGTATTCCATCTGGAATATCAAGAATGTTTCGCCGGCATCGGCAACATGAACACAATTTTCGACTCGATCGCGACGAACCGAACAATCTGCGCCGTGCACGTCCGTTGCCACAACTGGTTGCCGCAAATGGCGATACATACACTTTTTTTGTGCTGCCCTCGCGGATCCCGGAAGCGATTCTGGGCAGCGCCGACGCCCGCGTATTACTACTGATCTTCGCGCTGTTGGCCAGCGGCCTGGTGTCCTACGCACTAGCGAGCGCGATATCCAGGCCGGTACGGAAACTTCGCAACGCCACAGTTGCGCTCGCGGATGGTGATCTCAACGTGCGCGTGGCGGACTCTATTGGCAAGCGTCGCGATGAAGTCGGCATGCTCGGTCGCGAATTTAATTCAATGGCGGAGAAACTGCAGCGTGCCGCCCAGCAGCAGACTGAGCTCTCGCGTAACATTTCGCATGAGCTTCGTTCGCCACTTGCACGTATGCGTGTAGCCGTCGAACTCGCGAAAAGACAAGCCGGGGAGCTACCCGAATTCGACAGGCTGGATATTGAAGCGGAACGACTGGACAGCCTGATCGGCCAGATTTTGAGCTACACGAAACTTGATGCCACCCCACATCAGGACCCTGCGCCAGTCAATCTTGACGACCTTATTGGCGACGTTGTTGAAAACGTAAACTATGAATGCAAGGCTGAGGGAATCGCAGGCGTCTCTGTGGATTTACACATTATTGCAACACCGGAAATTTGCGGCCACGCCGATCCGCTGGTCAGCGCAATCGAAAACATATTGCGCAATGCGGTCCGGCATAGTCCGCCGAACAGTGACGTAACCATTTGCCTGGACCAACAAGACGGTGAGGCAACCATTACAATCGTGGATCACGGCCCAGGCGTAGACCAGGGCGACCTGCCAAAATTGTTCGAACCCTTTTTCCGAACGAGAAAATCTGCAGAGTCAGAGCGTGATCACGGTACCGGGCTCGGCCTGGCAATCGCCGAGCGCGCCGTGCGCATGAATGGTGGCCGCATAGATGCCCGGAATAATGCAGGTGGTGGGCTGATCGTACGAATTTCCCTGCCAATCCAGTCCGATCCCATTTCATAAAAAAGGGACCTGACGGCATTGCTGTCCACTAATCTATAAGCTGTGGTGATACTCAGGATTCGCGGCTAAAGCCGCTCCCACGAGATTTTCGCAGCGCTGTGGGAGCGGCTGTCTCAATGGATGTACCTATGTTCCAGAGCCTGTGTATGTACAGCAGCGAAGTCGCCGCAAATACTCCATTCCGGCAACGCCAAAAAAACAATCGCGTTTTTCGAATGACTTTTTCGCGAGACAATCAGGACTTGCTGACTACCCGATAGGGCTTTCTATAAAGTATCACCGACAGATCGTCCGGTTTGCTGGGCTGATGTATGGTTTCAATGGTCATTCTTCTTTTCGCCAGACCTGTTATTGAGTCGATAGCTTTCGACAACGGCCCTTTGCGAATTAATTCGGTGATCTCATGTATATGAATGTTGTCAGTAAGACCGTCGCTCGCAAGCAGAACAGTATCGCGCGGGCTAAGTTTGATTTCTGCACCCAAATCAATACGCATGTCGATAGTGCCTATAAAATTTGAAACGAGGTGGCGCTCCTCGTGATGCAGGGCAGCACGCTGATCGAGAAAACCCGCCTCAACAGCAAATCCTGTCGGTGAGTGCGCCATCGTTTGCGATTTGATCAGTCCGCGCTGACCCACCACCAGCGCTTCCGAGTCTCCGATCTGGTAGGTGCGAAGAATCAGCGCTTCTATGGTAACGACGGTCATTGTTGTTGCCGAACCGTTTGCCAGTGCGAGGACCGCCTGATTGGCCGCATCGATACCGTTCAGGATTGCCGTTCGTAAGAGTAGCGTTTCCGTCAATGCGCTATACAGCGATTCCCGCAACGCCTGAATGGCCGTTTGTGATGCTCGTCGACCGGCAGGCAGACCACCTGCTCCATCGGCGACAACGAGTACCACCGCATTGGGACCATAAGGAATCGCTGCAAGGCCATCCTCATTTTCGGTCTCCTTGTCCGGCGCAGGACAGGTAAAGGCAATCATTGAACCACCGCCGACGTTCACATCGAGCTGCTGCGGCGCTATTGCACCGTCAAGCAGTATGATGTCGTCGACTAAGCCGTCCATATTATTCGTTTCGTCTGCCAATCCTCTATCTGCGCCGTACCGGTTCTCTGCACCAGGCACAGAAATTCCAATACTCCTTGACGATGCCCCAGTCACACGCTTTGCACTTATGCCTGCTGCCAGCAATTTTCGAGGGCCGCTTAACTTTGCTGCGACACCATGGGCAGTAGCGCATGAATGGCATCAACGGTTGCTTGCAACGCGAATTCGAACATTTGCTTACATAGCGTTTGTCCGAATATCGCCGCGTAGTTTCCGCCTCGAAGCCCGGCCCGTAGCACCACGCGCAATAATTCCAGTCAATTTTTACGCCGCGCTCGCAGCGCGGGCAATGCGCCGGCATTCGTGTCGTGGCCCCACGCGCCGGATTGTCGAAGCCGCACCATGGGCAAGCCTTCATGCTCTCGGCAACCGGCCCCTCGCAACGGCGGCACTGGTGCCTGGTATCCAGTACGCTGCGAAACTGGCGCTGAAATTCACGCCATTGCAACTGTCGCCAGGAAGAACCCGGTTTCGCCGTTTTCTTGCTGCCATTGCGTATTGATGCGCGTCGTTGACGACGCGCGCGACTTTGCAATTTCTCGAATGCGGCATACATTTCGATCGCGTTCTTGTATCGGTCAGCAGGATCAAGCTGAATTGCCTTACGCAACATCTCGGCCACTTCAGGGCGAATGCGTTCCTGCAGTTTGTCGTGGCCAATCATCGGCCACTTGAACGGCCACTCCGGTAACTTCCCGGAAAACAAGCGATACAACACCAGGCCAACAGAGAACACATCCGACTGAAATTTTGGTCGACCCATTGCTTGCTCCGGAGCGATGTAATCGATCGTTCCGGATCCTGACGCTTTGAGCGTTCGCAAACTGATCTTGGCAAAACCGAAATCCGCAAGTTTCAGCCGATTGCCGGGAAACAAGATGTAGTTTTCAGGCTTGATGTCACAATGGATAATCTTTTTTTCGTGTGCATAAGCAAGCCCCGCAAGCGCCTGATCGGCGAGATCCAGCGCATGCGTTGTCGAAATGCGCCGCGCTATTCGATCCGCGAGTGACTCCGTCCCCAGCTCCATGGCGATAACGAAATTCCCATCGATAAAGCTCGCATCCTGGACCGTGAGAATATTCGGATGTTGCAGCCGGGTCGCGACCTGCACCTCGTGCAAAAAATCCTCGTGGCTTGCACCATGTGCAATCTTTGGAATTTTCAATGCAACGCGAGTTTTATGAATCGTGTCCGCTGCTTTGTATACATCCGCAAGCGGGCCTGACGCTATCCGTCCAAGAATGCGATATTTACCAAGCTTTTGCCGTACCCGTAACAAGGGAAATTTGTCCTGAAGAAGTTAGGTCAGACGACCTCGAAAAGGCCTGCGGCACCCATGCCACCACCTATACACATAGTGCAAACAACATACTTCGCATTGCGTCTTTTGCCTTCGATCAATGCGTGGCCAACCATTCGGGCACCTGACATGCCATACGGATGCCCAATAGATATTGCGCCGCCGTTGACGTTCAGCAGCTCATCAGGAATGCCCAGCTTGTCACGGCAATATAAAACCTGCACGGCGAATGCTTCATTGAGCTCCCAGAGCCCGATGTCATCCATAGTCAGGCCTGCCCGCTCCAGCAGTTTTGGCACGGCATAGACCGGACCGATGCCCATCTCGTCTGGTTCTGTCCCGGCAACTGCAATACCGCGATAGATACCCAGTGGCTCCAGGCCGCGCTTTTCGGCGAGCTTGCTATTCATAACAACCGCTGCCGATGCGCCATCCGACAACTGGCTCGCGTTGCCCGCAGTGACATGTCCGTTTTCAAGAACAACCTTCAGTTTACTGAGACCCTCTATGTTCGTATCAGGTCGGTTGCCTTCATCTTTATCCAGGGTCACTTCATGGAAGGATATCTCTTTTGTCTCCTTGTCCATGACACCCATATTCGTCGTTATTGGCACGATCTCGTCAGCAAAAGCGCCGGCTGCCTGGGCAGCTGCAGTACGTTGCTGGCTTTGCAGGCCATACTCGTCCATTTGCTCACGTGTAATACCGTATCTTTTTGCGACAACCTCAGCCGTCTCGAGCATGCTCATATAAATGTCCGGCGCCGCTGCCAGAGTGTTTGGGTCCGACGCACGATAACTATTGTAGTGCTCGTTCTGCACCAGGCTGACTGACTCGACACCACCACCAATGACCACCTGCATGTTGTCTTCCAACACCTGTTTCGCGGCAATAGAAATTGCCATCATGCCGGACGAGCACTGGCGATCAACGCTCATGCCAGCCACAGTAACCGGCAATCCGGCTGCAAGCAGCGACTGACGGGCGATATTTTGCCCGCTCGATCCCTGCTGCATGGCGCAGCCGATAACGACATCGTCAACTTCGTCTGCTGCAACACCCGCTTTCTCAACGGCGTGTCGAATAGCGTGTGCCGCCAGGGTTGGTGCTTCAGTATTATTAAATGCACCGCGATACGCCTTGCCAATCGGGCTGCGCGCCGTTGAAACGATTACTGCTTCTTTCACTTTTGACCCCTAAGACAAATCAATGCCAAGTTCTTTTGCTGCTTTAGTCATAAATTTAACGGTTTGCTCGCCGCCCGTCTGCAGTTCCACCTGCCCTTCAGTAGCAGAGATTTGCTCCCACGCCGCAGCGACATGCTCGGCATCGCGAACATCTTCTGCCAGGAAAACACCCGGTGTTTCCTGCACCACAACTTTGGCGAATACCCCGGCGCCCGCAGCAATAATCTGCCGCGTCGGAGCATCTTCACTCGCCATAAAAATGACGGCTGGCGTAACTGCTTCGGGCTGCAACAACGACAATATATTTTCCGGCATCAAATCCTCGGTCATACGTGTTGCAGCGACGGGCGCCAGTGAATTGATCTTAATGCCGTACTTCTGTCCTTCCAGCGCGAGTGAGTTCATCAAACCAACCACACCCATTTTCGCAGCGCCGTAATTCGTTTGACCAAAATTGCCGTAAATACCGCTCGATGATGAAGTCATGACAATGCGGCCGTATTGCTGTTCCCGCATTTGATCCCACACCGCTTTTGAGCAATTCACTGAACCAGTGAGATGAACATCCACGACCATTTGAAAATCTGTCAGGTCCATTTTCGCGAACGTTTTGTCACGAAGAATCCCTGCGTTGTTGACCAGGACGTCAATGCGCCCCCATTGGTCCATTGCCTGCGATACCATCGCCTCAACCTGCGAGAAGTCTGCGACATTGGCGCCATTCGCGATCGCATCGCCGCCTTCTTCCTTTATCTGGGCAACGACTTCTTCCGCCGCTGCGCTGCCACCACCGGATCCATCGCGCGCACCACCCAGGTCGTTGACCACAACGCGTGCTCCGCGGCGTGCAAATTCGAGTGCATGGGATTTACCGAGACCGTTGCCGGAACCGGTAACGATCACAACCTGATCGTCAAATCGAATACTCAATTGCTTTTCCTTTTGTTCTGAAGATTACTGGAGAATAAACAGGCCGAGAATTTCGGCAACCAATGCCGGTTTGTCCTGCCCCTTTATTTCAATGGTTATACGAGACTTGGTCAACAACTGACCCGGTGCCTTGTCAGATACTTCAATTAACGTCGATTGTGCACGGATTTCACTATTCACCTTAACCGGTTGCAGGTAGCGGACTTTGTCCGAGCCGTAGTTGATAGCCATAACAGCATTATCGGGACCGACCGCGCATTCGCCCAGAAAATGGGATATCAGCGACATCGTCAGGTAGCCGTGTGCAATTGTTGAGCCAAACGGCGTCTGTGCCGCTTTATCCTCGTCGACGTGAATGAACTGATGGTCCATTGTCGCGTCTGCAAAAGCGTTAATTCGCTCCTGGTCTATGGTCACCCAAGCTGAGGGCTCCATCGGTTTGTCGATGTAATCGCGTAATTTTTCACTTGGCACTTTGAGCATTAAATTAGATCCAGCAAGTTGGCCCGAACCTGCAAGTGTACCGGGTTGGCAGCCCGATGCGGAATAGCCGGCAGGAACAAAATAGACAGTGCAATAATTTCAGGCGGAATTTGTGCGTACTCGCTGCACAGCATCCTGCCAGCCGGCATACAGGCTGGCACAATGCGCAGCATCCATTTTCGGCTCAAAAACAGATTCGCGGGACCAGAGCGCCGCGATCTCAGCAACCGAGCCGAAGACACCACTTTGCAAACCCGCCAGGTAAGCGGCGCCAAGAACCGTGGATTCGACGTTTTCTGGTCTCTCAACAGGAATATTCAGCATGTCCGCCAGGAACTGCAAGAACCAGTCATTGGCCACCATGCCGCCATCGACACGGATGATACCGGGTTCGATGCCATCATCCGCCATGGCATTGATCAGGTCTTTGGTCTGATACGCAACCGACTGCAAGGTCGCGGTAACAATTTCATCGCCGCCGCTATCCTGTGACAGGCCCAGGATTGCGCCGCGCGCATTTGGATCCCAGTAGGGTGCGCCAAGACCTGCAAAAGCCGGCACAACATGTACATGCTCGACCACCCCTGTTGCCGCTGCAATCCCCTCACACTCAGGCGCGGATTTGATGACCTTCAGCTGATCCCGCAGCCACTGGATGGCCGATCCGGCAACAAAAATGCTGCCCTCCAGACCGTAGGTCACCTCACCACCCAGGCGATAGGCAACGGTAGTCAGCAGGTTATTCTGTGAGCGCAGTGCATTTGCGCCAGTATTTGCGATGACAAAACAACCAGTGCCATAAGTTGACTTGGTCGTTCCAGTGGCGAATCCAGCCTGACCTATCAACGCAGCCTGTTGGTCACCAGCGATGCCACAGACAGGAATCGCCGCGCCGATAACAGATTCGTCCGTTACACCATAGTCGGCGGCGCAATCTTTCACCTCAGGCAACAGGGATTCAGGAATATCAAATAACCGCAGCAGGTCTTTATCCCATTCCTGCGTATGGATATTGAACAACAGGGTGCGCGACGCATTACTGGCGTCGGTCGCATGTACGCGCCCGCCAGTAAGTCGCCATAACAGGAAACAATCGATCGTACCAAAGGCGAGTTTCCCTTGTTCTGCAAGCTGGCGTGCGCCCGGGGAATGCTCAAGTATCCAGGCGACTTTCGTTGCCGAAAAATAGGGATCAAGGCGCAATCCGGTCTTATCGATGACCGACTTTTCTGCACCCTGCTCTTTCAGGTTCTGACAATAATCTGCTGTACGCCGGTCCTGCCAGACGATTGCGTGATGTACGCACTCACCCGTCTCACGATTCCAGATCAGTGTGGTTTCACGCTGATTGGTTATCCCAAGTCCTGCAACCTGCTGCGCGCCACTTTCAGCAAGCGCCTTTTTCGTTACGTCGAGCACCGACTGCCAAATCGCTTCAGGGTCATGCTCGACCCAGCCTGGTTGGGGATATTCCTGTGGAAATTCCTGTTGTGCGCTGGCTATAACTTTTGCATGTTGATCGAAGATGACAGTACGGCTACTGCTCGTACCCTGATCGATCGCCATTAAGTATTGTTTTTTTTCGCCCATCGATTATCGCTGCTCGTACATGCTGTATTGCGGCTTTCTGATGCTCATTTGTTTGCCAACTTCATCCGGCATCGTGAACTCTGACTGTCGGTTCGTGATTTGTGCGAGATTAGCCAGAATCCACTCCGGCCAGACGCTCACTTTGCGCGTTCCGAGGTCGATATGCAGATTCATCCACTCAGCAGTAGCAGCCAGAACCTGGGTCTCAGCATGATAAAGCCGTTGAAAATGATGAATGCGTTTTTCGTCGTAAGCGAGGATCTGCGACGTCACGGTATACGGGTCATTCTCCAATAGTTCGGTCTGGTAAGTGATATGACAATCGACGGCAAATGTAGATCCGTTCGTTTCCCTGATGTACTCATCGGTGATGCCAAACTCGGCCCAAAGATCATCGCCTGCCAGGTCGAAAATCAAGACGTACCAGGCAACGTTCATATGACCGTTAGCGTCGATCCACTCGGGCTTTACCGCCCCTTTTGCAATGACTGTGCCTGTCATGTTCGCCACGCTCATTCTGTTGCCAGTTCCGGCCGGTCACGAAAATAATCCAGCGCCTGCGGATTTGCCAGTGCGTCAGTGTTTTTGACAATTTCTCCATGCACCACAGACCGAACTGCAAGCTCGACAATTTTGCCGCTTTTCGTGCGCGGAATTTCCGCTACTGATAGTATTTTCGCCGGTACGTGGCGCGGCGTCGTATTGTCGCGAATCATTTTTCGAATCCTGGCTTGAATCTCATCGTCCAGTCTCACGCCCGGACGCATGACGACGAACAGCACAACCCGCACATCGTCCTCCCAATTCTGACCAATCGCGATACTCTCCAGCACCTCTGCAAGCTTTTCGACCTGGCGATAAATTTCAGCAGTTCCAATACGCACACCACCCGGATTTAGTACAGCATCCGATCGACCGTGAATCACCATGCCACCGCTCGATCTTATCTCTGCAAAGTCGCCGTGCGCCCAAATGCCAGGAAATTTCTCGAAGTAGGCAGCGTGATATTTCCGGTCGCCCTCGTCCTGCCAAAAACAGACGGGCATAGACGGAAATGCTTTCGTACACACGAGTTCGCCATTTTGCTCGATAACTGACTCGCCCTCGTCAGTGAAAATTTCGACCGCCATGCCCAGTGCCAGGCATTGCAGTTCGCCGCGGCGTACTGGAAAAAGCGGATTACCCCCGGCAAAACAACTGATTATGTCGGTGCCGCCGGAAATTGACGCCAACTGGATATCGGCAGATATAGCATCATAAATGTAGTCGAAACTCTCGGGGGCGAGCGGCGAGCCGGTAGTGAGCACCGTTTTTAGCGGACCAAGATCGAATTCGTCAATCGGCCGGATGCCCGCTTTTTGCAGTGACGATATATATTTCGCGCCGGAACCGAAAACCGTTAGTTTTTCTTCCTCCGCCATTTTCCACAAAACGCGACCATCGTCATAGAACGGGGAGCCGTCGAACAGGACTATTGTCGCACCCACTGCGAGTCCGCTCGCCAGCCAGTTCCACATCATCCAGCCACAGGTTGTAAAGAAGAACAGGCGGTCTTCCGGGCCGATATCGCAATGGAGCATGTCCTCCTTCAGGTGTTGCAACAATGTGCCACCAACGCCATGCACAATACACTTGGGCACACCGGTCGTGCCGGACGAATACATGATGTACAGCGGATGATCGAACTCCATTGGCACACAGTCTAATTCGGCACCTTTCTCAACAAAGTCCTCCCACATCGCTGCGTTTTTAATATCGGTCAGTGAAACGTCATCGCCTGTAAAGGGTACGACGACGATTTTTTCGATACTTGCTATTTTGTCGAGGACACCACGAACAGCCGGCAAAGAATCGAACTGCTTGCCGTTATAGAAATAACCATCGGCGCAGATCAGGATTTTCGGCTCGATCTGGCCGAAGCGATCGACAACACCGTTAATACCGAAGTCGGGCGAGCACGACGACCAGATGGCGCCAATACTGGTTGCGCCAAGCATCGCTATGATCGCCTCAGGACAGTTGGGCAGGAACGCTGCAACCCGATCGCCCTTCACAACTCCGGCGGACCTGAAACCCGCTGCGGCGGCAGCGACCTGATCTCTCAGTTCATCAAAACTGATTTCACTTCGGTTGCCGTTCTCGCCACGAAATATAATCGCCGCACGGCTGCCACTGTAGCGTAACAAGTGCGCTGGAAAACTCAGCTCGGCACCGCTAAACCACTTCGCGGTTGTCATGTCACCGGACTGCTCGAAGGTGCTTGCAGCGGGTTTCGAAAAATCGACGTCACAAAACCGGCATTGTGCTTCCCAATAGTCGGCCAGGTTGCTTATTGACCATTGATACAAATCTTCGTAGGAGTCGAAGCCCTGCTCCGTCATGAAACGAAACATGCCACTATTTTCCAGCCTGTCAGAGCCTGGGGACCAGATTACGGGATTTTCTGTCATTTATTGATCTCTTGTTATTCGCGTAATTATCTCAGGACCGATGACTTGTGTCTGCATAATTAGTAGGCTGGCAGTCAGTCGGTATTACCGAGGATGGCTATGAGTACGTTGTTGGTTGGCATCGTCCTGTTCTTTTCCATACACACTATTCCCATGTTGCCTGATGTCAAAGCGGCGTTGCTGGCGCGCCTGGGAGAGAACCGCTTCAAAGGCATTTTCTCATTATTCGCAATGGCGGGATTGGTAGCGATTGTTTTTGGTATGGGCAGCGCACCGTTTCAACCGGTATGGGCACCGCCTCCCTGGTCGCACAATGTGACGAACCTGGCCATGCCGGTCGCTTTCTGCCTGCTGGTTGCTGCCTATATCCCCAGCAATTTTCGGCGCCTCATACGCAATCCGATGTTGTCAGGCGTTCTGCTGTGGTCGCTCGCACACCTGCTGAGTAACGGCGACCTGGCATCGGTTTTACTATTCGGCAGCTTTGGCATTTTTTCGGTTGTGGACATTATTTCCGTTAACAAAAGATCGGCGCCAGTAGTGCCTGACAAAAAGCCTGCCTATTTCGATGTCCTGGTGATCGTCACGGGGCTTGTCGCGTTCTGGCTGGTGCGTTACTACCACGCTTCCATATTCGGTGTGGCGGTGCCCTACTGATGTCCACACAAATGCAGGCAATCACGATCAGCGAACCGGGTGGCCCCGAGGTTCTCGTTGCGACGACGGTCCCAATCCCTGCGCCAGGCAATTCCGAAGTATTGATCAAGGTAAAAGCAGCTGGCGTTAACCGCCCGGACGTTCTGCAGCGACTGGGCCTGTATGCTGTTCCTGCTGATGCCAGTCCACTTCCCGGGCTGGAGATCGCCGGTGAGGTCGCCGCAAATGGTGACGCTGCCAGCCGCTGGAAAATTGGCGATAACGTAATGGCACTGACCCACGGCGGTGGGTACGCAGAATATTGTTGCGTGCACGAATCGCATTGTTTGCCAGCACCCGCATCACTGTCGATGATTGAAGCCGCTGCTATCCCGGAGACGTTTTTTACGGTCTGGTACAACGTCTTTATGCGCGCGCGCCTGAAAGCTGGTGAGACGATTTTGCTGCATGGCGGCTCAAGCGGCATAGGCACGACAGCAATTCAGTTAGCGAAGGCAAATGGCGCCGCCGTAATCACAACCGCAGGCAGTGATGAGAAATGTGCATTTTGCAGGGATCTGGGCGCTGACCATGCGATTAACTACAAAGACAGCGACTGGGAATCGATCGTCGGCGAGTTGACAGGCGGCAAAGGCGTAGATGTCGTGCTCGATATGGTGGCAGGCCCGTACATGCAGAAAAACATCAATGTCCTCGGTCGCGACGGTCGTTATGTCATCATTGCGTTTTTACAGGGATCCTCTGCAGAGTTGAACATGCGCGCAGTACTCGGTAAACGCCTCACGATAACCGGGTCGACACTCCGGCCGCAATCCACCGTGGAAAAAGCTGCGATTGCTAAAGATCTGGAAGAAAAAGTATTGCCCTTACTTGAATCAGGCAAGGTCAAACCCATCATTCACGCCTCATTCCCCCTTGCCGAAGCCGGACGCGCGCACGCGCTAATGGAAAGCAGCCAGCATATGGGGAAAATTGTGCTTGAAATCTGAAGTCCGGAGACAGCCGTTGGAAAATACATTTATCTGGATAATCACCGCCGTCGTTCTTCTCGTGGCCGGTGTCTGGTGGAAACTACGTGGCATTTCGCGTGGCAGACCAGCACCCGCAGCCCTGCTAACGGGTCAGCCGCTGCCGGAGTTCACCGCCGTTGACGAAAAGGGGAATCCCGTATCGTCATCAAATCTCATTGGAACACCGGCTGTGTTGTTGTTCGTGCGTGGAACCTGGTGCCCCTTTTGCAGCCGGCAGGTAGAAGGCCTGACTAAATACTACAAAGAGATAACTGCCTCAGGTGCCAGGCTCATTTTGCTGACGCCACAACCACTTGAAACGACCCGCCGCGTTGCCGATTTTTTCGAGGTCGAATTCGAATTCTGGCTGGACGAATCCTTGCACGTTACCAAGCAACTGGGCCTGTTACTGCCGGCTGGCGTACCGGATGACTACCGCAAGGAATACGGTGAGGATACGGTCTGGCCAGCGTCACTGGTGATCGATGCAGAAGGCATCATCCGCTACAGCGGAATATCAAAGTTTATTGTCGATCGGCCGAATCCCGAAAAATTACTCCGCGTCGTGAAAAACTTGTAGAGTCACCGGAGCCTGTTATCGGAGACCCGCTAGTGAATTTCCGCACAAACGTATTCCTGATTGTTCTGCTGTCGTTTTCTGCAGCCTGGGGACAGTCGGGCGCGGCTGACGATACGCGACCCAATATTCTGCTCATCGTTGCCGATGATCTCGGCTACGCTGATCTGGGCGCTTACGGCAGCGACATTAGTACGCCCAATATCGATGCGCTTGCTGAGCAAGGTATGTTGCTAACGCAGTTTCACACTGCCCCAAGTTGCGGACCAACCCGCGCGATGCTTCTCAGCGGCAACAACAACCACGTTGCAGGCACGGCAAGACAAAATACAACCGGGGTGGCTGGCTGGCCGGTCCGGGGCTACGAAAACTATCTCTCCGATCGTATTGTGCCATTCCCAAAATTGCTGCAGGAAGCCGGCTATCACACCTATACCGTCGGCAAGTGGCACCTGGGGGTGGCGGCAGAGCACAGTCCCCGCGCGGCCGGGTTCAGCCGGGCGTTCAATATGCTCAAAGGGGCGGGTACGCACTTTGACGCCAAAGGCTTCATGGTTGGCGGCTCCAGGTATCGCCTCGACGATGACCTGGTGGAGTATCCCGTCGGTCGTTATTCCACTGATCTCTACACCGACCGACTGATCGAATTTATCGATTCGAACAAAAATGACGGCAAGCCGTTTTTCGCCTATGCCGCGTATACGTCACCGCACTGGCCACTGCAGGTACCGGATGAGTACCTGGATATTTATGCGGGTTTTTATGATGACGGCTACGATGCATTGCGCACGCAACGATTCGAATCACTACAGGAAGCGGGCATCGTTCCTTTGTCATCGGCACTGCCGCCGCGCAATGACGCGGTAACGCACTGGGAAGAATTGACTCGCGATCAAAAGCGCATCGAATCACGCAAGATGGAATTGTACGCCGCGATGGTCGACAACCTGGATGATCAAGTCGGACGGCTCATTGACTACCTCAAAAAGAATGATCTGTATGACAACACACTGATCGTATTCATGTCAGATAACGGTCCAGATGGCGGCGACTTTTACCGCGAAGGACCGTTCGCAGAATACTTGCAGGCCAATTTCGACAATGCTTACGAAAAGATGGGCACGTCGGAATCATTTATTTCATACGATGCACCATGGGCGGAGGCAGGCTCGGCGCCATTTCAACGCTTCAAAACTTATTCCCGCGAAGGCGGCATTGTCGCACCCATGATCATAGCGGGCAGCGGCGTTGCAGCACGCGGCTTGATCGACTCGACCTACCTCACGGTGATGGACCTCGCGCCAACGTTCCTGGAGATCGCGGGCGCGAAATATCCGGATGATGAATCGGTGCAACCAATGCTTGGCGAAAGCATAAATCGATTCCTGGCGGGCGACTCAGACACAGTCCATGACGACGACTATGTGTCAACGCTCTATCACGCCGGTCACGCGTATATGCGGCAAGGAAACTGGAAAATTGCTAATCTCGAACCACCGTTCGATGAGTCCGGGTTTGAGCTTTTTAATCTCAGGGATGATCCTGGGGAGACCAGTAATCTTGCAAATGTTGAGCCGGAGAAGCTCGCCGAGATGATTACCCTGTGGCGGGTGGAACGAAAGAAACTGGGAATAATTCTGCCGCAGGATTTGTGATATCGCCCGCTGGGCGTCGTGGATTTCGCCCGCTGGGCGGGCTCCTACAATTCTAATCAGCAATGTAGGACCCCGCCCAGCGGGCGATTCCCGGTTACGCTTTCGCATC
>RCNB010000238.1_pt1 | contig 38284 bp, 31 predicted proteins | sample 2041321 | NCBI WGS metagenome assembly RCNB01 (sample SAMN09708232, study PRJNA481090) | Marine sediment metagenome, whole genome shotgun sequencing project.
GCTATTGAAATTCAAAAAAAAACAGTACTGTTTTAAAGGGCTAAAACAACCATATTTAGCAAAATCGTATTTTAACCGGACACCAATGAATAAAAATAATAATAAATCGTTATGTCAAGACATTAACCAGAATGCCCTTGGACGATTGTCTGCAAGAACTAAAGTTAACCTTTTATGAAATTCAAATTCTATTTTTTAGCAATACTTTTTACTTTTATACTCTCTTGTAATAAATCAGAAGACACTACTAAACCTGATCTAAACACTGAAGACCCTAAAGATGAAGAACCGGAGGCAGAGGATGAAACCAAACCGGTAATTACAGTAAATGGTTTCACCGATATTATTGAGACAACTACTGAAATATCAATTAGTATTGCTGATGATACTACGATAGAAACTAAAATCTCGTATGATGGTGAAGAGCTAGGCGTTAGTTCTGAGAAACAATTTGATTTATCTATAAACCCTTATGTCATACCCGTTGGGACAAAAGATTTCATGGTTGTTGCAACAGATGCCAAAGGCAATGAGACTTCTGAAATGTTTTCTGTAGAGATTAAACATCTCTTAATTGACAATTATTGGCTTAAAAACGGCAGTAGCGAAGTTCAGGTAAAAAACTGGTTGTTTTTCAACAGTTTAGATGGAAAAGAATTGGCAGTATTCGAACCAACTGCCAAAAATCAAAAAGTCTATACAGACGAGATTATTCTGGAAGACAAAGTTTTATTCTCAACAGCAGATTACGTTATATGGACACCATCCTCCGAAAATAGTGCTAAATCTCTAAACTTAAGGACCTACAAAATTTCATTAGGTGGTAAAAGATCTGATGGCGTTCCGAATAATAATCCGGAATTTGAAAACACCTCAGAAGTTAAATTGAACGGTATTCCATTTGTAAATTATTCACCCGACTATTATGCATTTGGTGCCGGATATAGTACTACTGGATACTCTGGAGATGACTTACAAACTACCCTAACAATAAAACATGATGCAATCCAGCCTATATTTATTCGCACGAATCGATGGGGAGGTAGTACACCAAAGTTTGATGGTAAAAAAGAAAACTACCGATATGTCATTTTGACTCCTGAATCAGGTAGCACCAATATAATAATAGAAGCTGATCAATTAATTGCTGCTGAAAATAGTTTAAAATTAGGTATTCCGGAACAAGACCCAGGCACTTTATTTTTTCATAGAAATGCTTATGAAAATGTTGAAGATTTAACTGCTTTTAGAAGGGCTAGCATTTACGACAAGGACTCGTCAAATGAAACCGGAATTGTTGACTATCTGGACTTGCCTAAATTTTCTATGTTCAACTATTATGACAATGAGCTTTCATATGCAAAAAACGGTGCTTATTACAGTGCAAGGGGAACGGACACTAATTTAGACGTACACATGCCAAATTGGAGTGCAAGTGTTCAAATAAACGATAACAATATCGAAGTTAATGCTAACAATCAGGAGGTTGATTATTACTCCGTCAGATTGCAAAAGCAAGAAAATGGCAGTAATGGCAGCAGTAGATTTATTAATTGGAGTTTTAATGTTTTTGGGGAAGGTAATGTTGATAAGAGAATACCCTTTTTAGAAATACCTGAACTGATTAAAGAAACTATGACAGAACCTTATTTTAAAATAACCAATGACTTGGAAGTAGTAGGCCTAACAGCAGTTGACTATGCAAATATCGACTCGTATGATGAAATTGTGGAGTGGTTTGTATTCAATAGAAGCGACCTTGTTGGAAGTGGGAATCAATATAGACAGGTTGGTTTTCCAACCTCCAGTTCTTCGGGTAAATCTGTATTAGCGAATCGTCCATGGTATTTAGATGCCCTTCATCGTTATAATCTGGATGAAATGGGTCAAGTAAGGAAAAAGTAACCTTTTTTTGGAACTATGTTTATGAAACAACTATACATTGTTCATGGGCTAAAATCATAAGAATTATGAAATCCGCCATTTAGCTAAAATCTTAGTTCTTCATTTCCTCCCGCACCATCAAATAAAATTGGTCAAATTTCGGATGGATGCTGATTTGTATCCCTTCCCTTAGATTACCGTCCCTACCCAAAGTAGTGATTCGCTCAGCTGCAATGGCAAACTTACTTTGAAGTATAGCCGATAGGGCAGCCGCCTGCTGCGCGGGTACGTTTAAGTCACCGGTCATACTCAAACCTTCAATGGTTACCCCCGTTGTAGGATTCGCTGTTAGCACGTTCGCGATTTTTTCGACCCAAGCTTCTGCTGCAGGTGCCAAAGTCGTGCCGGTGTCACTTCCGAAAAGGGACTGCAATTTTGATGAGATTATGACTTTACCTTCGGAAACACCAATTTTTACATTTTCGCCCATCGTCTGTTTGGCATTCGTCAATATGACTATCGTTGTCGAATCGTTACTGGAAATGGTGTTTTTAATTAACTTTAATTGGTTCTCTTTGGCTTCCAAGCTCGCCATCGCACTGGTAACGGTATTGGATTTCTTGTTCGAAACTTCTGCAAAACTGTTCAAATTTTGCATGAGGGTAGTGTTCGCATCTTGAAGTTCGGTTACTTGTGTTTGAAAGGATTCCGATTGTGCCGCGGCAATTTTTTCGTTATTCCGTGATTTAGAAACTTCAGATTTCATAGCGTTTAACTGAGACTCTAGATCATCAATTTGAGCGATTAATTCGCTTTTCTTCTGGGCCTGTAGTGTTGTAACTGTAAAAAGCGTAAGACAGAATACGAGTAAAATATACTTCATGGATAAATTTTTTAAGGATATAGAAAATATGATTTGGAAACTCTACTTATTTTTAATTTTGAACAAAAGTATATCATTCTTTGTTCTTTGCGAAATGCTTTCTTCTTAAGTAATGGCAATCGCATACTACCCAAGGTTTAAAAAACTTCATGTTTAGGTTTTTTAGTTGACTTGAACAAGAAACTATTCATTAAGGTAGTCCAAACTCATTTCGGTCAATGATTTTACGCCCAACAGTAGTCCACTCTCATCGATAATAAAATCAGGAGTATGATGTGGAAAAGATTCCGTAGTGCCAGGAGTCATTCCTCCCAAAAAGAAAAAGAAACCTGGTATTTCATTTTGAAAATAGGAAAAATCTTCCCCGCCGGTTACGGCTTTTTGTGTTTGAACGTTCATTGCACCAGCAACTCGGTTCAAGGTAGGCAGCATCTGTTCGACAAGGCCTGGTTCGTTATAGGTGATATCGGTATTATCCATAATCTCGATGGTAGCGTCACCTCCATAGGCTTTTGCGATGGCCGGTACCATTTCTTTCATGCGTCTGTCAATATGTTCTTTCATGTCATAGTCGAGTGCTCTAATCGTGCCTATCATTTCGGCACTTTCAGGAATAATATTGAATCGTACGCCGCTTGTTATCTTACCAACAGTAATCACGGCCGCTTCTTTGGTGAGCTCTGTCTCGCGGCTGATGATGGTCTGCAGCCCATCGATAATTTTGGCGCTGATTAAAATGGGATCTACGCCTGACCACGGCTGAGAACCATGGGTCTGCTTTCCTTTTACATTGATTGTAAAACGTTGAACTGCGGCCATGGTACCACCGGATTTGTAACGAATTACACCTACCGGGGTTTCAGAGTTGATATGCAGACCGAAAATGGCATCTACATCGGGATTTTTCAGCACGCCTTCCTTTACCATTAATAAAGCCCCACCTTCTTCGCCCGGTGGCGGACCTTCTTCAGCAGGCTGAAAAACAAATTTCACGGTACCCTTTATTTTATCCGTATGCTTTGAAAGTATTTCGGCTACACCCATTAAGATGGCGACATGCGTATCGTGTCCGCAGGCATGCATTACGAGCACTTCTTCACCTTGGAAATCTGCTTTCACAGTCGATTTAAAGGGAAGATTGTTTCGTTCCGGTACGGGTAACCCATCCATATCTGCGCGTAGGGCCACCACCTTTCCTGTTTTCCCCCCTTTTAATATACCTACGACCCCAGTATGGGCCACTCCGGTTTGCACTTCGATTCCCAAAGATTTTAAATGGTCGGCTATTTTTTCGGCTGTTTTAAACTCCCTATTTGAAAGTTCGGGGTTTTGGTGGATATCTCTACGCCATTCGATGACCTTGCTCTCAATAGCTTGGTAATCCTTTTCCAATTTTGGGTCTTGTGCTTGGGCTATACAAAAGGATACCAACAGTGCTAACGGTAATAGTTTTCTCATAAGTGTTAGTTTAAATTTTAATAAATCCTTGTTCTTTATGCTGCAGTTTTAGAAGCGCATTCATGGCAGAAAGTGCCATTTGTATATTTGGTATCATATCGATTTTTGAAATCTCTCTTGCTTTAGCTGTTTGTCCACAAACGATAAATTGTGCGCCTGAAGAGAGCAAAGACTCAACTAATTTTCGGTTCGGGTTGTCCGTATCAAATCGCTCTTGATAAGCACTATTCTTCAAAATATCTTTATAGGCCTGACCATGTATGACCAAAGCTACCTTCATTTTATCGACAGAAACACCGCTTTGTGCTTGCATATTGAGGAAACGTGCCGCAGTTTCGATACTCTTGTTGATTTCGATATGGGATTCAGGGGATTCCGAAATATCGAATACTACGTTGTACTCCATATCCGTATCGACCCTGAAATCAGATTTTTCGACCTTATAGACTTCTCCATAGCCCTTAATAATAGGGCCGGTTGATTTCTCTTGTGCCGATATATATGAACTTCCTATAAGTAATATCAGGAGTATTATTCTTCTCATAGTTCTAAAATTTTCTAAATATAGGGGAATAATAAAGGAAATTACAAATCCCAAATTCCAATTTGCGGAAGTTACTTCGTGGAAATTCTTTAGAAAAAGAGTTCGCAGTGTTCTATTTGCGATTTGGTGCTTGTAATATGGAATTTTATTTCTCGATTATCCTAAAGCTGCAATGCCAGATTTTTGTTCATAAATGTAGAAAACATGATTTCTGGTTGAGCAGATTTATGGCTAAATTCACATCTCAAAATATATGCAGTATTGAAGAATTTTTTAGACGAACTCAATGATGCCCAAAAGGCTCCCGTACTTCATAAAGATGGACCTTTAATGGTAATAGCCGGGGCAGGTTCTGGCAAGACTCGTGTACTGACATATCGCATTGCACATTTGATGGCTCAAGGTGTTGATGCGTTCAATATTTTGTCATTGACTTTTACCAATAAGGCAGCACGCGAAATGAAAAAGCGTATTGCCAATATTGTGGGCAGTTCTGAAGCCAAGAACCTTTGGATGGGAACTTTTCACTCTGTTTTTGCAAAGCTGTTGCGATTTGATGGAAATAAATTGGGCTTTCCCAGCAATTATACGATATACGATACCCAAGATTCCCAACGGCTGATTTCTTCCATTATCAAAGAAATGGGACTCGATAAGGATATTTATAAATACAAACAGGTTCAGAACCGCATCTCTTCCTATAAAAACAGTTTGATTACCGTTAAAGCCTATTTACAGAATCCCGAATTGGTGGAAGCAGATGCTATGGCCAAACGTCCAAGAATGGGGGAAATCTATCAAAATTATGTTGATCGTTGCTTTAAGGCAGGAGCGATGGATTTTGATGATTTGCTCTTGCGTACCAATGAGTTGCTAAACCGTTTTCCAGAAGTCTTAATGAAGTACCAAGATCGGTTTCGCTACATTTTGGTCGATGAGTACCAAGATACCAACCATTCGCAGTACTTGATCGTAAAGGCCCTTGCCGATAGGTATCATAATATCTGTGTAGTTGGGGATGATGCGCAAAGTATATACTCGTTCCGTGGTGCTAATATTACCAACATTCTGAATTTTCAGCGGGACTACGATAACGTAGCTATGTATCGTCTTGAACAGAACTACCGCTCGACCAAAAATATCGTAAATGCTGCTAATTCTATTATCGCCAAGAATAAAAACCAATTGGAGAAGGTAGTGTGGACGGCCAATGATGAGGGGTCGATGATAAAGATCCACCGTAGTCCTACAGATGCCGAAGAAGGCCGTTTTGTAGCGGGTTCTATTTGGGATACCAAAATGAACGAACATCTGCTCAATGGGCATTTTGCAGTTTTATACCGCACCAACTCACAATCACGATCAATTGAAGACGGATTGCGCAAGCGTGATATTGCGTATCGCATCTATGGCGGACTTTCTTTCTATCAACGTAAAGAAATCAAAGACGTACTGAGTTATCTGCGCTTGGTTATCAACTCGAAAGACGAGGAAGCGCTGAAGCGTATTATCAACTTTCCGTCAAGAGGTATCGGTCAAACGACCTTAGATAAATTGATAGTAGCGGCCAACCATTATAACCGATCTATCTTTGAAGTAATCGAGAATTTGGATAAAATTGACCTGAAAATCAATTCCGGTACCAAAAGAAAGTTGGAGGATTTTGTGACCATGATCAAGAGCTTCCAGATTATGAACGAAAGTGCCGATGCCTTTACCCTTGCCGAGCATGTTGCCAAAAAAACTGGTATACTTTTGGAGTTCAAGAAAGACGGCACTCCTGAAGGTATCGGCAAAATGGAAAATATCGAGGAACTGCTCAACGGTATCAAAGATTTTGTTGAAGGACAAAAAGAGCTGGCCGATGCTACCGGCGATATCGGAGAGTTTTTGGAAGATGTAGCTCTTGCAACAGACCTTGACAAAGATACGGGCGATGATGACCGGGTAGCCTTAATGACCATTCACATGGCGAAAGGGCTCGAATTTCCGTATGTATATATCGTGGGGATGGAAGAAGATTTGTTCCCTTCCGCAATGAGCATGAACACCCGAAGCGAACTGGAAGAGGAGCGACGATTATTTTATGTTGCTCTAACTCGCGCTGAAAAACAGGCCTATCTCACCTATACACAGAACCGTTATCGTTGGGGAAAACTAATCGATGCAGAACCCAGTAGATTTTTAGAAGAGATCGATGAACAATATGTAGAGAACTTAACGCCGATAGATACCGGTTACCGCTACAAACCGCTTATCGATTCAGATATTTTCGGGGAAGTAGATAAAAATAGTCTACGACAGGCCAAGCCCACAAACGGAACCCCGCCCAGTGTCAAAAAACCCAATGAGATCCAACTACGCAAATTACGAAAGTTAAAACCGGAACTTGCAACCCCCGTAGGTAATACCAACATAGTAGATCCCAATCTGTCACAGGGCTCTTTAGTGAACCACACCCGTTTCGGTCGGGGAAAAGTCTTAAAAATCGAAGGTGTTGGAAACGATAAAAAAGCAGAAATACAATTCGATAAAGGCGATATTAAAAAGTTGTTGTTGCGATTCGCAAAGTTGGAAGTACTCGAATAGTAGTCTTAAATTTCATTATTTTTAGTTCCTAAAGCCCTATTTATGCTCTTTGGATTCCGTTCTAAGTTATTTTTTGCGATTGTTTTGTCGATCGGTCTGATGTCTTGCCATACAAACAAAACAAAATTGTTATTCGATGGTCAAACTTATAGCGGTTGGGAAGGCGACACCCTAAATAATTGGCGAATTGTTAATGATGCCATTGTGGGTGGTTCTTTAACCGATACGGTGCCGCACAACGATTTTGTAGTCACTACCGAGCCCTACAATAATTTTATACTGAAATTGAAATTCAAACTTGAAGGTTCCGAAGGGTTTATCAATGCAGGCGTACAATTTCGAAGCCAAAGATTAAAAGAACCTGCATACGAGATGATCGGCTATCAGGCCGATATGGGAGACAATTACTGGGGTGCGTTGTATGACGAGTCAAGAAGAAAAACCGTTCTTGCTGCACCAGACTCTTTGGTCAATAAACCAACTGTGTACTTTGAGGATTGGAATGATTACGAAATTCATGCAGAAGGAAACCGAATTCGATTATTTTTAAACGGCAAGCAGACTGTAGATTATACAGAACCGGATACAACGATACCACAAGACGGAAAGATAGGTCTACAAATACACGGGGATGGAAAGGCCCGTGTTAGCTATAAAGATATCTTGATTCAAGAACTGGATTAAACTGTGAAGTTGTATCATACATTATAAACACTTGAGGTTTCAAATGAGGGAGAACCTTCTTAAAAATGGTTATCAGCATCTGCTCTTGAGCAATAATCAGTTAATAATCAACTTCAGCGCACATACAATGATAATTTTCCAAAAAGGGGAAATGATGCTCAAAGAAGGGGATACCGCAAATAGTTATTTTATCTTGGAATGTGTTCTTACTCACTCATTTATATGTGATTTAATAGAAAAAATAGTACTATCAATTCTTTTGCTACCAATGAAATCGTAATTGAAATTTCGTCTCTTTTCAGTGTATACCGACACAAGAGAACATTCGGATATTTACCGATTGCGTTTGTTGGAAAATCTTCTTTGATGATTGCCCCAACCCAAAGAACTCATCACTGCATCGCAGCCTTTAGCTAGATATTTTCGGGTATCGTAGTCGTTTACATTATTCTAGACTATTTCCACTAAAGGACTTTTGAAAGTTAATTTTTTTGAATTTCGAACAAGGATTTTGAAGTGATAACCCCTTGATAATAATTCTTGGACAAGATATTTGCCCGTGCCGCCAATAACAGGAATTTTGTTGTTATTTTTCATTTTTCTCTTTGTAAATTATTGCATATATAAATTGGTATCAGATAAAGATCGATGCAGATTTCTAGTACAAAAGCATACCGCTTCGGTAATTTTTATATGTTACAAAAATATTTTAATGATGTAGAGATACTCATCTATAGATAATAACAAAATCAAAGGTGTTTTTGAATAAACACCTTTAGTTTCAACGAAGTATCTAAAAGATTTGAACCTACCCAGCCATGACCTTCTGTCTCATAAAGTGTAAATTCGTGTTCAATACCAAGGTCGGTCAGTTTGGAAGCGAGGTCAATGCCCTGTGAAATAGGAATCAAAGGATCCAGACCGCCATAAAATAGGATGGTGGGTGGGGCTCCTTCAGTAAGTTTTTGTAATGGGCTAGCTTCTTCAAGAATTTCATTGTTCAGCCCAAATTGCTCGATGACTTCTTTTACGGTCTCGTCATCGGAATTTTGATAGGCAGGGTCAAGAAGATTTGTCGGTCCGACAATACTACAGACCATGTATACTTTTTTTTCAGTGTCTAGGGCATAGGCCCATAGCAATGAAAGATGTGCACCGGCGCTGATGCCTACAAAACCTAGATTGTCACCTATTTGATATTCCTCCTTATTATCCTTTAAGGAATTGACTACGGAAGTAATATCATCCGTTTGCATCGGATAAGGAAGGTTTTTTTTATCGGCCAGGCGATAGTTCATATTTACTATAGCTAATTCTGGAAGTTGTTGGATTACAAAATCCATAAAACCGTTCATATCTGCCTTATCGCCTGAAGACCATCCGCCTCCGTGTACTAAAACTAATACCTTTGTATCCTCTGACCTGTTGGCGGGTAGATAAATATCGAATACCTGATCTTTAGTCGTCCCATACGAAACATCCAACAATGATTCAGCTTCCAATGGTTTCTTTGGGGCTTCTTCTACAGGTTCTTGTTGTACTTCGGGCATTACAAAACCGATATCCGTTGAACATGCACAAAGCATAACGATGGTTATAAAAAGAAGGAGAAAATTTTTAGTGCTCTTAACGAAATTTATTCCGAATTTTGAAGTACTATTTTTTTCCATATGGCAGAGTTTATTAAAATATACGAAGAAAATCCAAATCCAGCTGCAATTAAGACTGTGACTGATGTTCTGTACAAGGGAGGACTGGTCATTTATCCTACTGATACTGTTTATGGCCTTGGCTGTGATATTACGAATTCTAAGGCATTGGAAAAAATCGCACGTATAAAAGCCGTGAAGTTGGCTAAGGCCAATTGGTCGTTTATTTGCGCCGATCTAAGTAACCTTTCCGATTATGTGCGGCAAATCGATAGTGCAACATTCAAGGTATTAAAACGTGCGCTGCCAGGACCTTATACGTTCATCCTTCCCGGTAACAATAATCTGCCCAGAGATTTCAAAAAGAAAAAAACCGTAGGTATACGTGTTCCCGATAATGCCATTGCGAAAGCCTTAGTGGAAGGTTTAGGGAACCCGATCGTATCGACTTCGATTTACGATGAAGACGAGGTTTTGGAATATACCACAGACCCCGAACTTATTTTCGAGAAATGGCAGAATTTAGTCGATGTGGTCATCGATGGTGGCTATGGAAGCAACATCGCCTCGACAGTTGTCGACCTTTCAGGTAATGAACCGGTAGTACTGCGGGAGGGGAAAGGAGCGTTGGATATATTTTAAGACTAGACCCTTGTCAGGTTGTCAAGAATTAATTGCGCCAAGTCCTTTACAAAATAAAAAACCGCAACTTACAAAGTTGCGGTTTTTTTGTACCAAAATGGATTGATTTTAGTTATTGATCGCAGGGTCTTTCATACCCTCTTCAATCATACTATAGAATTGGTCAATTTTTGGAAGAACCACGATACGGGTTCTTCTGTTCTTTGATTTTTCAGTTTGAGATACAGGTATGTACTCTGATCTACCGGCAGCGGTCATACGCTTAGGGTCTACATTGTAATCATTCTGTAATACGCGAACTACGGCAGTTGCACGTTTAACACTCAAATCCCAGTTATCCAAAAGAACTCCTTTTTTTCTGTAAGGTACGTCGTCGGTATGGCCCTCTACCATAAATTCGAAATCAGGTTTGTTGTTCACGACTAGTGCAACCTTTCCCAGAACTTCTTTAGCACGGTTGGTTATACTATAGCTTCCACTGCTAAATAACAACTTATCCGATATAGATACGAAAACCACTCCTTTTTCTACACTGATTTCGATATCCTCATCATCCAAGTCGCCCAGAACTCCTTTTAGACTCTGTACCAAAGAAAGGTTCACAGAATCTCTTCGAGTGATGGCATTCTGTAATTTCCGTATAGTTAAATCTTTTTCTTGAAGACTTTCCAAAGATTTTTCCAAATTGTCTGCACCCTTCGTAGTTAAGGTGGTGAGGTTGCCCATGTTGTTTATTAATTCTTGATTGTTAGCCTTCAAGAATGTATTTTGGTCTTGCAAGGTGTTCATTTTTGCGGTAGCAGTCGCTTTATCCTCCAAACAGCCGTTCAATTTCACTGTTGCTGAATTTAACAAGTCTTGAGTTTCCTTCTGCTTGGTCTCTAAATCGCCAAATTTTTTCTGTGATACGCAAGAAGATAACAACAAGGTCACTCCTAAACAGCCTAAAATTATTTTTTTCATAATGTGATGTGGGTTACTAAATATTAATTATTTGTTATTTGATTTTGATTTTGATTGTTTTCTAAATATAAGATGCAAAACTATAGAATCGCTTAATTTAACTTTTGCAAAATTAGTTAATCTTTTACTAAATCGTTAAATTTCTTTACATGATGTACGAAGTGCGACCATACAATGGACTTTGTAAGGTAATACTTTAGTATAAAATTGGCTTTTTCTCTTTTGCGGTACATTTTCCCAAAGTGCCTGTAAAAACTAAGGTGAGCTTTTAATATGGCAAAACAGTGGTTGAATTTTAACTGAAAGACAAATCGTATAGCAGCTACGCCGTCAAGTAGCAATCGTATAGCAATTATGGTCAACGCCTTTCTTCTAGGTAGGTTCTTGGTAATCGAGAACAAAGAGTTTCTGAAGTTCAGGTAGGTTTTTTTTGGATTCATGTTGCTCAGCGTAGAACCACCCAAATGATATACCTTCGATGTGCCTACGTAATACACCTCGTGCCCATCGTTTTTAGCGCGCCAACACAGATCTACTTCTTCTTGATGCGCAAAATAGTTTTCGTCAAACCCTTCCAATGTCCAAAAGACGTCTTTTCTGATAAACATACAGGCCCCAGTTGCCCAAAAGATTTCTCGGGTATCGTCGTACTGTCCGTTGTCTTTTTCTAATTCTTGAAATATTCGACCTCTACAGAATGGGTAACCCAGTTGGTCAATGAAACCACCCGCGGCACCGGCATACTCAAAATAATCTTTGCGTATCAGGTCCAAAATTTTGGGTTGTACTATAGCCACTTTCGGTTTTTGGGTAAATAATTCCAAGATGGGGGCTAACCAACCATCGGTAACCTCGACATCGGAATTTAGCAAACAGTATATATCGGCATCAATGTTTTTAAGGCCCTCGTTATAACCTTTTGAAAATCCCCCATTTTCTGAATTTTGAATTATTTTTACCGCAGGGTGATTTTTTTTTAAGAAATCTACAGATGCGTCGGTAGAAGCATTGTCTATAACAAAGATATCGGCATCAGAAGAATATTGTATTACCGAAGGTAGGTATCTTTCTAAAAGTACCTCTCCGTTCCAGTTAAGTATGACGATGGCTATACGCAAAACGATGGCAAATTAACGGCTAAAATCAGGAATATCCCTTAGAAAAGCATATTTTTCTGATTCAAAATCCATTTTGCAATAGAAATGTTGAAGTCCGTTGGTAACCATTAGGTAATCAGCATTCAGTTGTAGATTATACCGGGCTATCTGGTCAAAGGTGTTTTGGTCGACAACGATACTCGGAGCCTTACATTCCACTAAGATATGAATACTACCATCAGAGTTGAAAACTACGATATCATATCTTTTTTTGATATCGTTTACAGTCAATTGCTTTTCGACGTTTATAAGGCTCTTCGGGTAATATTTCTCCTGTATCAAGTAGTTCACTGTATGTTGGCGTACCCATTCTTCAGGTTGCAGTACCACGAATTTTTTGCGTATGACATCAAAAATATGGAGGTTATTTTCGCTATTTTTGAGGCGGAAGCCGTATTCGGGAAAGTTAAGTGGGTGCATGTGCAAATTTGATGATTTTTTTTGAATGGATAAAGCAAAACAGATAGTTACCGATATCCGTAACGGGGCAATAAAACCGATATATTTCTTGTTCGGGGAAGAACCTTACTATATAGATGCCATTGCCTCCTACATCGAAAAAAATGTACTTGCCGAAGAAGAGAAAAGTTTTAACCAAATGGTGCTCTACGGTAAGGAAATCGGCATCGATGAAATTGTGGGCAATGCCAAACGCTATCCGATGATGGCGGAAAGGCAGGTCGTAATAGTCAAGGAGGCTCAGCACCTTTCCCGTACCATAGAACAGTTGACCGATTATGCCGACAATCCACAGCCGACTACCGTATTGGTAGTCTGCTACAAATACAAAAAACTCGATAAGCGCAAGAAACTTTATAAATCCGTTCAAAAAACAGGGGTCTTGTTCGAAAGTAAAAAACTCTACGAGAACCAGGTTTCTGATTGGATCCGTACGAATCTGCAGGGAAGAGGTTATAGTATCTCTCACAAGGCCGCTATTCTTTTGACCGAGTTCTTGGGCACCGACCTGAGCCGTATCAACAACGAGTTGGAAAAACTACAGCTAGTATTGCCCGAAAGAACAGAGATTACCCCTACCGATATCGAAGCGCATATTGGTATCAGCAAAGACTACAACAACTTTGAATTGAAAAAAGCCATCGGAGAACGTAACGTGTTAAAGGCAACGCGTATTATCAATTATTTTTCTCAAAACCCCAAAGACAATCCGTTCGTTTTAACAATAGCCTTATTGAATACTTTTTTTACCCAGTTGCTGCAATATCATGGCCTCAACGACCATTCACCCAAAAGCGTTGCCAGTGCATTAAGGGTAAGTCCGTATTTTGTGGGAGAATTTCAGACAGCCGCTCGAAACTATCCGATGAAAAAAGTAAGCGGTATCGTTTCCCACCTGCGTGAAATGGATCTAAAAGGAAAAGGGGTAGGGGCGAATGCCCTTTCTCAAGCCGATTTGTTGAAGGAGCTTTTGGTGAAGATTATTTGATTAACGCTTCTCAACGCTATACTTCCCAGGACCCAAAAGAATAATGACCACAAAAATAATTAGGTAAAGCAATGCCTTTTCCTTTTTTTGAAACGCATCTGCACCATGTATTATAAAAAAGGCAACGGCCATGGTAATAGCAGCGGGCACGGCTGCCCACCGTGTTTTGAACCCGAAAATTATAAGAATTGGGCATACAAATTCACCGATTACCGCTAAAAACAGCGAGGGCGTGGAACCGATACCGATAGGATTACCGAATTCGGCACCGGCTATCAACATCTGTAACTTTTCATACCCGTGTGTGAGTAGCGCCACAGAGGCTCCGATACGTAATACGGCAAGACCGATATCTTTTAAAAGTGCACTTTGCATATGTTCTTTATTTTAAACGGCTATAAAAGTATTGATTTTTAGGAATGGGTCAACACCGAACGGATGGCATTTACTAAAATATCACAATCGGTTTTATTGAAGGATAACGGGGGTTTTATTTTAAGCACACTATTATATGGGCCATCTGTACCGATTAAAATATGCTTTTCCCGTAACTCGTTTTTTAATTGGGAAGCCAATTCCGTATTTGGTTCGCCCCTTTCGTTGAAAATTTCAATACCTATAAAAAGTCCACTGCCCCGGACATTAGCAATTTCAGGATGGTTTTTTTGTAGTTTCTTAAGTAGATTCATTAAATAATTACCGGTTTCCTTTGCATGTTGTTGGAGGCCCTCCTCTTCGATAACTTCTAAAACGGCATTACCAATGGCACAAGACACAGGATTACCCCCAAAAGAGCTGAAAAACTCAAGTCCGTTATCAAAACTTTCCGCGATTTCCGTAGTGGTCACCACCGCTCCAATGGGTTGCCCGTTGGCCATAGGTTTTCCAAGAATGACCATGTCGGGAACAACCTCGTGCATCTCGAATCCCCAGAAATGATTACCCAAGCGACCAAAACCAACTTGAACTTCATCACTGATACAAATACCGCCCTGCTTTCGTATTTCTTGATAAACTCTTTTCAAGTAGTTCTTTGCCAAGGGTACTTGGCCCCCACAGCCCACGATGGGTTCTGCTATAAATGCGGCTATCTGGCCCAAATCGCTCTTTAGCTGATTAGTTGTTAAATTCGCAAAATGGTCTCCGGCCGTGCCATCATCATTGAAACCTGAACCGAAAGCATTGGGCATCGGTGTCTGTAGAATATAATTCTGTTGCCCCATACCTCCTTCATGGTTGTATTTATAGGGGCTGATATCTATTCCGATACTGGTATTGCCATGGTAGCCATGGTCAAGCACCATTACTTTTTGCATATGGGTGTGTGTCATGGCTATTCGAATCGCTAAATCACTGGCAGCACTTCCCGAGTTGACAAAAAATATTTTGTTCAGTTTCGCGGGAAATTTGGAAAGTAATTTTTCGCTATAGTGTAGAATCTCGTCATAAACATATCGGGTATTCGTATTTAATCTGGCCATTGTCTTTTGTCCGGCACGTACTACTCTGGGATGGCAGTGTCCGGCTAACATTATGTTGTTATAGGCATCAAGTATGGTATTACCATCGGTGTCGTACATGTATTGAAAAGCGGAGCGAGACATCGCAATGGGTCGTTCGTAACTTAGTGAAAGGGCACTACTCAAATACTTCTTCCTTCTTTGGAGTTGTTTCTCAATATCAACCTCAATAATAGGGGGGAAGCCGGATGCTTTTCTAAAGGTATCCTTTGCCTGGATCGGATTAATAGTAAGCCATTTTCGTAGTAAGTTCCATGCTGGTCTTTCGCTGATGGTTATATATTCGGAGTCAGGTTTTTGAAGCTTGGTGTAGGCAGAATTGCAAACGCTGGTGCAGAGGCGTGCGGCGACCAAATAGTAGAGCACATCCAATTCTAGTTCTTGTAAAGGAAAAACGTTATGATAACCAATGATTACTTCTGAAGCGATGTCAAGAGGGTTTTCCTTTTCCATCATCACATAGGTAATTGCCACGGCAACTTCATTGATCAGCCACGAATGGCACATATCACCAAAATCAATGATGCCCGAAATTCTTCCGTCTTGGGTAAGTACGTTCCAATCATTGCCATCGTTATGAATGGTTCCTTTTCTCAGTTGCTGTTGTATGGGGTAGACTTGCTCATCGAATTGTAAGAAAAAATAATCGACTAAATTCCTATCCTTCGGATCAGTAATATATTCCAGGTAGTGGTAGTTATTTTTGAAATGCTTTAAGTCCCATTGTATTTCTTTGGCTAAGATTGGTGTTTCTTTGGCATTATGAATGGTTTTATCCAATTTTCCTAAAAAAGTCCCAAACGAACGGAGTAATGAAGAAGTGTGTTCAACATCTCCAAGAAAACTACCTTCGACGTAGGTCAGTAAACAGAATATAGAATCATCCTTAATGATGTGATATTGGTTATCTAAAGATGGGATAACCTGCGGGAAATCATACCTATCGAGGTCAACCAGTAGTTTTAAAATATGTTCTTCGGATTTTAGAAGTGCCGCGGTTTCTTTGTTATTAGGATATTGTTTTAAAACATATGTATCATGATTACAGCTTACCTTATAATTCAGACTATCATATCCCTCTAGCTGGGTTAGGGCCGAAACATTTAGTCCATAATTTTTTTCTAGGAAGGTCTCCATTTCTTTTCAAGAATTGATTTAGCTAGGTCAAATATGAAATTAATTACCGTACCATGTATGTTAAAATTAAAATTTCTTCTGTTACCCAAATCATAAAAAATTGTCATAATTACCTGAAACCGTTATATTTACTTAGCACAGAAAATTCATCATAAAATACTCATCAGTCATGAAACAATCACTACTACCATTTTTCCTGCTGGTTTCTTTTGCGTTACAACTACAGGCCCAAGATTTAGATTTTAAGCAAACGAAGTTGATATTCCGCATGAACGCTTTTTGCTCCCCAATGGTCTGACACTTTTGGTACATGAAGACCACAAGGCACCTATAGTAGCCGTAAATGTTTGGTACCACGTGGGTTCGAAGAACGAAAAAATCGGTAAAAGCTGTTTTGCTCATCTTTTTGAACACTTAATGTTCAATGGCAGCGAGAACTTCAACGATGATTATTTTCAGGCCTTGGAGCGCATCGGAGGAACCGACCTGAACGGCACGACCAACACCGTTCGGACCAATTATTTTCAGAACGTTCCGGTTTCTGCCATAGATCAAGTACTTTTTTTATAGTCGGACAGAATGGGCCATCTGCTTGGGGCTATAGATCAAGCAAAACTAGATGAACAGCGTGGCGTTGTGCAGAACGAAAAAAGACAAAGCGAAAATCAGCCCTATGGCAGATAACGAGATCTTTTGAACAAAGCTATGCACTCAAAAGGACATCCGTACTCATGGACGGTCATCGGGGAAATGGAAGATTTGAACGCTGCGTCATTAGAAGACGTACAAGAATGGTTCAAATCCTATTACGGTGCTGCCAACGCAGTAATTGGGATTGCGGGCGATATCAATCCACAGGAAGTACACGAAAAGGTTTTGAAATATTTTGAGGATATTCCTTCAGGCCCAACAATTGCGAGACAAAAAGTTAATATTCCCGTTCATGGGGGAGATACCTATGAAACATATGAAGACAGGGTGCCGGAAAGCCTAATTTTATTTGCTTGGAACACCCCCCAATTCGGAAATAAAGAGGATGTTCATTTGGATTTGATATCTGCAATCTTGACTAATGGTAAAAATGCTAGACTATACAAAAAGTTGGTCTATGAAGATCAGACCGCTAGCTCTGTAGTTTCTTATCAGAGTTCTATGGAGATATCGAGTACGTTTATCACTTGGGTAAATGTAAAGTCGGGACAGGATGCCAATAAGGTACAGGCCGTGTTACAATCGGAAATTGATAAATTGATACAGGAAGGTCCTACTGAAGCTGAACTGAAACGGGTCAAGGCCGATTATTTTGCAGGCTTTTTAAAAGGTTTGGAGCGAATCGGCGGTTTTGGCGGAGTATCAGACAAATTGGCTTCGAATGAAACCTATTTCGGCGATGCCGATTATTACAAAACCGCATTGAAATATATAGAAGATGCTACTATCGAAGACCCTAAAGTCACAGCCCAAAAATGGTTGACCCGAGGTAAACATATTTTGGTATGCAACCCTTTCCCAGAATATTCGGTCGAAAAATCTTCGGTCGACCGTTCAAAGTTACCGGAATTGGGAACGCAAAAGAGTTCAAAATTTCCACAATTGGAGCGGGCAAAATTATCGAATGGTCTGAATATTGTTTTGGCCAAAAGAAAAGGCGTTTCGACAGTCGTAATGAATCTGATGTTCGATGCCGAGTATAAAACTGACCATGCTGCTAGCCCGGGTACCGCTGCGTTGGCGATGAATTTGATGGATGAGGGGACAAAGGATTTGAACTCTTTACAAATCAGTGAAAAACTACAGCTTTTGGGTGCTGATCTATACACATTTTCAAATCAGGATAATTCGAACGTATATCTGAATACCTTAAAACCAAGTCTAGATGCGAGTATAGACCTGTTTGCCAATGTTGTACTCAATCCGTCCTTTCCCCAAAAAGAATTCGACCGTCTGAAAAGCGAGCAGATCAATAATATCAAAAAGGAAAAATCACAACCTTTTTCAATGGCGTTACGTGTCATGAACAAGTATTTGTATGGTGAAGGTCATATATAGCAACCCATATACAGGCACTGGTTACGAGGAAACGGTAGAAAAATTGTCGCGTGAAGATGTGATGAAATTCTATAATACTTGGATTAAACCGAACAATGCCACATTGGTCGTTCCAGGAGATGTTGAAATGAAAGATTTAAAATCGAAATTAGAGAAGTCATTAGGAAAATGGAAAAAAGCAAATGTGCCATCCATTACTTTTAACGAACCTAAGGTAAATTCAAAAAATACTTTATATCTCTTAGATAGGCCCGAATCACAACAATCGATAATCATTGCTGGTCATTTGACCGAAAAGTATGGAGATGTTTCTGAGATTACCTTAGAGCAAATGGTCAGTATTTTGGGTGGTGATTTCACCTCGCGAATAAACATGAACCTCAGGGAAGACAAACACTGGGCCTATGGTGCAGGCGGATTCGTATTGGGTGCTAAAGAAGAACGACCTTTTATTGTTTATGCCCCGGTACAGACAGATAAATCAGCAGAATCGGTGACCGAACTAAGAAGGGAAATTAGCGATTTCGTGAATTACAGGCCGCCAACCAAAGAAGAATTGGATAAAGTAAAAACCAATCAGATTTTGAAGTTGCCTGGCCAGTGGGAGACCAACGCGTCTGTAAATGCTTCTTTGGTCAATCTGGTAAAATATGATTTACCTGACGATTACTATCAAAAGTATGATGGTAACGTTCGAAATCTGGCCTTAAAAGACGTGCTTGAAGTTAGTAAAAAAGTTGTTCGACCCAATGCCATCAATTGGTTTATGGTAGGGGACAGGGCTAAAATTGCCGATAAACTTGATGAACTTGGTTTTGACGCCATCATCGAGATTGATGCCGATGGTAACCCACTAAAACCAACTATGAAGAAATCGGATATAGATATCAAGAATTAATAGGCTGCATTACGCTCCTATCTCAATTTGGGATAGTTGTCGGGATCACTTTCGTGTATCATGGCATACACTTTCTCGAAAACATCTTCGGCGTTGGGTTTTGAAAAATAATCGCCGTCTGTACCATACGCTGGTCTATGGGCCATCGCACTCAATGTCTGTGGTGCACTGTCCAAATAGGTGTAAGCGCCCTGTTTTTCAACGATTTCGGTGAGAATATATGCAGAACATCCTCCGGGCACGTCTTCATCGATAACGAGCAGGCGATTGGTCTTCTTAACACTTTTCACGGTTTCGTGGTGAATATCGAACGGTAAAAGTGTTTGTGCATCTATGACCTCTGCGTCGATGCCGACTTCTTTTAGTTCTTCCGCTGCCTGTGAAACAATACGTAATGTAGAACCGTAGGAAACTAAAGTGATATCACTCCCTTTTTTAATCGTTTCGACAACGCCGATAGGGATACAGAATTCCCCCAAATTAGAGGGTCTTTCTTCCTTGAGACGGTAACCGTTCAGGCTTTCTATAACGAGTGCCGGTTCGTCGCTTTTCATTAAAGTATTGTAAAACCCTGCGGCTTGGGTCATATTTCTTGGGGAGAGAATATACATACCTCTTAACGAATGGATAAGGGTGCCCATAGGGGAACCCGAATGCCATATGCCTTCAAGTCGATGCCCTCTTGTGCGCACGATTAAAGGAACTTTTTGTTTTCCGAAGGTGCGATACCGAAGACAGGCTACATCATCCGTAAGGGTAGCTAGTGCATAAAAAATATAATCAAGATATTGAATTTCGGCAATGGGCCTTAACCCTCTAAGGGCCATTCCCGTACCCTGTCCAATTATAGAAGTTTCGCGAATTCCTGTATCGGCGACCCTAAGTTTTCCATATTTTTTTTGGAGACCCTCGAGACCTTGGTTCACATCGCCTATAGCACCGCTGTCTTCCCCGAACACCAAAGCATTGGGATATTTTTCAAAAAGTTTATCAAAATTATCCCTGAGAATAACTCTGCCATCTACTTTCTCCGATCCCTCACCGTATATTGGTTTGACCTCGGAAATATTAGTAGCTCTATTTGGCCCTTCATTGTATAGACCTGCGCTGTATTTGGGCTGGGTTTCTGCCAGAAATTTACTTGTCCATAGTAAAAGGTCCTCTTTTTCTGGAAAATTCTCACCCAAAAGATAGCGCAGCCCTTTTCGAGCACTTACGGCCAAATCTTTTTTTAAGGGTTCTTCATTGGCAATAAGGTCATTTTTAAGCTTGGTTAGAAAGTTTTTGTTCGGGCTTTTAGCGGCTGCTTGATCCAAAAGACCGATCAACTGCTTTTTTTGTTCTTTATGGGAAGCCAAATATTCAGCCCAAGCTTCTTTTTTAGCGGTACGTACTTCTTTTGATATATTCTTTTCTAAGGATTTTAACTCCTCTTCGGTGGTGATTCCAGTTTCCAAGATCCACTCCCTAAAACGCTTGTTGCAATCGTTATCTTTTTCCCATTGCAATCGTTCCTCGCTTTTATATCTTTCGTGAGACCCCGATGAGGAATGACCTTGGGGCTGGGTAAGTTCGGTTACATGAATTATCACCGGTATATGTGCTTCCCGGGCAATGTCCGAAGCATTTTCATAAGCGTGCATCAGGGCCGTATAGTCCCACCCTTTTACTTTTAGCAATTCATAGCCTTCTTTTTCTTCAGTACGTTTGAAACCGCTGAGCATCTCGGAGATATCCTCCTTAGTGGTGTGATATTCTGCCGGAACAGAAATACCGTAATCATCATCCCATATACTTACGACCATAGGTACTTGAAGAACACCTCCTGCATTTATAGTTTCTAGAAACATGCCTTCACTCGTACTGGCATTGCCAATCGTTCCCCACGCAACTTCATCACCATTTTTTGAGAATTTAGAGGCGTCTACGTTTTTAAGTTGACGGTACATTTTAGAGGCTTGCGCCAAGCCCAATAATCTGGGCATCTGACCTGCCGTACATGAGATATCGGCACTGCTGTTTTTTTGTTTGGTCAAATCCTTCCAACTTCCATCCTCATTTAGACTATAGGTCATATAATGAGCAACCATTTGTCGGCCGGCACTCATAGGTTCTTTAGTAATATCGGTAGTGGCATACAACGCGTGAAAAAGATCTTTGGGTTTTAATAGCCCTAAGGCCAACATAAATGTTTGATCTCTATAGTATCCGCTTCGAAAATCCCCGTCTTTAAAAGACCGCGCCATCGCCAATTGTGGAAGTTCTTTACCATCGCCGAAAATTCCAAATTTTGCTTTACCCGTCAAAACTTCTTTTCGCCCCATCAAGCTACAAGTTCTGCTGAGAACTGCAATTTTATAATCGTTCAAGATCTGGATCTTGAAGTCATCAAAAGAAATGTCGTTGCTGGTTTTGGGCGAAATATCCATTTAGGGCGATTAGTATTTCTACAAAAATAGCAAATGGAAAGCATTTTCACAATGCTAATTGCACACCGTATTTTTGGAAATAGTTAGAAAAACAGAATTAAAAACAAGAATTTATCAAATTCTTGTTAAGAAAGGAATGATTTTTAAGAATTTTTCAAAAGTGACTAAAACCATTTTCGGGTGAATAGGCCGATAAGCGTATTCGGACTAACCGTAACGATAAAACGGATTTTCTCGCCATAATTGGGTTGTGAGATTTCCCAGCCATTGTTCGAATAAACGGGAAAATATAACTCAAAATAATCAGTCAATAAATTCAATCGCACACCTGAATCGTAAACAAATTTGCCATTCACTCCCTTGTTCTTAACGTAACCGATATCACCATAAACCTCAATCCAGCGCCAAAGATTTACACTTGTATTGACTGTTGCCATCCAATCATTTGCGAAACGGTATTGTTCCGGAAGGAAGGATTTGAAACCTCCTTCTGCAATAATAATCTGTTGGCTGTATATACCGGAGTCTTCCGAACGACCTAAATAACCATAGTCGAACAAATAATCTGTAGGTCGATCTAAAGCAAAGCTAAAATAGTTGGGGTCTGTGTAATCGGTGGTATTGTTTCTAAGGAATTTACCGGCAAAAAAGCGAAAATTGAACTGACGATTGCTTTCGAACAGTTTACGGTACTCTAGTTCGAAAGCCAATTTAGTAAAATCGCTAGCGTGCTGGGCATCTGCGAACCACGAAACGTAGTTGATGATACCAGGGGTTCTGTTGGTATATCTTGCGTTCAGTACGCTATAATCAGGAGGAGTCTCAAAATCACCTAAAAACTCGGCCTTATCCCTGAACACATTGACATATCTAAACCTGAGGAATTCTCTTTTGTTCGATATCAAATTTTCAGGCCGCCAGCCAAAAGTTAATGAGGGGGTAATTGTAGAATAGCGTGAATTTTGTTGAAAATGATAGGTTGACCCACTAAGACCATAATTTGCTACATAAAGGCCACTTTTATTTAAGTACTTTCGATAATTTAACCGCCCTGAACCAACAAAAGCCTTTTCGCGAAATGAATAGGAGGGTTTAAAGTCGTACAGGAACGGCCTTTCTAAAAAGGTCTTATTATAAAATCGCAGTCCGGGCGCCCATCCATCATAAATATTGAAAGTTAAGACGGGAACATAAAAGATCTGATTGTAATAGGGGTTTTCAGTATCTCGGAAGAAAGTAAATTTTAATTTTTTGTTCCCTGAAAGAAATCCACCCAAAGATTTCCAATTATCCCTTTGATTGAATTCCGGTATTTTCTTGTCGTAGTTTAAGACCAACCTCTTTTCACCATTTCTTGGAATTGTAACTATTTTTTCCGTTTCAATATCGGTAAACCAATATTTCGATACTACGGAATCGTTCTTCAGGCCAAAAAGCGATATCGGTACATTCGTACCCTTTTTGTTTTTTAAAGTAACCTTGAGGGAATCGTCTGTTTTCTCTACTTTTTTAATCCTAAAATCAATTTTACGGTCTGTCGATACGTAGTCTTTAAAAAACCAGTTGATATCGATATCTGTCATTCTTTTGAGGATAGATTCAAAATCTAAAGTTTTGACGCGGCTTAGTTTATAGTGTTTGTAGAAGGTTTTTATCCCTTCGTCGACCTTATCTTTTCCAATATAACTCGCCAAATAGGAGAGACCTTGACCTGCCTTGTACTTGTTTGCAATCTTTTGGTTGAACTTGATCAACGAATCGTTCGAAGTACTTAGTGGTTGATCGAGATTTGATCGTGCCATGAGCATGTACAAAAATGGATACTGTTCATTAAAATCCATTTTAGCCAGATTTAAACTTCGTATACCCCATACTTTTGAAAGTTTTCCCAATAGTTTTTGATCTGGATAGTATTCTTCAACGTATGCGATCATCAGATAATTTGCTAGTGCGTCGCTTAACCATTGTTCCTTTCTAGGGTCTAGAAACAAGGTTTCTTCCAATATATTTATCAAAGCGGTTTTTAAGAACTTCATTTCAAATTGAAACTGTTCTTCATATGGTCTAATAAAAGGTGGTAATTGATTAATGCCGTATAATGGATTTTTATTGTAGTCTATTTCGCTCACCAACAATTGCGAATGCGGATATTTACCGAGATTTTGTTCGATGAATTCGGTAATTCTGTTTATTGAGATCCCACGGGATATTTCACTATACTTTGAAGATTCAATATCGGTGATTACAGTAATTTGCGGCGTGACATGGGTCATAAACCGCTTATCAGGCGTAAGCACGATTTCGCAGTTCTTCTGTTGATTGGCGACCAATTGGGCCATTTGGCTATTGGGAAAATTGCTGTTACCCAAGACTCTGAAGTTAGATACCAAATACAAGTTGGCAGGGTACACAAAATTAACGGTTGTAATGGTAACCCCTGTGTAGAGGTCTTCGAGGTTTTTATTGGAGTATAAATGCCAACTACCATCAAAGTAGGTTGGGGTCAGGTACCAGTCCTTCAAATAATAATTGTTCCATTTATCATAACCATAAGGAGTAAATTTATTTTCGGGGAGTTTGATTACGTAGGTGAGAAAGAGCTTGGTCGATTCACCGGGAGCCAAAGGTGAGTTCAGTCTGATTTTAATCAGATCTTCGTCTGTAGTGCGCTCCCAAAATAGGCCACGATACGCATCGTCTACTGCACTCAGTATATCGGTGTAACCCCGTTCCTCATCTTTTGCCAAATGTAGACTTCTCTTGAATTCTTCGTCAAAACGTTTGGCCAGCCCTGTATTTTTGTTGGAGTAGGCATGCGCCCAATCATTAAAATATAAAACATTTAAACTAACATTGGAGGTATTTTGATACGTGAATTCTTGCTGTACACGTATTTCTTTCGAATCACCATCGAGGTTTGCCGTTAAGGTGTTGGTATGTTGCGCAATGCATGTACCCGTCCCAATGAAAAATAAGATTGTGCCAAGGCAAATCGATATGGGAAACTTTATTTTCAAAAATGCGAATTAAAAGTTGGGGCTCAAGGTATGACCCTTGTAAAAAGCATCGATGATTTCTACCACCTCTTCTTCGGTATCAACGATTTTGATTAGATCTAAATCGTGTGGGCTGACATTCTTCGCCGTTAACATTATATTTTTCACCCAATCAATAAGTCCGGTCCAAAATTCGGTACCTACCAAAATAATCGGAAATTTCTCTATTTTATTAGTTTGGATGAGTGTAATTGCCTCAAAAAGCTCGTCTAATGTACCAAAGCCACCTGGCATGACGACAAAACCTTGTGAATATTTTACAAACATCACTTTTCTCACAAAAAAGTAATCAAAATCTATGCTTTTATCGGAGTCGATATAGGGGTTGTCATGCTGTTCAAACGGAAGATCTATGTTTAGACCAACCGATGTACCGCCCGCTAGACTGGCACCCTTGTTACCAGCTTCCATAATTCCAGGACCGCCACCTGTAATAATGCCGTAACCGGCCTCAGCAATACTTTTGGCAATACTTACCGCCAATTCATAATAGGTATCGCCTTCTTTAGTGCGTGCCGATCCGAATATGGAAACACATGGCCCAATGGTACCCATCTTTTCAAACCCGTTAACGAACTCGCCCATAATCTTGAAAATGGCCCAAGAATCGTTCGTTTTGATCCCGTTCCAGCCTTTGTGATGTTGTTCTTTTCTCATGATTATAAAGTATCAAGCCGGACTGCCTGCTGGGCAGGTTCAGCTGTAAGTTCAGTTTTTTATCGCCAACTGATTTGTGCCAAGGCCCGCTGATTCCAATTCCTTCTTCAAAAACTTTGCCGTATAGCTCTTTTTATCTTTGGCAACTTGTTCTGGTGTTCCTTTTGCGACCACCATGCCGCCACCACGTCCTCCCTCATAACCGATATCGATTATATAATCCATCATTTTGATAACTTCCATATTGTGTTCAATGACCAATATGGTATTTCCTTTGTCTACCAAACGGTTTAAAACTTCCATTAGTACTCGAATATCTTCAAAATGGAGTCCTGTGGTGGGCTCGTCCAAGATATAAAAAGTATTGCCGGTATCACGTTTCGATAGTTCTGTGGCCAATTTTATTCGTTGCGCCTCACCTCCCGATAGGGTAGTGGACTGTTGCCCAAGCGAAATATAGCCCAAACCAACATCTTGTATCGTCTTTAACTTACGATGTATTTTGGGTATAAGTTCAAAAAAATCGACAGCTTCGTTAATTGTCATTTCCAAAACATCGGCTATGGACTTTCCTTTGTAACGTATTTCCAAGGTTTCACGGTTGAAACGTTTACCATAACATGTTTCGCATTCAACATAAACATCGGGCAAAAAATTCATTTCGATAACCCGCAGACCTCCTCCCTGGCAAGTTTCGCAGCGTCCGCCCTTTACATTAAAACTAAAACGACCGGGTTTGTAGCCCCTGATGGCCGCTTCCGGAGTTTTTGTAAACAATGAACGTATCTCACTGAATACGCCCGTGTAGGTCGCAGGATTTGAACGCGGTGTGCGGCCTATGGGAGATTGGTTGATATCGATAACCTTATCACTATTTTCTAACCCCTTGATTTTTTTATAGGGCATCGGCTTTTTTACTCCGTTAAAATAATAGGCGTTCATAATAGGGTAAAGGGTCTCGTTTATCAAAGTGGATTTACCACTGCCGGAAACACCGGTGACTCCAATCATTTGGCCTAAGGGAAATTCAACGGTAACGTTTTTTAAATTATTGCCCGTGCAACCTGACAGCACGATTTTTTTACCGTTTCCTTTTCTTCGTTTTTCGGGAAGCGGTATTTGCTTGACTCCGGTTATGTAATCGGCGGTCAGGGTATGATAATTTTTTAATTCTTCCGGACGACCTTCGGAAATGATTTCACCACCGTGCCTCCCTGCTTTAGGGCCGATATCTATAACATGATCGGCGCGTTCGATCATGTCACGATCATGTTCCACAACAATGACGGAGTTGCCAATGTCCCGGAGGGCTTCTAGAGATTTAATCAATCTGTTATTGTCTCGCTGATGCAAACCAATACTGGGTTCATCTAAAATATAAAGCACACCGACCAATTGAGAACCGATTTGGGTAGCCAATCGAATACGTTGGGCTTCGCCCCCTGAAAGGGATTTTGAACTCCGATTCAGCGAAAGATAATCTAGACCGACATCCAATAAAAACTGAATTCTGGTCCTTATTTCCTTTATAATCTCTTCAGCTATTTTTAGCTGGTTGCCTTCCAGTTTTTTTTCCAACCCCTCAAAAAATTCTGCAAGTTCGGCAATATCCAAATGTGCAAGTTCGGCAATATTCTTTTCATCGATTTTAAAGTTCAACGATTCTTTTCGTAGACGCGATCCTTTACAGCTGGGACATGTAACATTGTCCATATATTCTTTGGCCCAGCGCTTTATCGAAGTTGTGCCAGCCTCCTCGAACTGGTTTTTGATAAAGTTCGCGATACCTTCATAATCAATTTTATAGGTGCGTTTTACGCCTAGCGTTTTAGAATCGATATCAAAACTTTCATGGCCACCATGAAGAAGCACAGCCATTGCTTCTTCAGGAATTTTTCCGACCGCATCGGTCAACTCAAAATTATAACGCCCGGCAATTGTCTCGATTTGTTTGAATGCCCAAGACTTTTTATATTCTCCCAAAGGTGCAATGCCCCCAGATTTAATGGATAGTTTTTTATTCGGAAAAATCTTTTTTTCGTTCACTTGATAAATATGACCTAGTCCGTTGCAATCGGGACACATGCCTTTTGGGGAGTTGAACGAAAAGGTATTGGGTTCTGGAACAGGATAAGAGATTCCTGTGGTAGGGCACATCAGGTCACGACTGAAATAACGTGCTTCAGATTGGCCTTCTTCCAAGACCATTAATACATTATCACCACTGTACATAGCGGTATTAATTGTCTCTGCCAGTCGTTTGTCAAGCTCTTCCGAAATGTTAACCTTTAAGCGGTCGATGACAATTTCGATGTCGTGGGTCTTGTAACGATCTACCTTCATTCCCTTGACGATGTCTTTCACCTCGCCATCGATTCTGACCTTCACGAAACCTTGTTTTCCGATTTGTTCGAAAAGTTCACGGTAATGCCCCTTTCTCGATTTGATAATGGGAGCAAGTATATTTATTCTTTTTTCTGCATAATCACCTCTAATAAGTTCTTTGATCTGTTCATCGCTATAACTGACCATTTTCTCGCCAGTGTTATAACTGTAGGCATCGCCTGCGCGCGCATAGATCAATCGTAAAAAGTCATAGATTTCGGTAATGGTACCAACGGTGGAGCGCGGTGATTTTGAAGTAGTCTTCTGTTCGATAGCAATTACGGGGGAAAGTCCATCGATTTTATCGACATCGGGCCTTTCCAATCCACCTAAAAATTGACGGGCATATGCTGAAAACGTTTCGATATATCGACGTTGGCCTTCCGCATAAATTGTATCAAATGCTAGAGATGATTTTCCACTGCCTGAAAGCCCGGTAATGACTACCAATTTTTCCCTAGGGATGGTAACATCGATATTTTTAAGATTATGGACACGGGCCCCCTGAACCACAATGTTTTCTTCGTATTTTATCATTTTTCAAAGCAAAGTGGCAAAGGTACGATTTTGGGGATGAAATATAAACTGGGTAGTATTTATATGTCTGATAATCGGAATACGTTTTTGAGTTGAAAAAGCTTTTGAGATTTAAATATTTCGCAGTAATACTGCTTTATGCTGCAAAACGCTTTCTAATAGCTTAAGCCATCGGGCTGTCTCACAGAGCTACTCACTCAAAAAATCAAAGTTCACAGCGTATTTAATACTTGCCGTTACTACTTGGTTAACACTGCTAAACCGCTTCCTTTTTCTCCGATAAATACTTCCAGTAGCGTTTCGGAACATGCTGTTTGTGCAATTTCATATTAATACGTGATTTGATATTAGTACTCCTGAAGTAATTGTTCCAGAGGTCTTGATAGCTGTATTCCTCTCCAAGAAAGCGATTGCTCTTTATAGCGCTGTTGGTGTATATTTCCTGTAAATCCAAAGAAATAATTTCTACTTTTTCCAAATCATAAAACAATCCGTATTTACGTTTTACGTCATAGATTAACCATTGTTGGTCGGCATATCTTGATCGGAAGTGCTTTGAAATTAAAGGAAGTACGTCAAAGTCGGGTTCGATATTGGCGAAGTAAATTTCATCTTTGGTGAGTTGAAACCGGACAAAGGCCTCCATTCGGTGCTTTTCACGTCCAACGGATTTTGCTAATTGACTGATTTTTAAAACAAGGCCGTCAGAATAATCGGATGCAATTGATATGTTCTGTGTAAACATTTTTCGTATATAGCGATAAAGGAGGAGCTCAATTCCTTTTGTTTCGCTTAGATAGGCAAAGTAGATATTCTTGATAGAGGTATTACTTTTCTTCTGGATACCGTTCCATACCCTTTTTGCCTTATCCATTTCGGTAAATATGGTTTCTGTTTTGGAAAACAATCCATTTTGGCTAACAGAGTTTTTCTGAATTTCAGTAACCTGAATTCTCTCTTCAAAAGCAACAAAAATAGCGGTTAGGAAGCCGTTAAAACTTCCGTCGTAAATTAATATTTTAGAATCATCCATAATTAAACGTTTTGTCGGTCGACGTAACCTTGTTAATTAAATAGTTGTAGCTGGTTGCTATACTCTTTTCTAAATTTCCCTGCGGAATTCTGTAAAATCAATCCTTTTATTTGGTGTCCTTCTAAATCGCGATGTATCCATTTACCGGAATCGCAGATGATAAAGTACTTAGCGCGATTGAGGGCAACCCCTATATTTTTTAGGTGTTCCCAATTCAGTTTTCGAAAACGCCTGGCATTGATGATTTTATGTACAGATTGCATTCCCCAACCCGGAACCCTTGCTAATATTCGCTTACTCGTGCTGTTAATATCAATGGGGAAATGGTATAAGTTCCGGAGGGCCCAACCTAATTTTGGGTCGATATCGATGTCGAGATTGGGGTGTTCATTGTTAAGTATTTCCTGAATGCCAAAGCCATAAAAACGGAATAACCAATCGGTCTGATACAATCTATTTTCGCGCAACATTGGTACTTGGGTGCCTAAAGCCGGGAGTCTGCTATCTTCTGCCACGGGCACATAGCCTGAATAGTACACCCTTTTCATATTGTACTTTTGATAATAGTGGGTTGCAGAATACATGATGTCTTTATCGGATTCCCCGGTGGCACCGATAATCATTTGGGTGCTTTGCCCGGCAGGGGCATATTTTGGTGTGCTTTTAATAATTTTCTTTTCCTCTTTATATTGAATGATTTCATTTTTGACCTTCAACATCGGTTTGATGAAATCTTCATGTTTTTTATCGGGAGCTAATAATTTAAGCCCTGATATGGTTGGCACTTCGATATTTACGGAAAGCCGGTCGGCATAAAGTCCTGCTTCGCGCATCAACTCGTCGCTTGCCCCGGGAATAGACTTTAAATGAATATATCCATTAAAATTTTCTTCGAGACGTAGTTTTTTAGTAACCGCTACCAAACGCTCCATGGTGTAATCGGGATTTTTAAAAATACCTGAACTCAGAAAAAGTCCTTCTATGTAATTACGTCGGTAAAAGTTGATGGTAAGTTCAACGACTTCCTGAATTTTAAAAGCGGCACGTTTGATATCATTACTTTTTCGCGTAACGCAGTAGGCGCAATCGAATATGCAATAATTCGTCATAAGAATTTTCAGTAAAGAAACACAGCGACCATCTTCCGTATAACTATGACATATACCCATTCCGGTGCTATCGCCCAGACCTTTGTTGGTATTGGTGCGCATACTGCCACTACTGGAACAGCTCACATCATATTTGGCGGCGTCAGCAAGGATGTTCAATTTTTCTTTAGTTCTTTCGAAGGACATATGTCTTTTGTAATTATTCCAAAAATATGGAATAAATCCTAATTATGGAAATAATCCAAAATATATTATGGAATATATCCAAAAAGCGTATATTTGAAGAATAACGTAGCCTAGAAATTTTGTGCTGATGAGATTTGGTCATCGATTATTTTGAAGTTTCTACCGTACTCTAACTGACATTATCATGGAAAACGAAATCACCTTAAAACGCTTTATCGACATTAGAAGGAATTTAGGCTATACCCAGGCGGATTTTGCCAAATTATTAGGCGTTTCGAGTACCACTGCCGACATCGAGCGTGGTCGTACAAAACTTTCGGGTAAGGTAGTAGCCGAACTTTTAAAACAGTTTAAAATTAATCCGCTTTGGTTGTTCGGCGAAAGTGACGATCAATATTTGCAAACTTCGAAAACCAGCGTTATTCCCAAAGTGGTAACCGTAGACTCAGAAGGTCATGACAATATGGTGTTGGTCAATGCCAAAGCTGCAGCGGGCTACCCACAGAATATACAAGATACTACTTGGTACAAGCAACTACCTGCTTTTGATTTGCCGATTCCAGAATTTCGTAACGCCACCTATCGCGGTTTTCAAGTTGAAGGTGACAGTATGTTGCCCAACCTCAAACCGGGCGAATGGGTCTTGGCCCGGGCCGTTGAACATATAGATGATGTGAGTGCCAATAAAATGTATGTGGTGGTTTTGCAGGATGCCGTTTTGGTCAAAAAAATAGAAAAGCGGCCCAATTCTAATAATATCACATTGGTTTCCTTGAACGAAACGTATCCACCATACGAAATAAAGCCTTTTCAGATTCAGGAAATCTGGCAAGTGAGTAGTCGAATTACATTCGGAGAGGATGCCAGTACAGAGAAAGGATTACTTAAACAGTTACAGGAGTCTATGGAAGAGTTGAAAGGCCAACTCAAGCATGTGAAAAAGGTATAACGACAACTACTTAATTTAATTTAAGATTGTAAAGCCCGCTTTCGCGTAATGTAAATCCAAGACTTTTATAGAGTTTTAAAGCGGGAGTACGATGGTGTCCCGTAAACAAGAGTATCTCGTCTAAATCTCGATTTTTGGCTTCTTCCAACAATTTTTCCATAAGTTTTCTTCCAATACCCTTTCCTCTTTGTTCGGTATCGACAACCACATCTTCAACCATACCGCGATAGCCTGAAATGACCTTATACATAGCCAGTAGTGCAATGCCGATTATGTTCCGATCTTCTTTACAAATTACGACAACGACATGGTTGTCTTCTTGTAGTATTTGATGTAACGGACGTTGTTCGATTGTCGCGTTCAACTGTTTGTAGAGCTCGTTGATCTGACTTTGAATTTGTTCATTTAACTCGAACTTATGAAGAATTTCTATGGTCATTTGAAAAGATTTATATGCCCTAAAGTTATAAAACAATGTGGTACTTTGGGATTTATAGAATATAGGACCAATTCTTGTTTAAAATTGTATATTTAAAAAATTTATTTAGAGGGCATGAGAAAAATATTTTCGGCTTTGATCATGTGCCTTGTTTGCTTATCCCTTAACGGCCGGACCATTCAGGATACTTTGACCGTAGGTTATGCAACCGCACCCCCTTTTATCATTCAAAATAATGACCGTTTAGAAGGTATTAATATCTGGCTATGGAAAAGGGTTGCCAGAGACTTGAACTTGCCGTATAAGATGGTACCCATGAATTTTTCACCTATGTTGGATTCCTTAACCACTGGAGGAATCGATATCAGTATAAATCCATTGACGATTACAGGAGATCGTAATAAGCGGATGGAGTTTACCCATTCTTTTTACGCTTCATATGCTACGATTGCCATCTCTGAACAATCTTCGTTTCAAAAATTCATTCAATTCGTAAAGGGATTTTTGAACTTAAATTTTCTAAAAGGGTTTTTAATTTTAATAAGTATCATAACCGTATTCGGTTTTATGGGCTGGTACTTTGAGCGAAGGGAGAATCCCGAACATTTTCGTGGAGGTGTCAAGGGCCTCTGGGACGGCCTTTGGTGGTCGGCAGTAACTTTGAGCACAGTAGGTTACGGAGATAAGGCCCCTAAAAGCGCTTTTGGAAAGTTAGCTGCCTTAATTTTGATGTTTACTGGCTTGTTGTTTATTTCGGGCTTAACCGCCGGCGTTGCCTCAAGCCTTACGTTAAATCAATTAAATAGCAGCCCCGATGGTTTTAATGAATTCAAGGAACGTGCGGTAGGTACCGTCAAAAATGCGGGTACGATACAGTTTTTAAGATCTCATTTTTTTAAGAATATCAATGAATATCCTAATGTTACTAGTGGTTTGATCGATGTTGGTAATAAAAAAATAGAAGCTTTCGTCTATGACGAACCCATTTTGAAGTATCGCATTCAACAAGATTCTTCATTGCAAAACCTAACTATTCTACCCCTGAAATTCGATGTACAGTTCTACGCCTTCGGTGTTGCGAAAAAAAAAACCCAACTGGAACGGAAAATATCACAACGTATGCTAGAAATTATCGAAACCGAAGAATGGCAGATCGTACTTCACGAATATGGGTTGACGGATTTTTAGTTGTACCCTCGAACCTCACCCATTTCTAATCTCATTGGCCCCAATTTATGGGAAGTAGGTAAGAATACCCCACTTTCCATTACCTGCCAATCATCCCAAGTAGCTTCGAGTCCCCCGATGGGAATTATGTCAACCCACATGCGATAACTTTCGGGAAAGCCGGTAGGGCCAAATTTCCAGAGGTATGAATCACCAGGCGTTGTACCGCCGGAAGTATAGGTAATCAATAACCCATTCGAACCGTCTTCTAAGTTGACCAGAGCTCGCTCCGTACCTTTATCAAAAACCTTGAACGGCGCTACGAGCCAAAAGGAATCGTTGTTGAAATAGGAAATCGCCTTTTCAATTAACTCGGACTTTGAATTTCCGACCACTTCCACATCTTTTTCGAAGATGGCACTTTTTTTAGGATTTTTCAGATACAATAGTGCGCGATAATCATCCCACTCAACACGGACCTCGTTTGCTTCTTTATCCCACGTATACAGGTGTGCGCCACCAGCGAAAGACCATTCGAGATAACTGGTATTTGCGTAGGCCTCATTATTTATAACAGTGAGCATTTTCTGCGCTAATGCGTCGGCCTCTGAACCAGTTTGACCCGCGGGTAGTGGTTCGCTGTAGACAGCGTAGAGAATACCAAATACAACTACTGAAAGTACTATTATGGCAAGTACTATTTTTAATAGGGTTTTTAGAGCTTTTTTCATTTAAGGATTTTTATATAGCGATTCAATTTCACATCAAGATACCCCTACAAACAAAACTCTCGGTCGTACCTCTGTAATAGGTTGTAGGTCTAGGGAACAATTCCCTAATTTACTTCAACTTTAGAATAAGCTCTAATAATTTCAAGAAAAATATTTAGTAACCAACTGCGGTATCATCGCCCCTTTTATCAGCACCACCTTCCAATTTACCGTCTGGAAGAATTCGAATGGCATCTACCTTTCCAATAATGGGGGTGCGCTCTTCGTTAATTATATAGCCTTTTGACTTCAAGTTTTCTTTTAAACCTTCAGAAAAACCTTCCGTTTCAAAAATAACCATATCAGGCAACCATTGATGATGGAACCTTGGTGCATTTACCGCTTCTTGCATACTCATATTAAATTCGTAACCATTCAAAATGGTTTGTGCAACTGCCGTAATAATGGTGGAGCCTCCGGGTGTACCAACAACCATCCAAAGCTTACCTTCTTTTTCTACGATGGTCGGCGTCATGCTACTCAACATCCGTTTTTCAGGAGCAATACTATTGGCCTCGGCACCAATAAGTCCGAACATATTCGGCACACCAGGTTTGGAACTAAAATCGTCCATTTCATTGTTCAAGAAGAAACCAAGTTCGTCGCAATAGAGTTTAGAACCATATGCTCCATTTAAAGTGACTGTTGCGGAAACCGCATTGCCTTCCGCATCGACGATGGAGTAGTGGGTGGTTTCCATACTTTCCGCCATCTTCACGCTTCCTTCCCAAATATCAGAAGATTTGGTGGCATTGTCAAAGGAAAAGTCAGTCATCCGTTCTTTCAAATAGGCATCGCTCAAAATTACATCCAATGGGATATCGGTAAAATCGGGATCGCCCAGATAATAATTACGGTCTGCATAGGCACGACGGGACGCTTCGGTAAACAGTTGAATCGTCTTTTCTGAATTATGCCCAAAACCCGCCACATCATAGGGTTCCATCATCTTAAAAATTTGGTGCATTGTAACCCCTCCGCTACTAGGTGGGCTCATAGAAATAATTCTTAGGTCTTTATAGTTGAAAATGATGGGTTGCCTCCATTTTGCTTCATACTTGGCTAAATCTTCTTCAGTAATAAAACCCCCTTTTTCCTGTATGAAAGCGGTAAGTTTTTTTGCAGTTTCGCCTTTATAGAAGCCATCGCGCCCGTTTTTAACTATGCGTTGCATTGTCTGGGCCAAAGCAGGAAATTTCAATGTATCGCCAGCTTTACTGCCTATCGGAAATGTGGTGACATTATCATTCGCCTCTAAAATGAAATCTTTATATTTCGCAAACCGAGTGGCCTGATTTTCGGTTACCACAATACCTTTTTCTGCCAATGCGATTACTGGGGCAAAGATTTCTTCCAAGGGTAAAGCACCAAATTTCTTATGGACTTCAATAATACCCGCAACCGTTCCAGGTACTCCAACCGCGGTAGCGCCCTTAGTGCTCATGTCTGGAATAACATTTCCGAGGGAATCCAAATACATATCCTTTTGTGCCGAAAGGGGTGCTTTTTCGCGGTAATCGAGGCCACCGATACCACCATCTGCCCTGCGGTAGACCATAAAACCCCCACCTCCAAGGTTTCCGGCAAAAGGGTAGGCCACTACTAACGCCATTTCAGTTGCTACCATTGCATCGAAGGCGTTACCCCCCTTTTTCATGATTTCCATCCCTATTTTAGACGCCTCTTCACGTGCGGAAACGACCATAGCTTTTTCCGCGACTAGACCCGTCGGTGTTGCAGGTTGTTTTTTGCATTGAATAAAAAGAACTAAGGTGAAAAGAAGCAGTAGAATTTTCCGATGTTTCATTTATTTTGTAGGGTGCTAAGGTTCAGATGTAACGCTTACAAAAATAGAACGAGATTGCTTACCAGATTCCGAAAAATAGAGTGGATTTCTTTAACTTTTCGCAGTTTATAGCGAAATAAATTTCTGTTTTGAGAACACTTGAAGTTCCTCGAAAAAATCGGTAAACTCATTTTCAAACGTATCATAATGTTCCTCTAGGTCAAGAATAGCAAAATTCATTTTAGATTTATTCTTTGTTCTTCGGTTCATGCCGTTCAATACCTTTCCGATACCTTCCATTTTGGAATAATTAAAAATCCAATTATCTGCAATCATATAGGGCATCATGCGTTTAACACCCTCTGGCAAAATTGTATAATTATCTTCTAACAAATCATAAAAATTCTCCACAAAAATAGCTAGCGGTGTTTCTGAATACAGTTCCCAGTTTTTGGCCAAAAAGTGATCATAGAAAATATCGACGATCACACGGCTATAATGACTGTAATTTTTATGAAGGCGCTTACTGCTTTTTTTGGGAATAGGATGCGTGTCGGTAAATGTATCGATTTGGCGGTGTAGCAGAATACCTTTTTGTACGCGCGCGGGTAAATGCTTGAATTTATTACCTCTAATGCTGTCGGCCATGAAATTGCCAAGGGTGATTTCGTCATCTCCAAAAGAGAGGTAAATATGTGCAAGAAAATTCATCAGTTCGAATTTACAAATTGCAAACATAGTATTCAGTACAGACCTGTATATTTGCAAAAACTTTTACAATAGGATGACACTTATCAAATCAATTTCAGGAATACGGGGCACCATTGGTGGAAAACCCGGAGATAACCTAACCCCAATAGATACCGTAAAATTTGCAGCTGCCTATGGTATTTGGTTGAAAGATTACTCCAAGAAAGACAAACTTAAGGTGGTTATTGGTCGCGATGCCCGTTTATCAGGCGAGATGATACAGAATTTAGTGGTTTCCACATTGGTGGGCCTGGGCATTGATGTGATCGATCTTGATTTGTCGACAACGCCAACCGTAGAAATTGCTGTGCCAATGGAAAAGGCGGATGGCGGTATTATTCTCACTGCAAGCCATAACCCAAAACAATGGAACGCCTTAAAATTATTGAACGAAAAGGGAGAGTTTTTAGATGCCGCTCAAGGAGCGAAAATCTTGGAAATCGCTGAAAACGAGAATTTTGATTTTTCGGAAGTCGATGATTTGGGTTCCATACTAAAAAACGATTCTTATATAGACATTCATATCGACGAAGTCTTAAACCTATCTCTAGTGGATGCCGATACAATTCGTAGGGCGAAGTTTAAAGTGGTCGTTGACGGTGTAAATTCAACTGGAGGTATTGCCATTCCCAAGCTATTGGAAGAATTAGGAGTCGAAGTAATAAAGTTGTATTGCGACCCGACTGGACATTTCCCACATAACCCCGAACCTTTAAAGGAACATTTGGGCGATATCTGCGAACTGGTTGTAAAAGAAAAAGCCGATTTTGGGATTGTCGTGGACCCCGATGTGGATCGTTTGGCGTTTATTGATAATACCGGCGAAATGTTCGGTGAAGAGTATACCTTGGTGGCATGTGCGGACTATGTCCTCGGGAAGACCAAAGGTAACACGGTCTCAAACCTTTCCTCTTCACGAGCCTTGCGCGATGTTACGGAGAAACATGGTGGCACCTACGAAGCTGTTGCTGTAGGTGAGGTAAACGTGGTAACGAAAATGAAAGCGAACAAAGCCATTATTGGAGGTGAAGGTAATGGTGGTATCATTTATCCTGAAAGCCATTACGGACGCGATTCTTTGGTCGGTACGGCTTTGTTTTTAATGTTGATGGCCGAAAGAGGAGGGACAGTGGCCGAGCTCCGCGCCAGTTACCCATCTTACTTTATGAGCAAAAAGAAAATACAGTTGACTCCAGGGTTAGACGTGGATGGTATTTTAAAAGCTATGGCCGAGAAATATCAAAACGAGGAAATATCTACTATTGATGGAGTTAAAATCGATTTTCCGGAAAACTGGGTACATTTGCGTAAATCGAATACAGAACCGATTATCCGAATCTATACCGAAGCGAAAAGTCAAACAGAGGCCGATGGTATTGCAGACGGGATTATTGGTGAGATAAAAACAGTGGCGGGAATATAATTCAGTTCAGAATGAAAATGAACTACCCCGAGGCAGAGCCATCGAGGTATCAAAATAAACGTAATTGATTCTTATGTATCTCTTTGTATTCGGATTTTCCTTGA
>RCNB010000239.1_pt1 | contig 38102 bp, 35 predicted proteins | sample 2041321 | NCBI WGS metagenome assembly RCNB01 (sample SAMN09708232, study PRJNA481090) | Marine sediment metagenome, whole genome shotgun sequencing project.
TCGCCTTTTTTTATTTAATAACTTTTGCAGTATCAGGTTTTACAAATACAGTATCATTTGGCTTTTCTTTAGATAATGACACATTCACAAAATGCCTGTCATTGCGTTTTGTGGTAGGCAGATTATTCTCGTATTTGTACCATTGCAGTGTCTTAGGCAATTGTAATCCGTCAACTGTTTGCCAATCCGCATATTTTATAAAATGGAATTCCTTGCTTTTTTCTTTAGAGAAATAGGTTACTGTATACCCTAACCAGGCCATTTTATAGGTTTCAGGATCATAATATAAGACGTATTCATCTTCAGGCGATTCACCAACGCCTGCCTCGTACGAAATTTTTATTCCTGGATATTGTTTGCCTTCAAATTCTAATGCTTTTGTTTTACCATAATTAATACCGTCATCGCCAACTATAAAAGGCATCGCATAAAAATAGAACATCAGGTTATAATAGAATTTGGGATTTCCCTTATATGTGGCTGTATCCTTTTCTATTAACCAAACATCGGTCCCATCAAAACCAATGGAGAATTTAGAAGCATCTATCAATGATTTTCGACTTTTTAAATCTGTTATTGTCCTTTCATTCCCACCTTCTTTTTCCATCTCGAACATAAGGCTTTGCATTTCATTCCAACGATCTATACCTCCATGGGCATCGAATACCTTGGAGATGGATTCTGGATAGACACTTGTGGTGATATTTAATTCTTCTTTTTTATAATCACTCTTTTCAGTGGATTGTTTACAGGAAATAAAAAAGAGGATACTTAGTGATAAAAGGAGGTTTTTTTTCATGATCTTATGTTTAAGTCGGCTCTGTCAACACAACGACCCCTAAATTACATAGATTAGGTTATTTTTGTGCAGATATGACCAAAGAAATAAGCAGCATACACAATCCCTTGATCAAAACCCTTTATCAGCTTAAGGTCAAATCGAAAGCGCGACAAAAAAATGGCCAATTCTTAATCGAAGGCCAACGTGAAATAAGCCTAGCCATAAAAGGTGACTATACCATTAAATCCATTTTATTTCAGCCCGACATCATTTCTAAAGAGCAGGTATCAGCACTTGTGACTTCTACTATTGAATTGATCGCAGTTTCTAAAGACGTATACGAAAAACTAGCCTATCGCGACTCTACCCAAGGTATGATGGCACTAGCACAGATTAAGTCTCAAAGCATAACTGATCTAAACATAGCTTCAAACAATCCACTTATCCTAGTTGTCGAAGCTCCTGAAAAACCTGGTAATATAGGTGCATTGCTTCGCACTGCCGATGCCGCGAATGTGGATGCTGTGATCATTGCCAATCCTAAAACCGATCTTTACAATCCTAATATCATTCGGTCTAGCGTGGGTTGTGTATTCACGAATCAAATTGCCACTGGAAGTACTTCTGAAATCATTCAATTCTTAAAAGACCATAATATCAATATCTTCTGTGCAGCATTACAAGTCTCTGCTGAATATCATACCCAGGATTACACGAATCCAACAGCTATTGTTGTCGGGACGGAAGCGACTGGCTTGAGTGAGGAATGGTTGGAAAACGCCACACAGAATATCATCATCCCCATGCAAGGCGCCATCGATTCCATGAACGTGTCTGTAGCTGCCGGCATCCTGATTTTTGAAGCGAAAAGGCAGAGAGATTTTCAATAATCTACACCCTCCCTTTATTTACAAGCTTTAAATCTAAAAACTGTTGCTCATTAAATTCCTTATTGCTACTTTAGTTTCATGACAGCGATCGAGATAGAGAAGGAAAATGCCGAGATCACTAAAGCCTACAAAGAGCTCCTCAAAGTAAGTTACCGAACACTTACCAAAGACGATAAAAAACTCATACGTAGTGCTTTTGAGGTCGCTGTTGATGCGCATAAAGATCAGCGTCGCAAGTCTGGAGAGGCCTATATCTTCCACCCTATTGCGGTTGCCAGGATCGTCGCCCAGGAAATTGGAATGGACGCCACCTCCATATGTGCGGCCTTACTCCATGACGTTGTTGAAGACAATGATGATTATTCCTTGGATGATATCGGACAGATGTTTGGTGAAACGGTCGCGAGAATTGTTGACGGCCTTACAAAGATATCTTCCTTGAAAAAGAATATGGATGTTTCGCAACAAGCTGAGAACTTCCGTAAAATGCTGCTCACGCTCAACGATGATGTTCGAGTCATTATCATCAAGATAGCGGATCGTTTGCATAATATGCAGACCATGGAATCCATGCCTGCCCATAAGCAGGTAAAAATAGCTTCGGAAACGCTCTATATTTACGCGCCATTAGCACATAGAATAGGACTTTATAACATTAAGACAGAACTAGAAGATCTTGGTCTCAAGTACACTGAACCAGAAGTGTACAATGATATCTTGACCAAAATGATAGATAGCAAGGAAGAACAGGATGCTTATATCAAGGAGTTTTCCAAGATCCTTACCACATCGCTTGACAAAGAAGAATTGAATTACGATATAAAAGGACGTCCAAAGTCCATTTATTCCATCAGGAAAAAGATGGTGACACAAGGTGTTTCTTTTGATGAAGTGTATGATAAGTTTGCCATCAGGATCATTTATAGGACCGATGAAGCCAATGAAAAATTCTTGGCCTGGAAAATATATTCCATAGTTACGGATCACTTCAGACCAAACCCGACCCGTTTACGCGACTGGATATCATCGCCTAAATCAACCGGTTACGAAGCCTTGCATATTACCGTTATTGGCCCTAAAGGTAAATGGGTAGAAGTACAGATACGAAGTGAGCGCATGAATGAGATAGCTGAAAAAGGGTATGCTGCACATTACAAGTATAAACAAGGTGAAAAAGAAGAAGATGCACTGGAAACATGGTTAAACAGGCTTCAAGAAGCACTGGAGAATCCTGAGACCAACGCCGTTGATTTTGTAGAAGAATTCAAACTCAACTTATACTCTAAAGAGATCTATGTCTTTACCCCACAAGGTGATTTAAAATCCTTACCAAAAGGAGCCACGCCTTTAGATTTTGCTTTTAGTATCCATACCGAAGTAGGCATGAAGACAAGAGGCGCTAAAGTAAATGGGAAACTGGTTCCGTTGAGTCATGAGCTCAAAAGTGGCGATCAAGTGGACATCATGACTTCAGAGAGTGCCAAACCGAATTCCAACTGGTTGGATTATGCGACCACGGCAAGAGCTAGAAGTAAGATCAAATCAGCCTTAAAAGAAGACAAGAAAGTCATTGCCGAAGACGGTAAGGAATTATTACGTCGAAAACTGAAACAGCTTAAGATCATTCTTGATGAGAAGTCCATTAATGAGATGGTGACCCATTTCAAGCTTCGTACAAGTCTGGATCTTTTCTACAGGGCTTCCATTGGCTCCATCGATAATAAAATGCTCAAGGATTACGCATCGTCGCGCAGTAATGCTTTGATGAGTTTCATAAAGAGTAAGATCCGGAAACCCAATATACCTCAAGATGTCGATAAAGATGAAATAACGGCTAAGTACGACTTACTTGTTTTCGGGAAAGAGGAAGAAAAGCTCGACTACAAGTTCACGAATTGTTGTAACCCTATTCCTGGTGATGCTGTTTTTGGTTTTGTAACCGTAAATGAAGGTATTAAAGTCCATAAAAAAAATTGCCCAAATGCCTTGAGTCTCCAATCCAATTATGCCTATAGAATCATACAAGCGAAGTGGATCGACTCTAGCCAAGAAGAATTTACCGTCGTCATCAAGATGACTGGCATTGACAATCTAGGCCTCGTAAACGATGTCACTAAAGTGGTCTCAAGTAACATGCATGTTAATATTAAGAACATTAGTTTTGAAACCGATGGAGGTATTTTTTCAGGGAAGATCACAGTGGTTGTCAAGAACAATACACTTGTTAATAAATTGATGAATAACCTTAAAAAAATTAATGGTATCGATAAGGTTACTAGAGTGTAAAATCCTAAATTTGGCGACAGATAATGAGTGTAAAAACAGATAAGACCAATCAAGAAATCGTAAAAAATGTCTTTACGAAATTCCTCGAAGATAAAGGTCACAGAAAAACTCCTGAGCGCTTTGCCATTCTTCAAGAAATATACGATAGTGAAGAGCATTTCGACATCGAATCGTTGTACATCACAATGAAGAACAAGAAGTATCGCGTAAGCCGGGCGACACTGTATAATACCATAGAATTACTATTGGAATGTTCCTTAGTGCGCAAACATCAGTTTGGAAAAAACCAGGCGCACTACGAAAAATCGTATTTCGATAAGCAACACGACCATATTATCTTGACCGATACAGGCGAAGTCATTGAGTTCTGTGACCCTCGAATCCAGTTCATCAAGAAAACCATTGAAGAGGTCTTCGATATCGAAATACACAATCACTCACTCTACTTTTACGGAAACAAAAAAACAACTAACTAACTTTTTACAATGGCAGTAGATTTACTACTAGGATTACAATGGGGAGATGAAGGCAAAGGAAAAATTGTTGACGTACTCACCTCTAAATACAATATAATTGCAAGATTTCAAGGTGGCCCGAATGCTGGGCACACACTAGTTTTCAACGGCAAAAAACACGTCTTACATACCATTCCATCTGGTATTTTCCATGAGGATGCCATGAATTTGGTTGGTAATGGCGTGGTTATAGATCCTGTTATTTTCAAAAAAGAATTGGACAATTTAGAAGAACAAGATGTTGACTACAGAAAAACACTCTTGATATCTCGTAAAGCCCATTTAATTCTTCCAACACACCGTTTATTGGATGCCGCTTCCGAGGCCTCCAAAGGAAAAGCGAAGATTGGCTCGACCCTTAAAGGCATTGGACCTACATATATGGATAAGACTGGCAGAAACGGTATCCGTGTTGGAGATATTGAATTGGCTGATTGGAAAGATAAATACAGGGCTTTGGCTAATAAGCACGAAGCTATGATCGATTTTTACGATGTTGATATTCAGTATGACCTGGTAGAGTTAGAAAAAGACTTCTTTAAAGCTATCGACACGTTGAAGACCTTAAAATTCATAGACTCTGAAGAGTATATATTCCAAGCCATGAAGTCAGGGAAATCCATTTTGGCAGAAGGCGCTCAAGGATCTTTGTTGGATATTGATTTCGGAACCTATCCGTTTGTAACCTCTAGTAACACGACGGCAGCTGGAGCATGCACAGGATTGGGGATTGCACCAAACAGAATTGGAGACGTCTACGGAATTTTCAAGGCATACACCACACGTGTAGGTTCAGGACCTTTCCCAACTGAATTATTTGATGAAGATGGTGAGACCATGGGCCGTGTGGGTCAAGAATTTGGTGCCACCACTGGAAGATCGAGACGTTGTGGATGGTTAGACCTTGTGGCCTTGAAATATGCATGTCAAATTAATGGCGTCACCCAATTAATGATGATGAAAGGGGATGTTCTTTCTGGTTTCAAATCCCTGAAAATATGTACGGCCTATAAATACCAAGGCGAAACCATCACGCATTTACCTTATAATATAGAACCAGAGAATGTTGAAGTCATTTATACAGAAATGAAAGGCTGGAAAGAAGACCTCACTCAAATGATCGAAGCGTCTCAACTCCCTAAAGAGTTGAATGACTATATTGATTTCTTGGAGAAAGAACTAGAGACACCCATAAATATAGTCTCAGTAGGGCCAGATAGGAAGCAAACGATTTTTAGATAGGTATTATATAACTCATTATAAAAGACCTGTTATATTTTAGTATGGCAGGTCTTTTGTATTAAAAAATTCCCAAAGGACAATCTGTAAAACCGATTATCGTTATTTTTACCACAAATTCCTGCAATTGAAGTACACTAAGGTCATCTTACTACTATTAACGCTAAGCTTTTTTGCAACGCCAGAACTATTTTCGCAACGAAAACGTATTCAAATTGAATATTCTGGTTTTTTGGACAAGGATGAAATGAAATATCCGGGAGCTACGGTACTTATTCGTGACGAATCCCAACAGGTACATATCATACACGAAGGCATAAATATGTGGGCCGATAAGGCCATACACTACGCTAAAGAGGATTTCATTGAAGCTTATGGCAATGTGAAGATGAAGCAAGGCGATACCATTAATATGAGCAGCAAATATGTGGAATACAGTGGTCGTACAAAATTAGCCTTTGCTAGCGGCGATGTGATCCTAACGGAGCCAAGCTCAATACTCACTACAGATACACTCTACTTTGATCGTGTTAAGCAACAAGCCTTCTACCAAAGCCGTGGAAAAGTAGTGCGCGATACTTCTGGAACGATCACCAGTCAGATTGGGCGTTATTATATGAATAGCAAGAAATATCAATTCGTTCAGGATGTGGTATTGGTAAACCCCGATTACACCATAGAATCGGACCAATTGGACTTCTACGCCACTTCAGGACATGCTTATCTATTTGGGCCGACGACTATTACTGGAGAAAAAAGTAAAATTTACTGTGAACGTGGATTCTATGACACCAATAACGATACTGGATATTTCTTGAAGAAATCCAAGATCGATTATGAAAACCGAATTTTTGAAGGCGATAGCATGTATTTTGACCGAAACCGGAGTTTTGCCTCTGCCACAAACAACATAACGGTTACGGACACTATCAATAAAAGCATTGTAAAAGGGCATTACGCTGAAGTGTTTAGAGAAAAGGATTCTGTATTCATTACAAAAAGAGCTATAGCTATCACGGTTCAGGAGAGAGACTCCATTTATCTACATGCAGACACATTGATGGTTACGGGTAAAGAAGACAACCGAATTACCAGAGCTTTCTATAATGCTCGTTTGTTCAAGTCGGACATGAGCGGGAAGGCCGACTCAATTCATATTGATCACAAAACAGGTTTGACAAAACTCATCAATCTTGGTAGATTGAATAAAGGTGATGCATTTTCAGTATCTCTTAAGCCCATTTTATGGAATATAGGAAACCAAATGACTGGCGATACCATTCATTTGATTTCTAATCCAGAAACTGAAAAATTAGACTCTCTTTTAGTATTCAATAATGCGTTCATCATTAGTAAGGACACCCTAGACGAAGGCTACAACCAGATCTCTGGGCAAAAACTGATAGGCCTTTTCAAGGATAACGAACTTTATAATGTAGATATCATCAAGAATGCTGAAGTCATCTATTTTGCAAGGAATGACAAGAATGAATTGATAGGGATCGATAAATCCAAGTCCGGAAGTATTAATGTACAGATCTACAATCAAGCAATTACTGAAATTCGAAAAATTGGTCAAACAGACGGAGATATTTTTCCCGAATCACAATTCCCAAAGAACGCTAGATTACTAAGAGGTTTTGATTGGCGCGATGACGAGCGTCCACAAAGTATTGATGATCTTTTTAAAGATGACCCACCATTGGAGTTACCGATAATTAAAGGCCTTGAAGCACCATTGCCTGAAGAGGGGTTCTTTGATGATGCCATGATGAAACGTGTTGATGAGGCTTCTAAAAAAGACAGGTCGGACAAATCATCGCGAAACATTCCGAAGAAAAAACCTAAAAAGAAACTTAGAAAAAAGCCTAAGAAAAAGCCTAAGAAAATCACTCCAAAGCCAGCCGCTAAAAAGGTATTGAAGGAGATAAAAAAGAAGAACTAATGACTTCTGATTTTTTTAAATACCAAGCGCAAACCACATCACATCCTTTGGCTATGGAAATCAAGCATGCAGAAGGGTCATATATTTACGATACTAAAGATAAGCCTTATCTCGATTTTATCGCAGGCGTTTCAGCATGCCCTTTAGGTCATAAGCACCCTAAAGTACTCACAGCGATAAAAGAGCAACTCGACAAATATTCACATGTCATGGTTTATGGCGAATATATACAACAACCAGCAGTGGATCTATGCGAATTATTGGCATCCCATCTACCGCACCCACTTGAAACCACATACTTGACCAATTCAGGTACCGAAGCTATAGAAGGTGCCCTTAAATTAGCACGAAGATATACTGGAAGGAGCGAAATAATTGCTGCCAATCATGCGTATCACGGCAATACCATGGGTGCGCTCAGTATAATGGGCTACGAAGAGCGTAAGCAGCCATTCAGACCTTTGGTACCTGATGTCCGGTTCATCGATTACAATAACGAGGACCACATAAAACAGATCACTAAAAATTCAGCGGCGGTAATATTGGAAACCATACAAGGTGGTGCCGGCTTTATAGAACCGAAGAATAACTATCTAGAAAAAGTACAAAAGCGCTGTAATGATGTTGGTGCCTTGTTAATATTGGATGAAATACAACCAGGCATAGGTCGTACAGGAAAACTATTCGGTTTTGAGAATTACAATTGTATCCCAGATATAGTTGTGACCGGTAAAGGGCTTGGTGGCGGTATGCCTATTGGCGCATTTACGGCATCAAAAGAAATGATGGATGCATTAAAGGAGAATCCTAAATTAGGTCATATTACCACTTTTGGTGGCCATCCTGTAATCGCGGCAGCTGCTTTGGCAACTTTGAAAGAAATCACGGAAACCAATCTTATAGCTGAAGCATTAAGAAAGGAGCAACTTTTCAGGCAGCATCTACAACATCCTAAGATCAAGGAAATTCGAGGTAAAGGATTAATGCTGGCCGCCTTAACGGCATCCGCTGAGTTAACAAACAAGGTCATTCTCGAATGTCAAGATAAAGGCCTTATCCTTTTTTGGCTATTATTTGAACCTAGAGCCATTCGCATTACCCCGCCTCTAACTATTTCGGATTCTGAAATAATTAAAGGGTGTGAAATTATCAAAAATTCTTTAAGTTAAGTTACTTATTACCAATTTGTTAGTGCGAATTAAATACCGACCAGATTGGTTTAGCATTTGCTATCACACTCGTTCATGTTAATTACTTTGTTAAAAACAATTAAAAACTTAACTTATATATCAAGCCTAAGTACACTACATTTATTTCCCGAAGACCAACTAATGTGCTTATGGAGTTTAGTCACGAAGACGAGAACGATAATTATTCACTTACCCGTTTTGAATCAATGCTTAAGACCAATAATGTCTTGTTCTTTGATTCCACTGAATTCGAAAACATCATTCATCATTATCTAAATACTGGTAAGATAGCTTTGGCTAAAAAAGCGATTAAATTAGGGCTTCAACAGCATCCTGGAAGCATTAACCTAAAACTTTTTAAAGTCGAGGTTTGCGTATTTGAAGATAAGCTGGATATTGCGGATTCACTGCTAGATGAATTATATACTATTGACCCATTTAATGAGGAAGTCTTCATTCAAAAGGCAAATATTTACTCGAAAAAAGACCAACACCAAGAAGCCATTAATGTGTTATTACAAGCGTTGGACTTGGCCGAGGAGCTTTCAGACCTCTATTCATTGATCGGTATGGAATATTTATTTCTCGACCAATTCGAAGACGCCAAAACGTACTTCATGAAGTGTTTAGAGGAAGATAATCAAGATTATTCTGCATTATATAATATTATTTACTGTTTTGATTTCTTAGACCAGAATACCCAAGCTATCGAATATTTAGACGTTTATCTGGATACCAACCCTTACTGTGAGGTGGCATGGCACCAGTTAGGCAAGCAATATTTTGCGCTAAAAGAATATGAAAAGGCATTATCTGCTTTTGAATTTGCCATTATTTCTGATGACCAATTCATTGGAGCCTATCTAGAAAAAGGTAAAGTCTTAGAAAAACTTGGCAGATATAACGAAGCCATTGAGCACTATTCGATTACAATGACACTAGAAGACCCAACATCTTTTGCTCTCTTAAGGATAGGACATTGTCATGAAAAACTTGGTGCCGATGATTTGGCAGTGCAATATTATTATAAGACTGTTCATGAAGACCCACTTCTAGACAAAGGTTGGATTTCAATTACCAATTTCTATAATCGTAAACAGAACTATCAAAAAGCTCTTTATTATATTAATAAGGCCATCAATATTGATAGTGAAAATGTGGTTTATTGGAAATTGTTTGCACAGATAAACCGGCGCTTGAAATTTTATAAAGAAGCTTCTCATGGATATAAAAAAGCTTTGGAATACGGTAATTATGAGCTAGACACTTGGCTTGCGAGAGCCGATGTCTTATTGAAAGTTGGCGAATATGAAGGTTCTATAAACAACTTATTACAAGCTGCGGAATTTCACCCAGAGAATGCAGAAATAGAGTTTAGATTATCTGGATTGTATTACATAAGTCATAAAAGCAATGAGGGTCAATTTCATTTAAAGAACGCAATGAACCTTGACCCGGAATATAAGATCATTTTGGATGAACTATTTCCTAAAGTCATCAATAAGCCTTCAGTGAAACAGATATTCGCTGATCATGAAAAAGCTTCCAACTAAAATCTATACCTTTAAATTTTTCTAAATTCAAGGTATGCAAAGAAGGTTTTCAAACTACGTAATAATTACTCTAAAAGGCCTAGCCATGGGGGCAGCTGATGTTGTACCTGGTGTGTCTGGAGGCACTATTGCTTTTATCTCTGGTATTTATGAAGAATTGATCACATCGATTAATAATGTTGACCTATCACTTTTTAAAACATTAAGATCTAAAGGCCTTAAAGCTGCATGGAAACAACTTAATGGTAGTTTTCTATTAGCCCTTTTCATAGGTATTGGCATAAGTATTCTGTCGTTGGCTAAACTTATGGAATGGCTACTTGTCAATAAACCCATATTTCTTTGGTCTTTTTTCTTTGGACTTGTAATAGCTAGTATTTTATTTATAGGAAAGCAAATCACAAAATGGAATATAGCGACCATTGTAATGTTCATTTTAGGAACCATTCTTGCATTTTATATCACCTCTCTTCCTGTTTTAAGTACTAACGATTCTAACTGGTTCTTATTCTTGGCTGGAGCTTTGGCCATATGTGCCATGATACTTCCAGGGATTTCCGGTGCGTTTATTTTAGTGTTGCTTGGCGCCTACCAGCCTGTTTTACAAGCATTGAATAATAGAGATTTAAAAACTATTGCGATTATTGGAGCCGGTGCAATAGTTGGACTATTATCCTTCAGTAAATTACTTAAATGGCTGTTCAATAATTACAAGAATTTGACTTTAGCGACACTCACTGGTTTTATTTTAGGATCCTTAAACAAGATATGGCCATGGAAAGAAACTATATCCACCCGAATCAATTCTAAAGGAGTAGAAGTGCCTTTATTACAAGAAAGCATCTCACCTTCTGCGTACCCTGAAGAGCCTCAAATAGCATGGGCAATAGCACTTGCAATCTTAGGATTTTTAACTATCTTCTTACTTGAAAAATTGGCAGTTAACCTAAAAACAAGTGAATAGAGAACGTACACTTCCTGATAGAATATTCTTGATCCTAAAAGGTCTTGCTATGGGTGCTGCAAATAAGGTTCCTGGCGTGTCTGGAGGTGTGGTAGCCTTCGTAGGTGGATTTTATGAGGAGTTTATTTTTTCGTTACAACGAATCAATGGAAAAGCATTTAAACTGCTTATCAATGGGAGGTTCAAAAGCTTCTACCGATATATAAATGGTCGTTTTTTGAGTCTTTTGATTTTTGGTATGCTCGTTAGTTATTTTAGTGTTTCAAAGATTCTTGATTATTTGATAGTGTATTACGAGCTATTTGTTTGGAGCGTCTTCTTCGGAATGATAGTTGGCTCCATTTATTATATAAGTAAAGATTTTAAAGTTTGGAATTTACGAATGTATGTTGCTCTTCTCATAGGCATTGGTATTGGCTTAAGTATTAGTTTCTTGGATCCAGCAAAAGAGAATGACAATTTATGGTTCGTATTCCTATGTGGTATGATCAGTGTATCCGGTATGACTCTTCCTGGGTTTTCTGGATCATTCATTTTAATTCTATTAGGAAATTATGTACTACTATTAGTGGATTCTGTGAATGCCTTATATGACACCTTCTACGAAATGATTTCGGGCGATTTTAGTTTTATTGACAATCCCATAAGAATGCGAATGCTTAAAGTCTTGAGTGTTTTCACTTTAGGTTCTGCTACTGGCCTTGTATCCTTATCTCACATTCTAAATTATGTGCTCAAACATTTTAAGAATACAACATTATCAGTATTAACTGGATTTATAATTGGCTCGTTGGGCATGGTATGGCCCTGGAAGAAAACCATATACAAAACAGCAGAAGATGGTTCTTTTTTAATGGACTCGGTTGGAGGGAAAGTCATAGAAAATTATAAACGATATTTACCAGAATTATCATCCGAAACCTATTTGGCCGTTGTGTTCATTGTGATAGGGGTTATAATTGTATTGGCTTTGGATTGGTATGGAAGAAGATCAAATAACAACTATGCGTAGATTCGGCCTCATCGGAAAGAATATTTCCTATTCATTCTCAAGAACCCATTTTGCAAAGAAGTTCAAAAAGGAAGGGATCATTGATTGTCAGTATGATAATTTTGACCTTCAAGATATTTCCGAATTTCCTGGGATCATAGAGAATACTAAAGGACTAATTGGGCTAAATGTAACAATTCCCTATAAAGAATCGGTGATTCCTTATCTCGATAAATTGAATAAGAAAGCCAAGGCCATAGGTGCAGTAAACACCATCAAGGTTTCTAAAAAAGGCAAGTTGGTTGGTTATAACACCGACTATTACGGCTTTAAAAAATCTATTGAACCATTTATAAGCGCGCACCATAAAAAGGCCCTGATTTTAGGCACAGGCGGGGCCTCAAAAGGAATCGCCTTTGCACTAAATGCATTGAATATTTCAGTAAAATTCGTCTCGCGTAATCCCTCAAGTAAAAAAGAATATAGCTACGATAATTTAACTAAAGAAATAATCACCGATTACTCAATAATCATAAATTGCACCCCTTTAGGCACCTATCCAAACGTAAAAGAGTGTCCAAATATTCCTTATGCATTTATTACAAGTAAGCATCTGTTATTCGATCTTATCTATAATCCTACCGAAACAGAATTCCTTAACAAAGGAAAAGATCAAGGCGCAACAACCTGTAATGGTTCTAAAATGCTCCACTTTCAAGCTGAGAAAGCATGGGAAATATGGAATTAGGACTATGAACTTATTATAAATCTTAAAAACTGCTTGATTCTTTTTATTTGCCTTAGTTGTTAGTATCTTTATAAGGTAAAAGAACAAAATCATTGACATAATGACTGAGCAAGATAACCTGCAAGAAGCAGACGGAATAAAAGAAAGCACCATCACCGAAACAGATCATTCTTCCAAAGAAATCGAAGAAGCTAGTGATGTGATTACTACTGAATCTGAAACAACGCAATCGGAGGTTCCGGAAAATATTATCGTAGAGGAAATAGAGGAATCGAACGCCGAGGATGGCGAGGATGATGGTGTAAAAGACAGACATCATATAGAACTAAAAGATTATCATTCCATGTCTATGGAAGATATCGTTAGTGAATTCAATAGGCTGGTCAAACATGAAAAGGCTCAAGCCATTAAAAGCCATGTGGATCATATAAAAAAAGAGTTTGGGGATAAATTCAGCCATTTTCTTGAAGAGAAAAAAGAAGAATTCCTAAATGACGGTGGTAATGAGGTAGATTTTTTCTATTCGAGTCCTCTTAAAAAACAGTTCAATGATATTTACAAAGAATATCGAGACAAACGCACCTCTCATTATAAGAATATTGAGCAAAATCTTAAGGAGAACCTGAAAAACAGGCTTTCCATTATTGATGAAATAAAAGGGTTGTTAAACGTTGAAGAAAGTATTAATTCTACGTACAAACATTTTAAGGAACTTCAAGAAAGTTGGAAAACGGCAGGACCAATTCCACGAAATGATTATCGTGATGTTTGGAATAATTACCACCACCATGTTGAAAATTTTTATGATTTCCTGCATTTAAACAGGGACTTACGTGACCTTGATTTTAAGCACAATCTAGATCAAAAAATGAAAATTATCGAGCAAGCCGAAGAACTTGCCAAAGAAGATAATAGCAATAGGGCATTTCGTGAATTACAAGTACTACACAAAATGTGGAAGGAAGAACTAGGACCCGTTGCCAAGGAGCACAGAGAAGATATCTGGAATCGGTTTAGTGCTGCAACCAAGGCCATTCATGAGAAAAGACAACATTACTTCGCACATTTAGATGAAATCTATGAACAGAATCTTATCAAGAAAAATGAAATAATCGCGAATATAGATTTGGTTGCAGCAGATGAGTCAAGCAACCACAGTGCCTGGCAAAAAAAGATAAAAATGATCGAAGTACTGCGTGAAGAGTTCTTTAAAGCTGGTAAAGTTCCTGTAAAAGTGAATGAAGCCACTTGGAAAAAATTCAAGGAATCCGTTCGGAATTTCAATAAGAAAAAGAACAACTTTTATAAAAGCTTGAAGAAAGACCAATACAATAATCTTCAAAAAAAGTTGGATCTAATAAAAATTGCAGATGACCATAAAGACAGTGACGATTTCAAAACAGTGACTCCTTTAATGAAGAAGATCCAAAGTGACTGGAAATCCATTGGGCATGTGCCACGAAAGGATAGTGATAAAATATGGAAACAATTCAAGGGTGCCTGTAATCATTACTTTGATAAATTTCATGCTGAGAAAAAAGCTGAAAATAAAGAAGAAGATGAAGCATTAACAAAGAAAAATGAAGTTCTTGAAAAATTGAAGAGCATTAAACTTTCGGGGAAACAAAAAGAGGATATTGATCTCATTAAATCTCACATTGAAGAATGGAAGCTATTAGGTAGGGTACCTCAACATAAACGATTTATTGAAGGCAAGTTCAATAAGGCTATTGAGGCCGCTTACGGAAAATTAGATATGGACAAGAATGATATTGAACTTATAAAATTCGATAACAAACTTGAAACACTATCCAATCATGATAATTCTGATCATTTAGATAATGAACGTTTCTACATTCGTAAGCGAATAGATGAAATCAAGTCCGAGATCAATCAACTGGAAAATAATTTACAATTCTTCTCAAATGTCAAGGATGATAATCCTTTGGTAAAAGAAGTTCATCAAAATATCAATAATCATAAGGATAATCTACAACTCTGGAAAGATAAGCTTAGGAAAATAAAAGCTATTTACTAAAAATATCAAACCCTACTTACAAGAAATAAAAGAATAATAGTTTTTGTATGCTTATGAATATGAAACTACCTCTCTTGTAAGTAGGGTTGACCCTAACTAAACTAACTAAAATTGTTTAAAACTTGATTAGAAACCTACCTCTGATCAAGAGTCCCTTTAAAAATAAATACACATACAAAAGTGTTTGTAATTATGTATTTGTTATATATACGTTCATTCCTACAAGTTTGGATTACAGGATATTAAAAATACTATGCTTTTTTTGCCTCTTCCCAAAAAACATCCATTTCCTCCAGTGACATATCCTGCAGCGATCTACCAATTTCATTGGCCTTGGCTTCCAGATACTGAAATCGTTTAGTAAATTTTTTATTGGTTCTTTCTAAGGCATTTTCGGGGTCAATTTTCAAGAATCTCGCATAATTTATCATCGAAAATAGCACATCTCCAAATTCATTTTCCATGCCTTCCTGATTGAATTTTCCCACTTCTTCTTTGAATTCGTTCAATTCTTCCTGAACTTTTTCCCAAACTTGGTTTGGCTCTTCCCAATCAAAACCCACACCAGCTACCTTATCTTGTATTCTATTGGCCTTTACCAATGCCGGTAAACTTTTTGGTACGCCTTGCAGAACACTAGTATTACCTTCTTTTAATTTCAGGTTTTCCCAATTTCGTTTCACATCCTCTTCATTTTGTACGGTCACATCACCATAAATATGAGGATGTCGGGAAATGAGTTTATCGCAAATGCTAGTACAGACATCCGCGATATCAAAATCACCAGTTTCGCTTCCAATTTTAGCATAGAAAACTATATGAAGCAATACATCTCCCAATTCCTTCTTAATTTCCTGAAGATCCTTATCGAGTATGGCGTCACCGAGTTCGTAGGTTTCCTCAATCGTTAAATGCCTTAAGGTTTCGAAAGTTTGCTTTTTATCCCATGGGCATTGTTCGCGAAGCTCGTCCATTATAGTCAGAAGACGGTCGAATGCCTTTAGTTGGTCTTGTCTAGAATTCATAAAATCTTCATTTATTACAAAAATAAGGTTTTATAAAGCCAAGAATGGGTAAATATGATCTGTTGCCTATAGATTTTTTATTTCTACGGAAATTCAAATACCCCAAGGAAGTTAAGTACTAGAGAAACAATCGGGTTTGCCTTGGCTTATTGTGATAATGATGGCAGCAAAGCGCGTGAAAATTTTATTGGATCTGAAATTGTTGAGGATGAAGATAAGAACAGGGGATGGATAGATGCTGGTATTTTTTGGCGACTTATTATTAAAAGAGTAATTGTTTATTGCATAATCACATTGCTGTATTTGGCATTAACCACTATGGTCCTATTGCTATTACTGCCTTCTGGATAATTCTTAATAACCTTCTTGGAAGTACTTTCATTATTGAACTTTGAGCGATCACCCCTAAAAAGTAGGTCGTAATCTGTTTTTGGTAATGATATTGAAGCTTCGCTATTCTCGAGGATGATATTCAAGCTATTGAAAGAATCATCGATCCTGTCGATAACCAATTCCCCAAAACTACCATCAATCAAGGCATGACTCAATAATGAATTGATATTAATATTTGATGAATTTGATGTTAAAACCAATCTCCTGACATTTTTAAGATTTGCATCCTCTACATAATTCAGTTTCAATTCTCCGTCTAGCCAATCATTCACTTTTACATGGGTATAGGAAGCATTGATGGAAGTTGAACTTCCATCAATGCTATTAGCTACTAATTTACTATGAGATAGATCCGCTTTTAAGTTTGAGATAGTAGATACAAACTTTAATTCACCATGTCTAACATTCACCTTGAGTTTCGCACCTTTAGGCATCTTGATCTTAATGGTTTTTTGTACTTTATGATTGTTTCGGTTATTATATGAGGTACCGCTTTCTCTAGCTTTTTTTTCCATTCGTTCGGCTCTTATTTGCAACTCTTCCTCATAATCCTCACCATACTTTTCCGTTAGTTTCTCGTCTAAGGATTCACCCCAAGCTTCCATTTTCTTGGCATATTCATCGCCCCATTCTTCACCAAACTCTTCACCCCATTTTTCCATCTTCTTTTCATAGTCCTTCCCCCAAGTCTCTCCAAAGTTTTCTCCCCATTCTTCCATTTTCTTTCCAAAATCCTCACCAAATTCCTCTCCAAATTTCTCACCCCATTCTTCCATCCTGACCTCAAAGTCAGACGCTACAAAAGCTCTCGCCCAAGTCTTCATTTTCTGGGTATATCCTTCACCATATTCCTTGTCGAAATTCTTACTCCAGTCATCTAGATAGGCTTCACCCCGTTCTTCATACTTATCGGTATCGAAGTTTATGGATTTGACACCTTCAGGTAACTCTGGAAGGTCTGGAAAGTTTGGAACACTTAAGGATTCTAGCAAGTCAGTTGGAATTACAGGGATTTCTGGGATTTCTGGAAATTCTGGCATCTCTGGCATTTCAGGCATCTCTGGCATTTCTGCAATTTCTACCAATATATCATCCCCTAGACTATTTAAGCCTTCAAATTCAAAATCCCATGCCCAACTCGAAGAGGATCCTTTAGTTGATATAGACACATTATCTCCATGCCCTTCAATCGTTAAGTCCCATTCTTTTAATGCCTTTTGTAGGTCTTCTTTTGAAAGCTTATCACTTTCCATATAAGCTTCTATCTCAAGGACGTCTTTGTTCCAGGATTCAAATTCTATATTGACAAAACTTGTATTAAGGTCGATAGTAACATCTTTAGCAACATCGATTGACTTTGATGCTTTCTCAACTTTTTTCTGTGCATTGACTGTCAATACACTTAAAAATAGTATTACGATTATATTAAATAGTGGTTTCATTGTTGTTTATGTTTAATTCGTTTAATTGATCTTTAAGGCGTTGTAATAAATTCAAGCGTAATTTTAAATTGTTGATCAAGGCATCAACAGTTTCTAGATTTGGACCGGTTTCGGCGAGTTCTTCGTTCAATAATTTGTATTCAGAATTCAGATCACTCAGTCGTTTTAAATACCCATCAATTAGACCCATATTTTCAGGAGTATATGTCATTTTGGCCAATTCCATATTTATATTGGCTAGATAATAATTTTCGATCTTTTTAAGGTCAGGGGAAATATCTCCAAGCGACTGTATTTCAGCCTTTTTATCATCAACAGTCACAATACTCGATTCAATTGGATCAGAACCTATTTGAGTGAAAATGCCATATCCAAGACCAAAAAACAACACCAATCCTGCGGCGATCTTCAAAAAGAAGAATGAACTTGATTTCTGTTCTGGAAGTTCACTATCCAGTTTTTGGATAAATCTTCCTTCATGACCTAAAGGCATTTGTTCTTTAGTCAATTTTGAGTCTTCTGCAAATAATTCTCTAATGTCTCGCTTCATGACGTTTGTGTTTTAATGATTCTTTTAATTTCGCTTTACCTCTTGATAATTGAGTTCTTGATGCAACTTCAGATATCTTTAATATCTCAGAAATTTCTTGATGATCATATCCTTCGATTAAATATAACATGACCACATATTTATACTTTTCTGGTAACTCCTCAATCGCATCTTTGATCACATTAACAGATACGGTCTCATCAACTTGCCAATTATCATCAGAACTAGTGTCTACAACTTTAAGATGAACATCTTCAAGTTCAACCAACCGCTCTCTCTTTGCTTTTAATGAATCAATGCTAGTATTAATAACAATGCGCTTTAACCATGCTCCAAAAGTGACCTCTGCCTTGAATTGGTCAAGCCTTTTGAAGGCCTTTATAAACGATTCCTGTATGATATCTTCAGCTTCCATGGAATCTTTTACAAATCTATTGGCCACGACATACATCCCATTACAATATTGGTTGTACAATTGCAATTGCGCTTTGCGATCGTTCTTTTTGCATTGTTCAATAATGTCGATTGTTAGTCCTTGCACTTCTTGATTTTGGTTAGTTTGCATTTTAAAGACGATAGTAAAAATTGATTGTTGCAAAAAGTTACATTTTTTTTTCTCTATATAACAATAAACCCAATTTATGCGTTAAATATTTAAAGAAATTCTAGTATCAATTTATCTTTACATAATTATTAATACTACTGCAATTCACTATGAACGCGATTTTAAAATGGTTTATATTCTTATTACTGGCGATTGCCGCCAGTACTTTTTGTTATTCATATTTTAACGAAGGGTTATTCAAGAAAGCGCTAAGTCCGAAGAAAACGGTGAGTTTGAGGGTAGATGACTTGAAATTACAAGTGTTTTACAATAGGCCTTCCAAACGTGATAGGGAAATTTTTGGTGGTTTAGTACCATATAACCAAGTATGGCGAACTGGTGCCAATGAAGCCACAACTTTCGAGACGAATGAAGATCTGCAAATAGGCAAGGATCATCTACCCTCAGGAAAATACACTTTATGGACAATTCCTAATGACACCATTTGGACGGTCATGTTCAATTCAAAACAATATTCGTGGGGTGTTGACGAGAACATGAAGCCATTATATGAGCCTGAATTCGATATTATTTCCATTAAAGTACAACCTGAACAAATTAGTGATGAAGTTGAGCAATTCACAATAGCGATTGACAATTCTACGGACAATCTCTATCTTACAATGGCGTGGGATAAAACCAAGATTGCCATTCCCTTAAAATAAGTCTATAGATCATTTTTAAATAACGCAGTCTTAGAAATAAAGTCCTATTTTAGATTTACATTTGAACAAGCGTGACTAAAAAACAAATATATAAATCTGCTTTATCAGAACACCAAGGTGTTAAAGACCCTGAAGTGACGGATCAGGCTTCTATTGATTCAATAAAAAACAAGCGACTAGCACAACCTACTGCAAAAGAATTGGTAGTTGGTATCCTAAATGGAAATATTACTGACCTAAGCAGGGCCATTACACTTATAGAAAGTCAAAACCCAGATCATATAAAAAAAGCCGATGCAATTATTGATCAATGCCTTCCTCATGCAAATAAATCCATTAGGATCGGTATTACAGGTGTTCCCGGAGTCGGTAAAAGTACATTTATTGAAACATTTGGAAAGCATCTCACTTCCAAAGGGAAAAAAGTGGCCGTATTGGCCATTGACCCAAGCAGCACCATTACCAAAGGAAGTATTTTAGGTGACAAAACCAGGATGGAAGACCTCGTAAAAGACAAGAATGCTTTTATTAGGCCTTCACCAGCTGCAAATTCTCTAGGAGGCGTGGCTAGGAAAACACGAGAAACCATTATTCTTTGTGAAGCTGCTGGATTTGATACAATTATCATAGAAACTGTTGGAGTTGGTCAAAGTGAAACTGCCGTACATAGCATGGTAGATTTTTTCTTACTTCTGAAACTAGCAGGTGCTGGTGATGAATTACAAGGTATAAAGCGTGGCATCATGGAAATGGCAGATACCATTGCAATCAATAAAGCAGATGGATCTAATCTTAAAGCAGCAAAACTCGCTAAAGTAGAATTTGGTAAAGCATTGCATCTTTATCCTCTAAAAGACTCCAATTGGCAACCAAAAACAGTTATTTGTAGCGCTTCTGAGAATACCGGAATATTGGATATTTGGAACATTATTCATAAGTATGAGAGTTCAATGAAATCATCAAACTTTTTTTATGAAAAAAGGAAGGAGCAGAATAAGTATTGGTTAATGCAGACCATTGAAGAACGATTAAAATCGAATTTCTTTAATGACAAAGCCATAAAATTAGAACTTAAAAATCAACTACTTCTTATTGAAGAGAATAAAACCACTCCGTTCGCTGCAGCAGAAAAATTACTCAACTTATAAGAAACCTTCTTGTACCAATTAACTTGCTGTGTTACGCTCTCAAGTAATGTTTTGTCTTCGGATTGAAATTAAGTATTCTTCAGGCCCTATCTATATTAGCACAAGTAAGTGATCGCCCCCCTCTCTAGCTTCAACATGATCTATGTCTATTTTTAGGCCTAGTACCATTTCAACTGCTTCAATTCCTTCTTGAGTGAAATATTCCACCTCAGTGCCTAAATTAAACATGTATTCGAGTTTCGAACAATTCAGGGCATAGTCAATATCAGTTGGCTATACATTTATTAGAGATTCGTCATGAATGGCGGCTTTTATAAAAGCAGTACCTTAAGTTGTCAAAGTTTCAGCATTCAAATTCTTAAGCTCCAGACTATAATAAGAAGCAAAATTATTTACACCTATAACCTTGTGCCCTAAACTATATAATGGCTGCAGTATGAGACCCATTAAAACCGGCTGTAACAGTAACTTATATCTTCATTTAGGTTATATAGAGTTGCAAGTTGACATCTTTTTTTAGGTTTAAAACCGTCATTATTAAGTCAGTCAATTAAAATCGAATATTTTTGTTGCTACTTAATAGAAGATTGATGAAATATGACTTCACGATAATTGTCCCTGTTTATAACGAAGAAGATAATTTAACTCGGATAGAAAAAGAATTGTTGGCTTACCTTAAAATTGCATCTAAACCAACCAAAATATTGTTTGTTAATGACGGTTCTAACGACAATAGTCAGAATCTCATTGAAGAAATCTGCAATAAAAATGAAACTTTTAGTTATATTTCATTTAATCAGAATAGAGGGCTTAGTGCAGCAATTAAAGCGGGTTTCGACCATGTGACGACCCCTTTGTTAGGATATATTGATTCTGATCTTCAGACGGTTCCAGAAGATTTCAATTTGCTCTTAAATCAAATTGGTGACTACGATCTGGTGACAGGTATACGGGTAGACAGAAAAGATTCACTCGTAAAGAATATGTCTTCTAAAATTGCCAATAGCATTAGGCGCTCATTCACTCACGATGGCATGGATGATACTGGTTGTCCTTTAAAAGTCATTAAAAGTGATTATGCCAAACGAATTCCAATGTTTAAGGGGCTTCATCGATTCTTACCAGCTATGATACTTTTACAGAATGGTAAAATAGCCCAGATTCCGGTCAGACATTTTCCAAGGGTAGCAGGAACGACAAAATTCGGTCTTTGGGATAGATTGCTCGGTCCCTTATCCGATTGTTTTGCTTATCTGTGGATGAAAAGAAAATACATTAATTACGAGGTTGGCAAAAAAAGCGAATGAGTGATTGGTTAATATATAGCATTGGGTTTCTTGCTCAAATTCTGTTCTCTTCGAGACTTATTATTCAATGGATTACTTCTGAAAGATATAAAAAAGTCATTACACCTTCCCTATTTTGGACCCTAAGTCTATTAGCTTCATTCTTGCTTTTTATCTATGGCTATTTACGAGATGATTTTGCCATCATGTTGGGTCAAGGATTGACATACTTTATTTACATACGGAATTTACAATTACAGAATGAATGGCAGAAAATAAATATTGTTATTCGAATTCTCCTCTACGGCATTCCAACGTTCCTAGCTATTTATTATTTCAATAACAATATTATCGAAAAAGACAATCTTTTCAGAAATGAGGCAATTCCGTTTTGGTTGTTAGTTCTTGGTATAGTGTCACAAATAGTTTTTACGCTACGATTCGTTTATCAATGGTTGTATTCTGAAAGAATCAAGAGATCAGCACTACCTTTTGGGTTCTGGTTGTTAAGCCTCATTGGATCTTTGTTGATTCTGGTTTATGCCATTTTTAGAAGAGATCCTGTATTATTCATTGGTCATATACTTGGAGTCACTATTTATGTTCGTAACTTAATATTATTACGAAAAGAGAATGCTTGAGAAGTTACAACATAAACCGATTCTCACTGTAGTCATTGTCGTTGGTTTAATGCTATTGGTAAATAGTTTGAAATCTAAAGACAAATAATTGTTAAACTCTATCTATAAGTTGGTCAAAAAAGAAGCATTTAATTTAAACACCTTTAGTACTGATTCTAGAAAGTATAAAGAACGTTTGGTAAGTCATTATATATCCTTACGAAGAAATAAATCGTTGGGCGAGGTAGCCCTTTAATTTAAAGAATATCATTCCTGCGAGTGCACCGAATATCATGCCGCAAACAATATCCAAAGGATAATGCACACCAATGTAAACGCGACTATAGGCCATTAAAGCTGCCCAGAAAAGTAAAATAAAAACCAAGGTCTTGAAATAAGGTTTTAAAAGCATTCCTGCAAACACGGCAATAGCCATTGAATTTGAGGAATGTCCAGAAAAGAATCCAAATTTACCGCAGTAATCCTTGACCATTCTCATATGTCCTTCCATGCTTTCTTCCCGACAAGGCCTCAAGCGTTCAAAACCATCTTTAAATAGATTTGTGATTTGATCGGTAAATAAGATCATTAATGGCGCCAATAAAATGACCAGTAAGAATGTCTTCCTGTCAAGTTTCTTGAACATTAAAAACAACAACAACAAGTAGAAAGGAATCCAATTTACCTTATTGGTATAAGCCAACCAAAACCCATCCCAGGTAGCACTACCTAAATTATTAAGAAAGAGGAATAATTCTTTATCGTATTCTAAAATAGTTTCAATCATAGCTATTCTTCATAACGAGACACTTCTCTGTCATAAAAGCCGTAAGCTTCTTTCATTAACTGTTCGGTTTCAGTTTCCAATTCTTTTTGATCGTGCTGGTCAAAATCTTCTAACCATTGGACTTCATCATTCTCCAGATTCAAAATAAATCGAGGAAAGTCAGTGTGAATCACGAATTGGGAATCAGGAAAATCGGTGTTATCTCCAAGAATGAATTTTGGGAAGTCCATAGACTAAGAATGTTTTAATTTAATCAATCGTTTTGTCAAATAATTGAACCGAATATACAACAAAATTGCGGCAACCGTCAAGCCTGCAAGTAGTCCAAGCCAAATACCAAAACTACCGTAAACATCTTCTTTGCCCAAAAACCAACTTACAGGAAAACCAACTAACCAATACGATACAAACGTAATTAATGTTGGTATCATCACATCCTGCAATCCTCTTAGAGCACCGAGGACAACCACTTGAATCCCGTCAGAAATCTGGAAAATCGCAGCCGCAATCAATAGTTTCGCTGCGATACCTATAACTTCTGTATTATCTGTAAAGTTCTTAGGATCATCTAGATCCACATATATCTTGGGGAGCTCAGTATGAAACAATACAAAGAACAAAGCAAATACTATTTCTAAAACAATGGTAAGTAGAAATATTGAAAAAGCAATACGGCGAAGCTCCTTGAAATTTTGTAACCCTTTCTGGTTCCCAACTCTTATCATACTCGCCACACTCAATCCCATTGCTACCATAAAGGTCATCGAAGCCAAATTAAGAGCGATTTGATTGGCAGCTTGAGGGTTTTTACCTAATAATCCACTAAGCCAAATAGCAGCTGTAAATATGGCCACCTCAAAAAACATCTGCATGGCGCTTGGAAACCCAAGGTTTACGACCTTTCTAATCATCTTTTTATCCAGTGAAAAGAACTTGATGTTTGTAACATATGCCTTGGACTTTTCATTGGATTGCAATAACACCCATAAAAACAGTACCATGATGACCCTCGATGCCAGTGTGCCATACGCGGCTCCTACAATACCTAGTTCAGGAAAACCAAACTTCCCGAAAATCAGCAAGTAATTCAATACGACATTAACTATGTTAGCTAAAAGAGTAGCGTACATTGGATATTTCGTCATGGATAATCCATCACTGAATTGCTTGAATGCCTGAAAAATAATTAGGGGGATTAGTGATGCAGCTACCAAGTTCAAATAAGGAATTGCTAATTCAACAACTTCAACGGGCTGCTTCATGAAATGAAGAAGGGGTTCTGCAACGAACACCATTAAAAAAAGACTTACCCCCAAAATCGTGCAAAGGAATAGCCCATGCTTGAAAGACGATTTTGCAGCATTGAAGTTATTCTCACCATCAGCTTCAGCGACTAAAGGTGTAATGGCTGTTGAAAACCCAATACCAAGAGACATGGCAATGAACATAAAACTATTGCCTAAGGATACCGCTGCTAGTTCTGCCGTACCCAATTGACCAACCATTATATTATCAACGAATTGAACGAAGGTATGTCCCAACATCCCAAGCATAACAGGAGCTGCCAGCTTCCAATTGTATTTAAATTCTTTTGTGTATTGAGATAATAGCATTCGTCGGTTTAGCGAACGCAAAGGTAAATGATAGAATGTGTTTAACCCAATTAATAAAACAAAAACCAATAGTTAATAACTTGTTAATAAACATGCATAACTTTCTTACAGTGAATACATTAATATATCTATTTTTATTTGACAAAAAAAATCGTAAACCATATTGTACATAGGGTTTTGGGACATTTTTCTATTAATGGTGTCTAAATTCTACTTCAATGAGTTTTACTTATGTACATAGAAACATTTTAGCTATTTATTTTAGAGGGATTTAAAAATACTGTTGGTTAAAACGTTTTGAATTGAAGAGGGCTATAATAGCCCTCTTTTTTTTGTAAATATCTTAATACATCATACGCAACCAATATCAACTTTGAGCATCTTATAATTAAACGTGTTATGAAACGAATAGATCTAAGCATACTACTTTTATTAGCTTTAATGTCATGCACAAATAACAATAACGACTCGCGCCCTCCTGAATTGATTGGCACATGGTTATTAATTGAACAATACCTTGATCCGGGAGATGGTAGCGGCGATTTTGTAGTTGTAAATAGTGATAAAATAATTGAATTCTTCAATGATGGCAACATAGTTTCAAATGGCTCACTATGTTCAATGGATACGTCATCTAATCAGGAAACTACAGGCACTTACGATACGATGAATAATACGCTTATGCCTGATAATTGTAATAATAATGGCATGCGTTTAGTCTATGAAATTTCAAATAATCGATTGATATTGAACTTCCCATGTTTTGAAGCTTGCCAACAAAAATTCAGAAAACTGAATTAGGGATAACCTAAGGATCAATATTTGATAAACCGTTTTGAATATATCTGATTATCCAAAGCTATTTTTAGGAGATATCATCTATACTCGCCGTATTTGAATCTACCTCATTAATCACAATATCCTGTCCAAAAGAAAGGTTTGAAAAATATATAGCAGTTAACAGCAGACCATACTTATGAAAACTACATTTTTTTTACAAGCTTCTTAGCCTCTTCAAATTCTGTTATAAGATCATCTACAATTTTTGCTGCGGGTTTGATATCGTGTATTAAACCAGAAATTTGCCCGATTTCTAATTCTCCATCTTCCATATCGCCTTCGAACATTCCCTTTTTAGATCGTGCCCTACCCAATAATTCTTTTAACTCTTCAATAGAAGGGCCTTTTTTATAGAGCTCTTGAACTTCATGGTAGAATTTATTCTTGATTAGCCGCACAGGTGCTAACTCCTTTAAAGTAAGTTGTGTATCACCTTCCTTAGAATCGACCACTATATTCTTGAACGCCTGATGAGCAGAAGACTCTTCGCTTGCTACGAAACGACTGCCTATCTGAACCCCATCGGCACCCAAAACCATGCATGCCAATATCGCCTTTCCTGTGGCTATTCCTCCGGCAGCGATCAACGGGATTTCCAGCTGTTCCTTGACCATGGGAATTAAGGTTAAAGTCGTTGTTTCTTCTCGTCCATTATGTCCTCCTGCTTCAAAGCCTTCAGCAACAATGGCATCCACTCCTGCCTCTTGAGCCTTTAATGCAAACTTGACGCTACTTACAACATGTACGACCGTGATGTCTCTCTCTTTTAACCATGATGTCCAAGTTTTTGGATTGCCAGCAGATGTAAATACGATCTTGACACCTTCCTCTGCAATAATGTTCATGATCTCATCAATGTTAGGATATAGCATGGGTACATTGACTCCAAAAGGTTTATCTGTTGCCTTCTTGCACTTTTGGATATGTTCTCTTAATACATCAGGATACATGGAACCTGCTCCGATCAATCCCAATATACCAGAATTGCTTGATGCTGAAGCTAATCGCCAACCACTATTCCAGATCATTCCCGCTTGTATAATGGGATACGTTATTCCAAAAAGCTTAGAAATTCTATTGTTCATTAATTTGATTAAGAGATTACACCTGACCCCAGGAGTTCGTCTTCAATATACCACGCCACAAACTGTCCTTCGGTTATAGCGGATTGCGGATTCTCGAACTCCACATAGAGCCCACTTTCTACCCTATAAAGTTTTGCCTTTTCCAATTGTTGTCGGTAACGTATTCTCGCCAAGACTTCCATGGTTTCGTCAGTGTTTAATGCTAGGTCTTCACGAATCCAATGCAATTCTTCATTGCTCACAAACAAAGCACGTCTGTATAAGCCTGGATGCATTTTTCCTTGACCTGTATAGATCACGTTCTCATCCACATCTGTATCTATAACAAACAATGGCTCAACGGTACCTCCAACGGCTAATCCTTTTCTTTGTCCTTTGGTGAAATAATGCGCGCCTTGATGCTTACCAACTACTTGTCCGTCTTCAATTGAGTATTCTATCTTCTTTGAGAGGTATTCTAGTTTTTCCGTTTCTGAAGAAAACATAGGCTCCTCAGTGTTATAATAATCTTGTTCTTCTGGAATTTCCACAATAACACCTTCTTTTGGCTTTAACTGCTGTTGAAGGAAATCAGGCAATCTCACCTTTCCTATAAAGCACAAACCTTGAGAGTCCTTTTTATCTGCCGTTATCAAATCTAACTCAGCAGCAATTCTACGCACTTCAGGTTTTATTAATTCACCAATAGGGAATAATGCTTTCGATAATTGAGCTTGCGACAATTGGCATAAAAAATACGATTGGTCTTTGTTGTTGTCTTTACCTGCTTTTAACTGAAAAATAGTGTGCCCATCTTTTTCAATCTTACCCTTTCTACAATAATGGCCTGTGGCGACATAATCTGCTCCAAGGTCGAGTGCGATTTTCATGAACACATCGAACTTGATTTCGCGATTGCAAAGCACATCAGGATTAGGTGTACGGCCTTTCTCGTATTCATCGAACATATAATCAACGATACGCTCTTTGTATTCTTCGCTTAAATCAACCGTTTGAAAAGGGATACCTAATTTATCCGCAACTAACATGGCATCGTTACTATCGTCTAGCCAAGGACATTCATCAGAAATAGTCACAGAATCATCATGCCAGTTCTTCATGAACAAGCCAATGACTTCATAGCCTTGCTCCTTCAATAAATAAGCCGCAACGCTAGAGTCGACACCACCTGAAAGTCCTACGATCACTCTTTGCATACTGCAAAATTACGATAAAAGGTTGGAATTACTTATTAATTGTACCCGGCAATTAATTGTCATTACTACTGAAAGATTTTTGGTCTGAAAAGTTTTTTTCGTTTACGAGTTCCCCATTTTCATAATACTTCCATATGCCTTTCTTCTTTCCGTTCTTGAATTGCCCATCTACAATCAATTCGCCCTTGGATGTGTAATCTTTATAGGCTCCATGCAATTCACCATTCTTAAAATTAAAATCCTTGAGAATAATTCCTTTTTCGGAATAATTTATGGCATTGCCATCTTCTTTACCATTCTTATAAAACAAGGTCTCTGCCAATTGCCCATTTTCAAAATATACCTGCTTTTCTCCTATCAACTTCCCATCATCATCGTAGGCTTCTTTTGTCATGACCTTATCAGAATCATTATGATAGTAAAGCCATTCACCCATATAGGTCTTGCCATTCATCTTTCCTTTACTTATGGTTTTTCCATTGGAAGCTAAAAAAGTCACTTGAGCAATTTGATCCGAATCATTGAATGATTTGGTAGCTGTTAAGACGCCCTTCTTACTAACAAGTTTATAAAACTTGAAAAGCCCTATTTCTTTTCCATGTTCAAATTGTCCTTCATAACGCACTTGTTTGGTGTCCTCAAAGTTCTTTTTCCATTTACCATGCCGCAATCCAACATGATCATATTGGTTATAACCTTCTTGTGCTAGAACATTTGTTGTGCCAAATGTTAACAAAAACATAAATATTATAGTTTGTTTAATCATTTTAACTTTTTTTTAAACAAAAAGACATTATTAACTTTTAATTTCGCTCAAAATATTTATAATAATACCAAAAACTCAAAAAAATGAACATTATTTCAAAAATTTCAAAAATTTTGCCAATACTTCTATTGGCTATTGTTTTTCACTCATGTAGTAGTGATGACGACAACACACCAGCACCAACAACCACAGTAATTGATGTAGCCGTAGAAAACGGATTAACATCTTTAGCCGCTGCTTTAACAGCAACCAATTTAGTTTCAGTTCTTGAAGGTCCTGGACCTTTTACCGTATTCGCACCTGACAATGCTGCCTTTGATGTCTTATTAGCAGCTACTGGTATAGATTTGGATAATATGAATGCGCTTGAACAAGCTACAGTAACTAATATATTATTAAACCATGTTATAGTTGGTGAAACTATTAGTGCAGCAAATTTAGTAGAGGGAGTAGCGGGTTACAAAAAGACTGCTGCTGCTGGACCGAACAGTACTAATTTAAGTCTCTATTTTACTGCTGTCTCAGATGTAGTTTTAAATGGACAATCTACTGTAACAGATGCAGATAAAACTGCAACTAACGGTGTTTTACATATAGTAAATACAGTGATTGCGATACCTACAATAGGAACATTTGCAACTACAAATCCTGCATTAGGGGATCTAGTATCTGCTATGGCATTGGCAGATTCAGGAACTCCTACTGTACCATACATAGAGACTGTTTTAAACCCAGCTGCTGGACCATTCACAGTTTTTGCACCAACAAATACAGCTTTTGATAGTTTATTGTTAGAATTAGACGCTACAGGTAATACGGAATTAGGTGATTTAGATCCTGCTTTAGTTGATGCTGTGTTGTTAAATCACATAGTTGGTGTAAATGTAACATCTGCTCAATTGCCAAATGGCCCAGTCGAAACATTAGGTGGACCAATTACTGCTGATAATACTGCATTTACACTTACAGATGCTAACGGACGTGTAAGTAATATCGTAACGACGCTAATAGATATTCAAGCTGTTAATGGTGTTGTTCACGTAATTGATACAGTGATTTTACCAGAACTGTAAACATTAAAAGTCGAGGTTGCTTTTGAATTTAGTTTTCATTCAAGCATATAATATTGTGGTAAATGCCAATGAGACTATAATTCTAACGCTGCTACATCGACCAACATTATACGATAATTCCTTCATGATTGTTTGATTAATAGCACATTATCGTATAAAGAAAGCCTTCCAAGAAATTGGAAGGCTTTTTTAATTCTTATAAGTCAATTCCTAGTTTATTTTCTAGGCTTATTTTTGCAGCTTCGCCTTATGCATCATGTCCTGTATTTTCTTTTGGAACTCAATCCTATATTTGTAATACTACGTTAGTTGACTTAGATGCTATCTTAATAACAACCGTGTTATCATACCATGTGATAAATGGAAATGTAAGATCCACGGATTTAACCACTGGAACTTTACCAACACTTGGAGGAGATGTTGAATTGGATGCTACGAACCTTACGATGACCGGCCAATATGAGAGGCCGAACAAGACAGTTACCTAATTAATTCATCATGAGGTAAAATATTATCTGATAGAAACACGGTAATTTTAGCACCACTATAACGACTAAGGACTTATACGATAGAACCCTTCTTGATTGATAATAGCTTTAAACTATCGTGTAAAAGGAAAGCCTTCCAATTTCTTGGAAGGCTTTTTTCAATTCTTATAAGATGTGTTACTTTTTTCTTTTCTGGGTCTGTTTTTGCTCCTCTGCTTTCGCCATCATATCTTGCATTTTCTTTTGGAACTTATTTTCTTTCTTTGGCTTCTTTTTATTAGTTTCTATTTTAGCTAATACCTTGTTCTCATCAATGATATAATTCTTAATGACCAACATGATACCAATAGTAATTAAGTTAGAAATAAAATAATACAAACTCAATCCAGAAGCATATTGATTAAAGAATACCAACATCATAATCGGTGAAAAATATATCATGTACTTCATCATCTTACCCATATCTGGCATCCCGTCTTGTGTGGGTTGCGATTGCACTTGCTGTCCAGTGGTCATTTTCATATAAAAGAAAATGGCAATAGCCGCCAATATTGGAAATAGACTCACGTGATCTCCATATAACGGAATCCTAAAAGGTAATTCGGCAATGACATCGTAAGATGACAAGTCATCTGCCCATAGGAAGCTTTTTTGCCTTAGATCAAAGGCTGTTGGAAAGAACATGAATAAGGCATAAAACACGGGCAATTGAATAAACGCCGGCAAACACCCACTCATCGGACTCGCACCAGCCTTACTATATAAAGCCATGGTTTCTTGTTGAGACTTCATTTTATTGTCCTTGTGCTTTGCCTGAATAGCCGTAATCTCAGGCTTCAATATTTTCATTTTTGCTTGCGACAAATATGATTTGTACAACACTGGCGATAATACTAATCTCACTAAAATTGTCATTATTATGATGGCAATACCATGGGGGAGAAAACCACTCAAGAAACCAAATAATGGAATAAATAATGATTTATTGATCCAACCGAAAATACCCCATCCAAAAGGAATACTCTCATCCAGATTCTTGTCATATGCTTTTAATACTTTACTGTCTGTCGGTCCATAATACAAACTCAATGATTCATCGATTTCACCGCCTTGAAGTTCCAAAGGAATTTTAGAAGCATAGGCCTTGGTATAAACGGTATCAATATCTTCATCTTCAACAAGATCTTGCGATTTTAAATCAACCGTTTTAAATGGTTTATCGGTTAACATAATGGAGCTGAAGAAAAACTGTCGATAAGAAATCCAACTAACGTCTTTTTCTGTTTCCTCATCTTCACTTGTTTGAGCCAATTTATCTACACGACCGTCTTCATATTGATAAGTAAGTCTCGTATACCTATTCTCATATGTAATACTTTTGGCATGTCTCAGTCCTTTTAGTTCCCAATTCAATGCAACCTCTTGAGATTCATTTATAACATCATTCAATCCTTGGCTACGAACTGTAAACCCTAACATATAATCGTTTGGCTTTAACTCATAACGATATTCAAGGTATTTGCTCTCAGATACCTTCAACTTCATTGACAATACTTGATTATCGCCATTTTTGGTCAATGACGGTTGAAAGAAAAGGTCTTTTGTATTCAGGACACGGCTATCAGTCGTGTTTAAATTAATATTGAACAATGAGTTCTTGTCCTTAATCAAATAAATAGGAACAGAATCGTAATCATGAAATTGTTTCAGTTTGACTTCAGTAAGATACCCACCTTTATTATTTACCTTAATATAGAGGACGTCATTTTCTAAAACTGTTTCACCTTCTTTTGCTGAAGGCAATGTTGAAGAATACGCAAAGCTCCCAAGTTTATTTTGAAGGGCAACCATTTGTGTGGAATCTGCAACTGCAGGCACAGAATAATCCTGTGCATCAGTAACTTTAGTTTCCTTTGCTTGCTCGGCGTTTTGCGCTGCTTCTACTTGTTCTTGCTCGGCGTTTTCTCTCGCTTCAATAGCTTCTGGACTGTTTGATTGCTGCCATAGCATATACATTAAAATTGCGCCTATCAGTACGAATCCGATAATTGAATTTAGATCTAATTTCTTTTCTTCCATATTGTATGAGTTTCCCCCAATTATATCAGGAGAGGATACACTTTAATCAAAAAGTCATCCAACAATTATTTTTGTGCCATACTGACACTCTTTTTTTTATTTGAATAATCCAATGCAGCTTTAACGAAAGCCACGAATAGTGGGTGTGGATTGGAAACAGTACTCTTGTACTCTGGATGGTATTGAACACCAATGAACCATGGATGGTCGGGTAACTCTATGATTTCAACTAGGCCAGTTTCAGGATTCAACCCTGATGCTTTCATTCCCCCAGCTTCAATTTGCTCTTTAAAAGTATTATTGAATTCAAAACGATGCCTATGTCTTTCTTTTATATTCTTGACCTTATACACTTTTGAAACAAGGCTATTCTCTACTAATTCACAATCCCAACTGCCTAGACGCATGGTTCCTCCCTTTTGCGTAATGGCTTTCTGTTCCTCCATTAAAGCAATGACTGGATATGGCGTTTGCTCGTCCATCTCAGTTGAATTCGCATCTTTCAATCCTAGGACATTTCGAGAATACTCTATAACCGCCATTTGCATACCTAAGCATATTCCTAAAAAAGGAATGTTATTTTCCCGTACAAATCGAATAGCAGATATCTTACCTTCAATACCACGTTCTCCAAATCCAGGTGCCACTAATATTCCGTCTAAATGGCCTAATTTAAACTTCGTGTTATCCTCATTCAAATATTCTGAATGAATGGATTCTACCTCAACTTTTACTTCATTTTCTGCACCTGCGTGTATGAACGATTCTAAAATTGACTTATACGAGTCTTGTAACTCAACATATTTACCTATAAGACCTATGGTTATGTGCCCCTTAGGATTTTTATGTCTTTTCAAGAACTCATTCCATCTCGTAAGGTCAGGAGTCGAACTTTTTAGTTCCAGTTTCTTTAAAACTATGGTATCCAGGCCTTCATCTAGCATCATGTTAGGCACATCATAAATTGTAGATGCATCGATAGATTCAATGACCGCTTCCTCCCGAACATTACAGAATTTAGCAATCTTTGCTCTTAACTCCCTTGGTAATTCATGTTCTGTACGACACACGAGGATATCAGCTTGCACACCGCTTTCCATTAAGGTTTTTACACTATGCTGAGTCGGTTTTGTTTTCAATTCGCCTGCCGCGGACAAGTACGGAATTAGTGTAAGATGTATGGCAATGGCATTATGTTCCCCCAGATCCCATTTTAATTGTCTCACTGCCTCAATATATGGCAAGGATTCAATATCTCCCACAGTTCCTCCAATTTCTGTAATTACGATATCGAAATCACCAGAATTTCCTAATTTCTGGACACGTTCTTTTATTTCATCGGTGATATGAGGAATCACTTGTACTGTCTTTCCTAAAAATTCACCACGTCGCTCTTTTTCAATGACACTTTGATAAATCCTTCCTGTCGTAACATTATTTGCCTGAGAGGTCGGTACATTCAAGAAACGCTCATAATGGCCTAAGTCCAAATCGGTTTCTGCGCCATCATCCGTCACATAGCATTCGCCATGTTCGTATGGATTCAAAGTCCCAGGATCAACATTTATATAAGGATCTAATTTTTGAATGGTGGTTCTGTAACCTTGTGCTTGAAGTAATTTAGCCAATGAAGCTGCGATAATACCTTTACCGAGAGAAGAGGTTACACCTCCTGTTACAAAAATATATTTAGTAGTCATGTTGCGCCGTTAAACGCAGGCAAATTTAGTGATTTTGATTGTAACTTTGAGAACTAATTTAGGATTTGTGAGACTTTGGGAATTGCTGCTGGATATTCCTTACGATATACTCTAGCCCATTGACTTTTAACTCATAGACTGTAGTCAGCATTTGACCTAATTTTCCCTTGGGAAATCCTTTATTATGATACCATACCACATAATACTCTGGCAAATCAATGAGAAACCTGCCTTCATACTTGCCAAATGGCATTCTAGTATGTGCAAGGTCTATCAAGAATTGTTTGTCTGGTTGAAGAATCATTATTACATTGAAAATATTATGAGAAAATCCATTGATAATCCATACTACAATATATTCATAATTTTTATATGTGGCGTGATCTGCTGGATAGCGTCTATCAATAGTATTAAATTCAGTGCAAATATAGGAGCCTTTGTGTTTATTTATTTACCTCTAATTTTCACGGGAACAGTGATCTTTCTCTACCTTTTATCGAGACTTTTCATTAAACGCTTTAGCTGGGTCCTGACGGCTGTTGGAGGGTTGTTACTCCTCTTAATAGGAGGTTTCACTTTTCTAGGACTCATTTATAATTAGATAGTCTTTCTAATTCGTCCTTAACATATAATTGCCACTTTTTCTGGGATTCTACATCCATGGAGAAGTTACTCTCCGAATCGTACAATTCTTGCATTATTTCCAAATCCTTGTTGGTTTTATCAACTAATTGATTCATTTGCGATTTAATGTTCAATGTGAAATTAGAATCTGTGATACTTTTTCGAAGTTTTCGAGCATTTAGCTCTGTTATATCAAAATGAAGTTGCTCATGGGCTAATACAATCTCATTTACCTTCTCTGGCTTATACCAGGATCTAGCAGGATAGAAGTGTGCTATGACACTTACTGAATAATCCAATAAATTCGTAGAAGATGTCCTAGCGGAAAAACTAGAAGAAAGTCCAGATGCTGTTATGGCTACCGCATCCGAATCTTCTTGTGGTTCACCTACAAAATCAGACCAGCTCAGCCTATAGTTAGCATCCCAAACCAATTGATTTTCGGATGCAGGGTGTATTACTAATAAAAAAATCGTGATAAGTAACTTGTGCACTTAATTCCAGTTAAATGTAATTTCTTTTTCTATATCTGGATGTAGGCTATAATGCACAGGACATGTATTTGCCGTTTTCTCCAGTATCTTTCTTGTTTTACTGTCTGCCTCAAAAGGAAAATCAAGGATAACTTCAATTTTAGAGATGCGTCTTGGATTAGATGCCATAAACTTTGTGACCTCAGCACTGGTGCCTTTCATATCAAGTCCCATATCTCTTGCTTTAATACCCATGACAGTGATCATACATGTTGCCAATCCGTTGGCAACTGTATCTGTAGGTGAAAACGCCTCACCTTTACCATTATTGTCTATTGGTGCGTCCGTAATGAATTCGTCGCCTGATTTTAAATGCTTATTAGAAGCTCTCAAATCGCCTAGGTAAGTTACTTTCGATGTCATATACTATTGGGCTTCAACCAACCTTAAATTATCATATTTCACAATATATGCCGCTTCATTGTAATAGCCTCCAAAGAGTTTTTTCTTATAATTGAACTTGTTCTCTACATACTCGGTCTCCAGATCATAAGTCGTGCTTTCAAAAAGGGTTTCCTTAAAAGATAATCTCAACAAAATATCCATGGTCAAATCAAAACCGCGAACGGCATATTTACTGGGAGAAATACCCTTATTGGCGTTCTTGTATTTTTCTACGAAAGAATTCATAGTATCTTCATCATAATTTTTTTGAACGGATGGGAAATGGAATTTTAAATTCGACAAGCTCACATTCCTGATATTTTCTCCTTCAAAAGCGGGGTTCATATTCGTGGTCATCAATACAATCTCGATCTCCTCTTCAATATTGATCAATGAATTAAGCATACTTGATACATTCGCCACAAAACCATCATCTTGAGTTTCTAAGAACACTACATTTTTTCCTGGTTTGAGAACATCTTCAAAATCTTCCACTATAACATAAAAAGCATCATTTTCATCTTCTTTGTCTTTTCTTGAAAATATTTGCTTTGCTGTTGCAAATTTACTCTTCAATATATTACTAATGCCTATATTCTTAGAATCGGACACGATCACCACTTTCTGCACCAAACTATCCTTGGAAACAAATTCAATGATCTTGTTTCGAAGCAAATCGTCTGATGGTCTAGTCTGAAATGCATTTTCATATAATTGAACCTTATCAACTATTGGTGAAATAACGGGAACATTATCTCTCTTTAACTCTGAAGCGGCTCTATTAAAGTTCTTTACGAACAAAGGTCCTATGACTGCATCAACATCTGAAAAATCATTGCGATCTATAATGCTCGTCACTTCATATTCTTGATTTTTAGTATCGTAAACATCTAATTTTATTGAAATCCCTAGCTGCTTCGCCGAATCCAATGCTATTAAAACTCCTGAATAAAAATCAAGCGACACATTTAAAGAACGTCTGTTCTTGATTCGTCTCTTTGCTTCATATACAGAATCAGGATTGATTCTATCCAACTCAAACGGGAGCATGACTACCAAATGTTTCGTGTCAAAATTATTGATACTATCCCTTAAACTGAATTTGCCAGATGTATTAACACCAGATGACAAAAGCATGGTGTCCTTTGGGACTCTCAAGATCATACCATCTTTAAGGCCACTGTCCTTAAGTTCTGGGTTGAGTTCTTCTAATTCCTCCTTGGTCAATCCTAACTTGATTTTCAATCTATAAAATCCTTCTTTAGGTAAAACCTTATAATATCCTGACGTATCATCAACAGTTCGCAACATATTATCTGCGATGTTAGGCACAGTAACAACTTGTCCTTCCACCAAGGTATCGCCCAGATCAGGATTCAAGATTTCTAAATCTTCAACAGAAATCCCGAATTTGTAGGCAACTCTCCATTTCCCTTCTCCCTTTTCTACGGTATACTCTTGAATGGTATTGTCAACGACTTCGGTCTTTCTTACTTCCTTGAAAATTGGTATTTGTAACTTATCACCTTTTCTAAGATTCTCCGCATACAACCATTTATTGTATTTCTTGATATCATCTTCGGTCACATTGTACTTCTTTGAAAGACTATACAATGTTTCCTTGCGTCTTACCTTATGCCTTTTAAAGTCTTCTAATTCCTGGGTAATAGTCACAATGGTGTCTGAATTCACTGATGCCACCTTGGTCTTAGGAATGATCAATATTGCACTTGGTCTCAATCCTTGTCTCGTATCTGGGTTAAGCTGATAGATTTCGAGAGGCGTGACCTTGTACAATTTAGAAATCGAGATGATAGTCTCTCCTTCTTGCACTTGATGTGTCTTATATTGTTGCGCACTTGAAGCAAAACTCACAAGTAACACTAAACTAAATGTAATGAATAGTCTTTTCATTTTTATATGCCTTCTTCTATTTGAGATTCCTTTTTTCAAAGGAATTTGTTATTCCCACTCTATGGTGGCTGGCGGTTTTGAACTGATGTCATACACCACTCTATTAACGCCTTTTACTTTATTTATTATATCATTCGAGGTCTTTTG
>RCNB010000240.1_pt1 | contig 37982 bp, 40 predicted proteins | sample 2041321 | NCBI WGS metagenome assembly RCNB01 (sample SAMN09708232, study PRJNA481090) | Marine sediment metagenome, whole genome shotgun sequencing project.
CAAGGGGGACGCATTTTCGGATTCACCCAGGAAGCCGTAAATGCCCTGCTGGACTATACTTGGCCCGGCAATGTGAGGGAACTTGAAAACTTGGTTGAGCGGCTGGTTATCCTATCAAATGATGAGAAAATCGGCCTTGAGGATATACCCGGGTCAATCAAAGGGAAGACAAGCAAGGTTGAGTCTATTCAGGTTAAGATCCCTAAGGACGGGATTGTCTTTGAACAGGCTGTTGAAGAATATGAGAAGAAATTGATCCTTCAAGCCTTGAGCGAGACAAATTGGGTAAAGACCAAGGCGGCGAGGTTGCTCAATATAAATCGAACTACTCTTATCGAAAAGATGAAAAAGAAAAAGCTTCATAATTCTGCCATTGCCTCATGATGGGGTCCTCCCGTCAAAAATCTGACACCCGATCAAATCAAGGTTCTTTTTGTCAAAAATCTGACAGCCCGCATTAGTTCCAGGATTTCACTTTGGTTATAAACCTTCCTCCCAGATCATTAATTTCCTGATAATACAATCGGATAAATAAGGAAATATGCACAACTAGGTCGGTTTAAGGCCTTGGCATGTTAATTGCTCAATCTGTTGATCCTACGGCAATCATGGTAGTTTGCCGGTGCATTGAGGGGGACATCTGTAGCAAAACCAACAAAATCTTCACCAAATAAGAATGTGCTTTGCAACTAAAAAAACGGGTCTTTCAATATTTATCGCGATAGTTGTTGCCTTAGGAGCATATGTCCATGCTGAAGGCAAGGACTATGGTGTTATTGAGAAGGTCTCAACTTACCGTGAGGGAAATACCTCAGTTGTCCTCATTGAGCTGACTGGCCATTCTACGTACAAGGTGATTCCCGTTGAAGACAATGAGATGCTGATTGCATTTAGGGATACCGAACTTTCCAGCCAAGTTTACACCAGTGAGACTATCTTAGGAGATGATCTGATAAAAGGGCTTGAAGTTGTCGAGAGGCCCTTTCACGTAGCCTCTGTTCTTGTCAAAACGTATAAACCGTATAAACAGATTGAGTACCAGATAAAGGAAGATGAAGAGAGATTTCATGTCGAGATGAGATATAGGTTGAAAACTTCCGTGAAGGGTTCGCAGCAGACTTTTTCTAGGCCTTTGCCTTGTCGGTCGGATCCAGGCCCAGGTGAAAAGGGTAATTCCAAGGCGCAAAAGAGGGCGGACGAATTTTTGGCATCGAAGGACTGCTCTACGGAGGACGGCCGCCTTTTTCTGGAGGCCAAAGAGTACTACAGAACAGGTAAGTGGGACAAGGGGCTTGTAATCTTTGAGAAAATTATTCGAGTTTATCCAAGAAGTCGCCATTTGGAAGAGAGCTACTTCTTGATGGCCAAGAGTTTTCATAACAAGTTTAAAGATGAGATGTCAGATAATCTTCTTGAGATAACGGAGCGTTATCAGACTGCTATGAACAAGTTTCCGGAATCTGATCATGTGGTTGACGCTTTGCTTTCCACGGGGAAATGTTATTTTCAGGTCGGTCAGTACTACGAAGCGACGAAGTATTTCGATCTGGCCCTCAAAAAGGGTAAGGATCGGCAGGTTATGGCTGAGACCCTAATGTACCGAGGCAAGATCTTTGTCTTGACAAAAAACCCCCTAATGGCACTCAGGTGCTTCGAAAAAGTAGGCCAAGAGTATTCTGAATCAAAGTATGTGCAAGAGGCGAAACTGGAAATAGCAAAAACGCTTTACCAAATAAAATCATTCAAGCGTTCATTAGCAGTACTTAGTGAAATCGTAACTATGCGACCTGACAGTATCTACGAGAACCCTGATATACTATTGTACGAGGGCTATAATTATTATGAACTTGGGAGATTAAAAGAGGCAAGAGATGTATTTTCTAAGGTTGTGAATTATTTCCCCGAGATGGGGAGAACTGATCTAATCTTGACGAGGATTGCTGATACCTTTCGAGAAGATGGCATGGAGGCCAGGGCCTCCAAGTTATACAGCCTGGTTGCAAGAACATATCCCGATTCTGAAGCCGGTCTCATTAGCTTGCTTCGTCTTGGCGAAGGGGCAGAGCAGGCGGAAAATGAAAAGCCACCGCTATTAGATGAAAAAGGGGCGGGAAAAGGTGAGGAAAGGCCGGAAGAAGAAAGATCTAAAGTAGCTGCTGAGATCTATGAACAAATTATTAAGAAGTATCCAGGCAATCCACTATCCCAGGTTGCTATGTTGAAGCTTGCCAGTTTGTATAAAAAGAACAAGGAGTATTCGCAATGTATCGCATCATTAAAAAAGTTGTTAGCAAAAAATCCTAAAACAAAGCTTAGGGACAAAGTCGAGCGAGTCATCCAGGAGGCAATGCTCAAACTTGCTACTGTTCAAAGAAAAGAGGGGAATGATGAAGAAAGTGTGATGACTTTAAAGGCGATCTTGCTGGACTATCCTCGAACAAATCTGCGTGAAGAGGTGAAGGAAGGTTTGGAAAAATCGTTGGTAGCTGTTCTTCAAAAGAAAGAAAGAACAGGAGGGGCTGAAGCTGTCATAAGCTATCATGAAAGGCTAAAAGATGAGTTGCCTTTCGATGCAATGGACAATGTCTTGCTGCGGCTTGGAAGTGCCTACAAGAGTCTCCATTTGTATGGTTATGCCGAATCGTTATTCATGAAGGCCAGAGAATTTCATACGGAAAAAGATCTACCTGCAGATCTTCTGTTAGCTTTGGGAGAATGCAGTTATAAAGTGAAAAACTTTGATAATGCTCAAGACGTTTTGAAGGCCTTCATTTCAAAGTACCCGGCACATGGACAGGCTCCGAGAGTCCATCTTTGGCTAGGAAATATTTTTCTAAAAAACAAGGAATATAATAAGGCCTTGAAGTCCTTGAAGCTTGCCATTGACAAGGATTTGGACAAAGCAAGTCGTGGCAAGGCCCTCATTGCAACGGCGGAGGCCCTAAACGGTCGGGGCGATTATAGAGAAGCAGTCAATCCGTTGAAGGAGGCGGTGGTCCTTTTGGAAAATGGTGATAGCAGCGCTTCCGAGGATATGTTTACTGCATACCGTGAGCTTGGTGAAACCTACTTAAATCTTGGGCAGAAAAAGAGGGCTGTTGGAGCATTTGAGAGTGCATTGCAATTGAAGCCGAAAGGGTCAGATGCCTATAGCCTGCAGTTTCAGATCGCAAAATGTTACCAGGCAACATCTCCAGCGAAGGCAGAGAATATGCTGAATCGGATTGTGTCTTCTGGAGATCCATTTTGGAGCAATGTTGCCCAAGCTAGAATCAACGAAATCAAAATGAAGGAATCTGTCGATAAGTTTGGTTTCAATAAATCCTAAATTTAAGCATCTGAGCCTATATGACAAATAAAAAAAGCATACTCTTGGTAGAAGATCAATATGACGAAAGAATGGCACTGTGTGACACCTTGAACAGTTGGGGATTTGATGTGACGGCTGTTGGTGACGGCAGGAAGGGGTATGAAAAATTCAGGGCGGATGATTACAGTGTTGTGATTACTGATCTAAAGATGCCGGAGATGGACGGTATTGAATTACTAAGAAAGCTCAAAAACAAAAGACATGATGTTCCTGTCATCATGATGTCTGGTTACGCTACGGTGCAGTTTGCTGTTGAAGCTATGAAGATGGGAGCCTTTGACTTCGTGACAAAGCCTCTTATACCAAAAGTCATAGAATCAACGGTAAAAAGGGCTGTGGCAAACGGTTCGAGTCTAGACACTTTAAATGACACAAAACGGTCTGAACCATCCATTATAACAAAGAACAGTCATCTCCTTAAACTGTTAGACCTGGCAAGGGATATAGCTGATAGCAAGGCCCCTGTCTTTATCCAAGGGGAAAGTGGTACCGGCAAAGAGCTTTTTGCCCGCGTTATTCACAATAAAGGTGGTTTAGGGACGAGGCCTTTTGTGCCCTTAAACTGCGCGGCCTTGCCGGACGGGCTCTTGGAAAGCGAACTTTTTGGTCACGAAAAAGGCGCTTTTACAGGGGCAATAACAAGAAAGCTTGGCAAGTTTGAACTGGCCCATGGTGGTACGATCCTCTTGGATGAAATCAGTGAGATGAACATCAATCTTCAGGCGAAGCTGCTGAGGGTTTTGCAGGAATCAGAGATTGATCGAGTAGGTGGTCAGAGTCCTGTCTCCATTGATGTTCGGGTGATCGCGACAACAAATCAGGATATTGAGGCTGCCGTAAAGGCAGAAAAATTTCGGTCGGATCTCTATTATCGCCTTAACGTCATCCCGATTAAGCTTCCACCATTGCGTGACAGGAAGGAAGATATCCTACCTCTCGTTGACCACTTTATTGAGAAGTACAATAGAATTGATAGTCGTAATGTTGAAGGTTTGACAGATGACGTCCTCCAGATGCTTGTTCAAATGGAGTGGCCAGGAAATGTTAGGGAACTTGAAAACATTACCGAGAGGGCCGTACTTTTGTGCAAGACAGGGGTGATTGGCAGGGAAGACCTATTCGTAATGCAAGACCCTCCGGTGGCGGATGAACAGACATTTTCAATGGACGGCTCTCTTAAGGAAATGGAAAAAAAGATGATATTTCACGCCCTTGGTGAAACAGATGGCAATAGAACACATGCTGCGGATATCCTTGGGATAAGTGTGAGAACATTACGGAATAAATTGCACGAATACCGCCAAAACATGGAAACGCTATAGGAAGGGCATGCAAATTGCTACATCTACAAATGACGTGTGGTGATGAGAATGCAACCCTTGAACCTCTGAACCCGTGAACGGTTACGAGTTAAGATTATGCCAATAAAATCACTATTTGGGAGAACATATCAAGTTGTTGGGCGGGCGCTTGAAGTAACAAAGTTGCGGCATGGCGTGATAGCGAGCAACATTGCAAATGTTGACACTCAAGGTTACAAAACCAAAGAACTGAATTTTGACAAGGCCTTAGATAATGCCATTGAAAAAGGATCGGTAGAGGTTAGGCGTACCAATCCACTACATTTTGGGGGGCAGAATCCGGGAGCAGGAAGCTTTGAGATCTCTAAAGCATCGTATTCCGGAGTAGATATAGACAAGGAAATGTCAAAACTTGCAGAAAATAATCTGAGGTTCCAGACTGGGGTTGAGGCACTATTAAGAAAATTTTCCGCTTTGAAATATGCCATAACGGAAGGAGGGCGATGATTATGGATTTCTTGACCGCACTTCATTTGAGTAGCACAGGTTTAACTGCGCAAAGGACTGCTATGAATGTTATTGCTACAAATCTTGCTAATGTGAATACCACACGAACTCCTGAAGGCACTCCATATAGAAGACAAATTGCCATAATGGAGGCCAAGCCGATGCATAATTTTGGCTCGGTCTTAAATGCACAGGTTGAGGCGATGAGTGGGGTTCAGGTAGGTGACATTGTACAAGAGGCAACACCTTTTAGGAAGGTATATAATCCCGGCCATCCAGATGCCGATGAATCCGGATATGTGTCGTTTCCGAATGTCAATGTGGTTACTGAGACGGCGGACCTTATGGTAGCCAGGAGATCGTATGAGGCAAATGTTACTGCCATTTCAGTAACCAAGAAGATGGCATTAAAGGCATTGGAGATTGGAAAATAAAAGAGATTAGGAGTGCGGAATGGATGATTTAACGATTCAATATAGCCCTACCCCTGGCGTTCGTGAGTCAGGAAAGTTGCCTGATGAAAGATCGGGGCCTGGCTTTTACGATTTTATCAAAGGGGCTGTCAAGAACTTGAATGACATGGAAGCAAACGCCGATCAGTCGGTGGAACAACTTATGAAAGGACAAACCGGTATTCATGAAACTATGATTGCCCTTCAAAAGGCCGACATTTCCCTGAGGTTTTTCCTGCAGGTTCGAAATAAAGCGATGGATGCCTATCGGGAGATTATGAGGATGCCATTTTAATGTGTGTGTGTTAATCGGAAATCGCGAATCAGAGATTATGGAATTCGGATAGGAATATTCTTTCTTAAATTGTTGGGAAACAAAGATAAGAGGATATGAAGGCATTTATTGAACAATTTTTTACAGCATTCCAGACGATGCCCACATCGAAGAAGCTTGCTATGGTTGTGACATTAGGCCTTGTAGTGGCTGGTTTTGTCGTAATGTTTCTTTGGGCCAATCAGGTTGATTATGGGACTTTATACACCGGCTTGTCTCCTGAAGATGCAGGCAAGATTGTGTCGAAGCTTAAAGAGCAACGTATTCCCTATAAATTTACTGCCGGCGGGTCCTCTCTGTTGGTTCCATCTAAACAGGTGCATGAGTTGCGTCTCACCTTGGCTAGCGATGGACTGCCGGCAGGCGGGAATGTCGGTTTCGAAATCTTTGATCAGACCAATTTCAGTACTACGGAATTTGTCCAAAAGCTTAACTACCAGAGGGCATTGCAGGGAGAACTGGAAAGGACCATAAACGATTTCAGCGAGGTTGAACGTGCCCGTGTTCTCTTGGTTATACCTGAAGAGTCATTGTTTGTCGAGGATAGTAAATCATCCTCTGCTTCAGTGTCGCTAAAACTAAGGTCTTCCCTTGCTTCGGATAAAGTTGCAGGCATTGTGCATATTGTAGCAAGTGCCGTTGAAGGGCTTTCTACCAACCAGGTTACAGTGGTTGATACTACCGGCAGGGTGTTGTTTAAGGGGGCGGATCAGGCAGATCAGGCAGCCCTTTTTGCCAGTACCAAGCTGGATTATCAGCGGCAAATTGAGGCAAAGGTGGCTGGACGCGTGCAGAGTATGTTGGAGGGAATCGTTGGCAAGGGCAAGGCAATAGTGCGTGTCAGCGCTGATATAGAGCTTAATCGGATTGATTTGAGTGAGGTGGAATACAATCCTGACAGCAAGGTAATAAGGAGTGAACAGCGAAGTTCGGAAACAACTAGAGGGGGTTCAGCAGGCGCTTCCGGGGTTCGACTCGAAAATACAAACCAAGGCAGTGTTCCTGTTCAAGGTGGGATCAAGGGAGAAGGCCAATCTCAGAAGCAAGATGAAGTTGTCAACTATGAGATAAACAAGACCACGAAACATATTACAAAACCTTCCGGGGCAATTAAAAGACTTTCTGTGGCAGCAGTCGTAGACGGGGGATATGAGGTCATTACTGCTGAAGATGGTTCGCAGACAAAAAAGTACATTCCGAGGAACCAAGAAGAGCTTGATGAATTCGAAAAACTGGTGAAGAAAGCCATGGGCTTTAGTGAGGACCGTGAAGATCAGGTCTACGTGAGTTCTTTCGCTTTTTCTGTTTCTGATATACCATCCTTTGAAGAGAAGGAAGGTGTGGACTGGTTGGCCATGGCGCGCGAATATTCCAAGCCTATGCTAAATGCTATGTTAGTCCTTTTGGTTTTTATGTTTGTAGTTAGGCCACTGGTCAAATCAGTAAGGCAGGCTAGTACAGCAGTGAACGTGCAAGGGCAGAAAGAGTTGTCAGATGGGGGACAAAGATCTGAGCGAAGTGGATTGCCGGAACCTAAGCTGAATACGCGGGCGAGGACAATGCAATTGGCACGAGAAAACAGTGAAAAGACCGAGCAATTACTTAGAGGCTGGTTGAATGAGGAGAGCTAATGGCAGGGCAAGTGCTGGATGCTGAGAAACTAACCGGGGCACAAAAGGTTGCTGTCTTCTTGCTGTTGATGGGAGAAGAGTTTAGTTCACAGATATTTAAGAAAATGGACGAAGATGAGATTGGCAAACTTGCCTCAAAGATGGCTGAGATCCAACATGTCCCTCCAGCTGTGATGACAAAAGTGATAACTGAATTTGCAGATGGTATGGAAGATGATCGAGTAATGGTTAAAGGTGATATGTTTCTGAAAACGCTTACGGATCTTGGCTTAGACGATGAGAGAACCAAGGCTATTCATAAGGAAATCGACAGAGGAAAAAAGGATACCCCTTTCAACTATCTGGATGGGATGGAGACCAAGGATATTATCAATATCATCAGTGGCGAGCACCCCCAGACTATTGCACTGATTTTGGTTTATCTTAAGCCTAGGAGAGCAGCGGAGGTTTTGAGTGGGCTGCCAAAGGAGATGCAAACGACTTTGGCGACGCGTATTGCTGAAATTGATCGAGTGCCTGAGGAAGTGATTAAAGAAGTTGATGATGCTCTTCGAAAAGAGCTTACTGGCAGAAGTGGCTCTGACGGCGGGAAAAAAATGGGCGGTATTAGTTGTCTTGCAGATATATTAAACGAAGTTGACAAGGAAACGGAAGAAAATGTGCTATCTACCATGGAGGAGGAAAAAGGAGAGATTGCCGAAGAGGTCAGACAGCTTATGTTCATTTTTGAAGACCTTCTTAAGGTGGATGATCGCGGTATGCGAGAGATCTTAAAGCAGGTAGAAAGCCAGCAACTGAGTATAGCGCTTAAGACCGCCTCAGGAGAGATGCAAGATAAGATCTTTGGCAATCTCTCACAAAGAGCGGGGGAGATGCTTAAAGAAGATATTGAGGTTATGGGGCCCGTGAAATTGAGTGAGGTGGAAATGGCCCAGCAGACTATAATTCGGGTTGCCAGAGAGCTTGAAGCTGAAGGAAAGATAGTTCTTGCGAAGGGAACGGAAGATGTCCTTGTCTGATAGTAACGAACAGGATCAGCCTCAAGGCGGCGGATACGAAGCATTTCAGATGGAGTCATTTGATGTTGCAAAGAGTTCGTCTGATGGGCAAGGAGATGGATATGTTTTTGAGGCATTTTACAACAGTGACGGGGGAGTAGCCGGATCCTTTGATTATATGATTTCAAATAGTGTGGAGTGCGCCGAAGAAATTGTCGCAAAAGCCAAAGAGGTTATAAGCGAGGCAAAAAAGAAGGCCGATTCAATTGAACGCGATGCCTACGAGAAGGGTTTTGCCCAGGGTGAAAAAGATGGTCTAGAAATCGGTGGCAAGAGAGTTGATAAAATATTAGAAAAGATTGAGCAGGTTTTACAAGAAACAGTCAAATATAAGGAAACGTTTATGGCAAAGTGCGAGAAGGAGGCATTAGACCTGATTCGTCGTATTGCAGAAAAGGTTGTTCATGGCCTGGCAAGAGTTGATCATGAGATTGTGCGGAAAACCATCTTTGAGGCCTTTCGTCTTGTTGCCGATTGTTCTGAGGTTACAGTAAGGATCAGTCAGGAAGATTTGGATTACGTGAAGGAATTAAGGCCGGAGTTTTTTGATCGCATAAATGGATTAAAATCGATAACAATGGAATCAGATCCTTCCATAACTCCCGGGGGGTGTTATATGGAAACAGCTTTTGGTGATGTTGACGGTCGCTTGGAGACTCAACTGGAAAGAATTGCCGCAGTTATGGAGAATAGCTTTGAGCAAGGGAAAAAAGAAGGTATTGATAATCAATTATGAACTGGAGTCAGTATTCAAGGGCAGTAGATTATAGCAGGCCCTTAACGGCTGAAGGCAGAGTTGTAAAAGTGACTGGGCTTATTGCGGAAGGGCGGGGCCCTGGTATCGGTATTGGAAGTACCTGCAATATAGAGAACCGGCAAGGAGAGAATCTTCTAAGTGAAGTCGTGGGATTTAATGATAGCAGAATAAAGTTGATGCCCTACGGAGAAATGCGGGGTATAAGTCCTGGGTGTAAAATTACACTAGTTCATGATAAGCCCTATGTTAATGTTGGAGATGCCTATCTTGGCAGGGTAGTGGACGGCTTTGGCAACCCAATCGATGGGCGTGGTTCAATCTCGGCAAATGTTCATTATCCTTTGTATGGCCAGGTGGTCAATCCGATGGGGCGTCGCCGGATTAAAGAAGTGGCTGATGTTGGGGTTGCTGCGATCAACACCATGATGACATTGGGCAGGGGGCAGCGTATAGGCATAATGTCCGGGTCTGGTGTTGGCAAAAGTGTTCTTATGGGGATGATGGCACGGCATACTAGTGTCGACGTAAACATTATTGCACTGATTGGCGAGCGTGGGCGGGAAGTAAAGGAATTTGTTGAACAAACTCTTGGTAAAGACGGGCTGAAAAAGTCAGTCGTTGTGGCTGCAACCTCTGATGTCTCCCCGCTGGTTCGAATGCGTGGGGCTTATTTGGCAACCACACTTGCAGAATATTTTAGAGATCGGGGGTTGGACGTCCTTTTGGTCATGGACTCTATTACGAGATTTGCTATGTCATCCAGAGATGTTGGCTTGGCGGTTGGAGAGCCGCCCACAGTGAGAGGCTATACTCCGTCTTTTTTTGCTCAACTTCCAAAGCTTCTTGAACGTGCGGGGAGTATTGAGGGCAAAGGGTCTGTGACCGGTATATATACGGTCTTGGTAGAAGCTGACGACATGAATGATCCAGTCGGAGATGCAGTGCGATCCGTAGTAGATGGCCACATTGTGCTTTCAAGAGACTTGGCCAATAGAGGCCATTATCCGGCCATAGATGTGCCTGCAAGTATTAGCAGGGTAATGAGAGATGTTGTTGATTCGGAAGATATGGAGCTTTGTCGAAAAGTCAAGGAGGTTGTGGCCGTATATCGAGATGCAGAGGATTTAATATCGATTGGCGCTTATGTGGATGGTACTGATCCAAAGATAGATTATGCCAAGAAGATGATTGGTAAGATCAATTCCTTCTTGAGGCAAGACATTGCTGACAAGGTAGCATTTAAGCCTAGTTTCGACAGACTTAGAGGGTTGTTAAAAGAGGTGTAGTGTGAAACGGTTTAGATTTAGACTCAACCCAGTCATTCGTTACAGGCAATATAGAGAGCAGATTGCACTAATGGAGTTGGCTAAGGCAAAGCGAGAGCGTATTCATATTGAAGAAAAGATACAAGGGATGTATGAAACAAAAAGAGAAGTTCTGAGGGATCTGGCCTTTAGTCAGACAAGAGGGATCAAAGCTGGTAGGCATCGGATTTATAGTGCCTATTTGGAGGGGTTAGGTGATCAGATTGAAACAGAAAATGATCGCCTAGTTGAAATTGGTCAGACAATCTCGCACAGACACGAAGTTGCCGAAGGTGAAAGAATTAAAAAAGAGACATTGGAACTGCTCAGGGAAAATGAGCGAAAAAAACATTTAGAGATGTTCGAAGTGGTTCAACAAAAAGAAGCAGATGAAGTGGTTGCCTTAAGGTATGGATGGAAGTCTCTTTAGCCTCCATTGCCTCAAGAACGCTTGACTCAAATTAGATGAAGAAAAGATTTCCCATACCGTCTTATGTGTTGACGGCACTGTTGTGTTTTTTGGTTGTCAAATTAGGCCTTACGGGGGTACTTGTTTGTACAAGACTTCCAGTATTGCCATTGTCGATTTGGCAAAGTGATACCGCTTTGGCCAAAGATGGACAAGATGAAAATGTTGATAAAAAGAAAGTGCAAACGGAAATGGTTGGGGGGGAAAGTCCGACTCTCAAAAGACAAAGAAATAATAGCAGTCCGGAGGCCCTTGAGGTTAAGCGACTTCAACTAGAGGGAGAAAGGGCACAGCTTGATGAGGAACGTAAAAGACTAGAGGCGCTGAAGAATGAGATTGATGAAAAGCTTTCTAAAGTAACTAAAATACAAACTGTCATACAAAATGAGTTAGGGAAAAAAGAAGATGCCAGCAATAAGAGGATTAAACACCTGATTAAGGTGTATGAAGCGATGCCGCCCAAGAAGGCGGCCGTGCTGATAGAAAAGTTGTCTATGGAGGTTACTATTGCCCTATTCTCGCAGATGAAGGGCGAGGATGTGGGACAGATTCTACCTTATGTTTCACCCGAAAAAGCGGCTAAAATTAGCGAGCGCCTTGCGACACTTGGACACTAGCTCGTCAATTGCTTTCTACCTTTTCAATATTGATGTTAACGGTATCAGTGGATTTATCAGAGATGTCGTTTTTGCGAGCAGAAGGCAGATCTGTACGGTAGATAATACTTTTATTCCCTTGTTCATCCACGATTCTTTTGACAGGCTTAATATCAAGAAGCCTTAAGACCATTTCTTCCGAACATCCCGCCTTTTTCAATATTTCCACTTCTTCTGTTGAAAGCCCTGTCTTGGTCGGGTTTTTATACCGGTCACCCAAGACAATTTCTTCCAGCATCTTGTTATCTGCCCCAGCCTTTTTAAGCTCTACAAGAAAAGCTGGTGTGACAGAACATGTCTGTTCGGCAACCAAGATTTTGATTACATTGTCGCTGATCCTTGCCTCTTTCATCTTCTTGATACCATCTGCGCTGACTAGAGAATTCATGGCTCCTGCAGGGACAACAAAAAAGGTGATTGCAAGAGCGAGAGAACAAATTATCTGGATTGGTTTTGTGATGATATGTTCTTGTTTGACCATGAAGTTTGTCCAACGCAGAATATCAGGCAAAAGTATCTATCAAAGTTCCTTTTTCAAAACGACCGTAACGTTGCCTTTCTGGTTGAGAAACCCGTTTGTGGGAGGCTTCAGATAGTGCGGCTTGACTTTGAGTGGTGTTTTGACGTTGAAGCGCGGTTTTAAAAGCAGATGCTGCAACAGGTGTCCCCCTTCTAACAACGGGAAAACTTGGAGCATTATCTGCAGGGGTTACTCCCATATCAAGCCTATCTTCCTTTAAAATTGCTTACGGGTTCAATGGTTCATAAGTTTAAGGTTTACCGAAAACCTAGACCATCCCGTCTGCCTTACAAATTAACATACACACTATCATATTTATGATAGTAAGTTGCCTTCGTAAAGTCAAGGATTTTCATTTTGATATTGAACTGGAGGTCCAAGGAAATATTTTCCTGCTTGATTCAAATAAAGGAAAGAATTTCAGGTTTGGTACCGTCCCAGGGGGAGATATCAAAGTCTCAAAAGTTTGTAACATGCTGTGTTTATGTGTAATATCATCGAATGGATTTGTTGGCATATACATTGCTGATAGGACAAACAGCAAATGGAAAAGCAAAACGGATTATATGAAAAATGATGACTCCAGTTCCCATAGATGTTGATGCCCTTGCAAAAGAGATTGCTCTTGGCTCACAGCCCGGCTTTGCCGGAAAAGGCAAGGTTCATGGTCATGAGGCATCGCCTGAAAAGATGTTTTCTCAGCTCTTGGATCAGGCATTAGGGTCTTCCAGAAAGACCTTTTTATATCAAACGGATTGTAAGGCCGGGAAAAAAGCAGACAGTAAATCCCAAGACATGAAAGGGTCAAATGCTCAACAACCGTGGGTTAAATCTTTTCGGAACCTGTTACTATCAGGGGGTATTCCACTTGAGGATCTCTCACTGTCTAGTGAGGCGATGTCGGGTCTCAGAAAGCTTTTGCTGGCCGAAGGTTTTTCCGAAAGTGACGTCAAGAATTTTCTGAAAGGGCTTTTCGATGACCAAGGTGGCGGCGAGATTAAAATCCTTGAATTGCTGGAAAAGCTGTCAAGGCTAAAAGAGGAGTTTGACAAAAAGTTCTCAGACCTTACGCTGGATGCTTCAGTTGTGCCCCATATGGAAAGCTTATTGCGCAAATTAGGTTTAGATCCACAAGAGGCTGGAAAGGTCCTAGAGGACTCGAGAGTGGATGGTGGTGGATTTAACTTAAAAAAGCTATTGAGTTACTTGAAAGCTTACATTGAAAGAAAGAGTGTTAACCAACAGTCTCTTGACGACATAAAGGCCATGTTGGCCCGTGTAGGCATGGCAAAGGAAGCAGCAAAGATTGAAGGGACTATTTCGTTAGAAAGATTTATTCAGATGTTGGACGAAAAGATAGCCAAGCTTATGCCTCACAGTTTGTCGGAAGATCAGGCAGAAAATGAGATCAAAGGCCTTCTGGATAATGTGTTGGTAGGATCTCGCCGGCAGGATGTCAAAACCGGCGGCTCTTTAGAGCGGTATTATGATCGTGTGAACAGGAATCAAGGCCATACGCTAAATCAGGATTTCTTGGAGGCCTGGAAGGATGCGGCTTCTGGGGCAAAAAAGGCGATGGCAGAGATTGAGAAACTCGCCCAATTTCAAGCAAAAAGTGATGCAGCCTTTTCAGCAGCGAAAGATTTGACCGAAGGTGCTAGGAAAGTGCTTTCGGAAAAGGGATTTGATGGAAAGCATAATGAACCTTTGCATTTAGTAAAAGAGGGGATGGCAAATCGCATTACAAACCAGTTACCCACTGCAAAGGAAGGTGCTAGACCGATTCCTCTTCATGTCATCAATCAGGTGGGAAAGCGGATTGGCCTGGCCATAAGGAGGGGAGAAAACCATCTGCGGGTCCAGTTACGGCCTCCAGATCTAGGCACTGTTCAATTAGATATGGCCATGAAGAATAATGTTTTAAAGGTTGCTATGATCGCGGAGAATCACATGGTAAAGGAGCTGTTGATGTCTCATGTTGCTGAGCTCAAACAGGCCCTGGTAGAACACGGTGTGGAACTTCAGAAAGTCGACGTGGAGATTGACTACAACTTTGATCGTTCTATGGGAGATGCACAAAAAGATCTTAAAAGCACTCATTGGCGAAAACAAAGATTGGCCTCTCGATCTGCACTGGGCTTAGTGGAAACCGGCGTGGAGGATATAGGAGAAATAGCTCTTCCAAGTGTGCGAGGAAATACCTTGTTGGATATGTTTGCATGAAAGGAGTTAGACTATGTCAATTGCAGGATTAGAGCCTGTCTACCAGCAGCTCTCCAACCAGAAAACTGGTAATACCGATTCAAAGGATGAGCTTGGCATGAATCAGTTCCTGACCATGTTGGTCGCCCAGCTCAAGAATCAAGACCCATTGAATCCTATGGAGGGTACCGATTTTACTGCACAGTTGGCCCAATTTTCCGGGCTTGAACAGCAGTTTGCAATGAATGATCACCTGGCAGAAATGCAAGCCGCCATAGAGGCCCAAGCAAATGGCAATGTCCTGGACTATATTGGAAAGACAGTTACAACGAATAGTAATACCATTTCTGTAAGAGACGGACAGACCGATTTCGGTACATATGCTTTGGGTAGTCGTGCCAACGTGAACGTTTATGTATACGATGGCAACGGCATAGAAGTTCGCCGAATGTATGCTGGATGGCAAGATACCGGGGAGCATGATATTGAATGGGATGGTAAGGATAACAGCGGTAATGCAGTAAACGATGGCACATATACCTTTGAGATTGAAGCAGTAGGTGAGATGGGACAGGTAGTATCTTCAAACATCCATGTTATGGGAGAAGTTACCGGCATTACGTATGAAAGCGATATGCCCTATTTGATGGTCGGAGATAAACTGGTGTCACCGTCCGAGATTGTGGAAGTCCAAATTAACAAATAAACCAATGACAAATTACTAAAAAGTAGGAAGGGGGAAATAACATGTCACTTTCAAGTGCACTTTTTTCAGGGATCAGTGGGCTGACTACTCTTGGGAATGCAATGACCGTGATTGGTGATAACATTGCCAATATAAATACAGTCGGTTTCAAGGCAAGTCGGGTTACCTTTCAAGATGTCTTAAGCCAAACCGTAGCCACCACTGCGGGCACTGCCCAGGTAGGCCGCGGTACAAGCCTTGCGGATATTTCCAGCAGTTTTGCGCAAGGCTCCTTCGAGTCAACAGGCTCTACGACAGATCTGGCCATCGGTGGCGATGGTTTTTTTATCGTAAGGGATCCGGAGAATCCAGACAATGAATTCTATACCCGTGCAGGAGAATTTCGGTTTGATGAAAACGGCAACTTCACAAACCCGGCAGGGTATATCGTGCAGGGATGGTCTCTAGATTCAGCTACAGGGGAGCAAGAAGGCTCTTCTGGAGATATTACCTTGTCATCTTTCAGCTCTTCTCCAAGTGAGACCGATACGGTGACAATGATTACTAATCTGGATTCGGACACCACAACCAACAGCGACCTCTCAACTTCTTGGAATGGTAGCGCTACTACTCCAATTGCGTCGACAGACTATGAATATCAAACGAGTGTAAGGATATACGATTCTCTTGGCAGTACCCACGACATAACGACTTATTATGACCGGACAAGCACTGCAAACGAATGGGAGTATATAATTACGTGCACTCCCTCGGAGGACGAAAGGGCTGCAGCAGCAGCTTCCGGCACAGGCATGCTAGCGCGGGGTACAATCTCGTTCACCAGCACCGGAACAATCACCGATATGACCATGAGTGGATATGATGGTACTGCAGATCTCAGTACTGGGTGGTCGAGTGAATCTGTAAACTCAAATGGCTATTTTGAGTTTAGCCCCGAGTTTAGTAGCAGCATGGGCATTGAATTCAATATTGGGTCCAGATATAACAGCAGTACCTCTGCTTGGGAGCCTCAATCCTTGGCTACAACACAGTATTCGTCGTCATCTGCAACAGTCTTTCAGTCTGCAGACGGCTATGGGGCAGGCGCGCTGCAATCTGTTTCAGTGGCAACAGACGGGGCTATAACGGGGCAGTACTCAAATGGCGAGGTCATTCCGCTCTACAGGGTTACACTGGCAAAGTTTCAAAATGAGCAACAGCTTTACAAAGAAGGCGGCAATCTTTTTAGAGAGACCAGATTGAGCGGGGATCCCATCACCGGGCAGCCAGGAAGCAATGGTCTTGGGAGCATCTCGCCAAACTCGCTTGAGCAGTCAAATGTCGATATTGCCACAGAATTTGTAAAAATGATTACCACCCAGCGTGGATTTCAGGCAAATTCGAAGATTATCACGGTAACTGACCAGATGCTGGCGGAACTGATCGCGTTGAAGCGATAGGATGGAAGTTAGGGGCTTCGCCCCAATTGGAATAATGATGGATCTTTGCTTTCTGGAGAAAAACCTTGAGGCCCTTGAAAAATACAGCCCCTATTGCTTCAAGTGGTTGATTGCACAAAGGGCTGACACAAAAGCCATCTCGAGGAATCTGATCCGAAACCGAGACGGTTTGCTCGACTGGCCCCTTACTTCCAACAAGGGGCTTTTTGACGATATCCCGCCTGACAAGGCGTATGGGCAATGGGTTTGTGAAGAAAGGGCGGATACCAGCGCCACCATTATTGTGGGTTGCAACATCGGTTATGGCGTAAACCACGTTCTGTCAAATATGCCGGAAAGCCACAAGGTAATAGTGCTTGAACCAAGGCCGGAAATGCTAGTGGCCTGTCTAGGGCAAACCGATTATCGCCGGTTTTTGCAAGCGAAAAGGCTCTTTTTCTTTCCGCCGGACCACAGCTTTTTACGGAAGGCCGTCTGCCATCTAGATTTTAACTATTTGTTTGGAAGTATCCGCATCTTGGCCGATTTGCCCAGTTGCCAGCTGGGACCGGAATATGCAAGATGGACCGATGCATGGAAGGAGATGTTGGAAGACCTTTCCTGTGATGTGAATACAATGCGGCTCAAACAAGATGTGATGATCGAAAACGAGCTGGAAAACTTTCCCCGGGCAATGCAGGACGGAAGCTTGCTGCCGCTCAAGGGCCGGGCTAAAAGTATTGATGCAGTTCTCCTCGGAGCAGGTCCATCACTGGAAAGGTTTGCGCCGCTTTTGGCCGAGAATCCTGGGAACGCCCTATACACGTGTGGGTTGCAGACGCTGCCTGTCCTTCAAAGATACGGTCTTAAACCACATTTATGTATGGCCATCGATTATACAACAGCGATGAAAAGGGTCTATGACAGATTAGACCGTAAGTGGGCCGAAGACATTCCTTTCATCTATTCATGCAAAGTGAATCCGGAGGTTGTAAGGGCCTATCCCGGCCCTACACTTCCATTGTGGACCATGGGTGGTTTAGGCACCCATATCCCACGAACCCGAGAACTCGTATTAAGTACCGGGAAGGGAGTGGGTGTAACACTCGTGCGTTTTCTGTTTTGGTGTGGCATTGGTAGGCTCTTGTTGGTAGGCAATGACTTTGCCTGGCCAGGCGATAAAACCCATGCTGAAGGGCATCTGTCAGACAAGAACAGATTTAGATTTAACCCTAAGCGTCATGAGAAACTGAAAAACAGGCAAGGTAAAACGATCTATTCAACTTTGGCCTACATCATGGCCATGAGGGAGTTGGAACTTGAGCTGGAAGCGTCGAATATTCCGGTCTTCAACCTTTATGGCGGGGGGATGACAATCAAAGGAAGCAAAGAGATTACCTGGAAGCATGTTCTTGCTGATAATCTGTTGGATTCGGCGCGTGGGAGTGTGGAATGTTTTGTTAATGCCACAAACCGGGCTCGCTCCCCGGAGCCATGGCCAAGATTTGAGGCTAGAAGTGCCAGTTGGGCCAAGTCTTTGCGTTCAGTTGAAAAACGGCTGAGAAGGCTGTTCAAAAAGGCGTGGAAAAACCAAGAGGAGATCCATTCAGTTTTAAGCCAAATTCTCGCCTTTTTTCGCCAAGATCCTTTATACCTGCCCTGTTTGTACAACGAAATCTTCGATCTTGCCGGCCTAGTGCATGCCCGGTCCGCTTATGGGCTCAAGGAATGGGCGGAATGTAAGGCGATACTCAAACAAGCTGCAAAAAAGGTTCGAGAAGTAGACTACCACCTTGTATACAAGAGAAAGGCGGCGTAAAACCTATTGCCGTAAACGACAATTGGCAGTCGTTCGTCCAATGCCATCATCTCGGACCGTCACGGTCCGTTGGGGGCGTGCTACGCTGGTCTACTTACGGATGGACTTTCAAAAAACGCAGTTGATGGCTGTTGAAAATATGCCCCCAAGACGTCAACAGATTGACAGGGCTGTTGGGCTTTGACATGCTTTCTGGGTCAAAGCAAATTGATGCAACTTCCGTCATAAATAAAAGCTTGGCCTTCAAAATAAGATCTTTCTTTCAAAAAACCTCCAAAAACCCGTGAATTTAAAAGGCATTTATAACAACCTCCCGAGTTTATCCCCGAAGTTTTTTGATTCAAAAACCTATTAGTCTATTCCAAGTTCACGGTTCAAAAGAAATGGCACAAAGGTTGCTGTAATAGCCTGTAAAGATTTTAATCGCTTACAGAGGCAGCCATATGGATATTGCAACATTACTTGGGATTATTTCGGCCTTTGGCCTTGTACTTGTGGCCATCTTAATGGGAGGTGGTATTGGGCTATTTATCAACTATCCGTCCCTGATGATTGTAGTAGGTGGCACCCTTGGCACAACGATGATCAACTATCCTTTAAAAGAAGTTATTGGTGTAATTAGTGTCTTAAAGAACGTGTTTTTTACAAAAGCGAGTTCAGCGAAGGATATCATCAAACAATTTAGTGACTTTTCCAACAAAGCGCGTCGAGAAGGAATCCTTGCCTTGGAATCTGAAGTAACGAACCTTAATGAAGAGTTTTTGCAAAAAGGGATTCAGCTTTCCATTGATGGTCTGGAGCCTCAGTCTATACGGGAGATCCTTGAAACAGAGATTTCTTACATACAGGATCGGCACAAACTGGGCGCAGAGATCTTTACTACCATGGGTACTTATGCCCCTGCGCTTGGCATGGTGGGAACACTCGTTGGTTTAGTGCAGATGTTACAGAACATGAGTGATCCCAGCGCCATAGGGCCTGCCATGGCCGTAGCGCTTCTGACTACCTTTTATGGCGCAGTGGCGGCAAATCTCCTTTGTATGCCTATTGCAGGAAAGCTTCGGACACGAAGTAGTGAGGAAGTTTTGGTCAAGGAGTTGATGATCGAAGGTGTGATCTGTCTTTCAAATGGAGAGAATCCACGTATTGTCGAGCAAAAACTTATGGCCTTTTTAGCGCCAACTCAACGGGAAACGGAGGCGAAGTAACACTTGGCAGGAAAATCAAAAAAAGGTCGATCTGAAGACGGTCTGAGTCAGGACGGTATAAGGGTTATGGTTGTGAGCCTGTTCATTATTCTCTTGGCGTTTTTTATTGTACTCAATTCAATGGCTGTCATCGATGATAGAAGAACGCTTGCCGCATTAGGTTCGTTGGTAGGAAGCTTCGGGATTTTGCCTGGTGGCCTGTCTCCGACCAAAGAAGGTGATATGGCAGTGCTTTCTCCTGGTCAGGTGCCAATGAGTACTGGCGGCGAATCATTAGAAATATCAGGGTCGGACAAGCCGGGTTCTAAATCCATTATCATGCGGTCAGTGCCGGATGGTGAGATAGTAAGCATTCAGGATGCGGTGCTCTTTGAGAAGGATAGCTACAAAATAAAACCGGCGGGTTACGATTTCTTGAAGAGGCTTTGCGGTGTCATCAACAAGGGAGAATATCCTGTTGAGATTACCGGACACACAGACAGCAGACCTCCAGAGGAGAAATCAGTACATTCCAACCAAGAGCTTTCTTCTCTGAGGGCGCTTGAGGTCCTGAAGTTCTTTGCAGTTGTTGGCGGCATTAATCCATCACGTTTGACGGCATATGGTTGCAGGGAAAGCAGGCCAATTGCAAGTAATGAGACAAGGCAGACAAGGGCACAAAACCGAAGGGTTGATATTCTATTGACACAGGAGAGAGCAGAAGATCTCAAAGGCATTTATAAAAAGGATGAATCCGGTTTTGTGCTTTTTAAGCGATTTGTATTTCGCATATTTGATTAGGCTAATAGGCCATGGGAAAGGATAAGGGGAAAGGCAGCGAGGAAAAAGCAGATACCACGATGTGGATGGTCACTTTTGGTGACCTGTTGATGCTGCTGTTGACTTTTTTTGTAATGCTCTTGACTATGTCTTCTATGGATACAAAGGCCCTCAAATCTGCTTTCAGTCTCTTTGACGGCGGAATCGGCTCGCTGGAATATTCGAGCCTTGGAAAGATAAAGGATCTAGAAAAAAGGGGTGACCTCATTGCTTCAAAAGGTATTGATCTGTCGATGCTCACTGCCCTAAATGAACGGCTTGAAGGATTGTTAACCTCGCAAGAGCCCGAGGAAATATTAGGCCGGGGGGCACTGGAACGTGTTTTTGGCAAGGGAGATGATCGCCAAGGCGAGGCGGTTCTTGCTGGTCTTGGCAATATGATAGATATCTCAGAAGATGACAGAGGTGTTGTTTTGACAATACGGGCAGAGCTTGTCTTTGATTCTGGAAAGTCTGAAATCAGGTCGGAGATGCTTCCACTGCTTGATACGGTAGCCAAATTGCTAAAGTGTATCTCAAATGAGGTCCTCATTATGGGACACACTGACAATATTCCAAGTCGAAGTGGGCAATATCGTTCGAACTGGGATCTGTCCCTTTATAGGGCGCTAAACGTGTATAGGTATTTTGTAAAAAAGAAGGGCCTTTCTTCCAAGAGACTCTTTGCCGGAGGATATGGTGACCTTAGAGCGAGGTTTTCAAATAGCACAAAAGAAGGCCGGAAGAAAAACAGGAGGGTAGAGATTATCCTAAGAAAAACATGATTGATATATCCTTGTTCTTGTTAGGGTATTTGAAAGGAATGTAATATGGCAGAAGAAGAAAAAACCTCTGTTGAAGATGACGTGACTCAGGAGGAATCCAAGGGTTCCTCAAAAAAAATGATTATCATTATAGTGGTTGCTCTCGTCCTTTTGGGAGGAGGCGGCTTTGCAGGGTGGAAATTTTTCCTCGCCGAAAAGCCTTCCGGCGACAATGGTGAATCCGTCGAAGAAGCTCAAGAGTCTGAAGAAAAGGCCCCATTAGTAAGGATCATGTGTGAGATGAAGCCCTTTATTGTCAATCTGCTGGGTAATCAGGGCAAGCGGTACCTTAAGGCGAAGATTGACATAGAAGTCGATGACGAAGCCATAAAGAAGGAACTGGGGGAACGTAACTCCGAGTTGAGAGATGCCATTTTGGTGCTTCTTGCAGGTAAGTCATTCGACGATATTAGTAGCCCCGGGGGAAAGATCGAACTTAGAACGCAACTGGTTGAACGTATTAATGGCATCTTAGACCAAGGTGGTATCCGGACACTCTATTTTACAGAGTTTGTCGTACAGTAGACAATAGAGGAAGATGTCAAATGCGTGAGGAAGTCAATAATATTTTCTTAGTATAGCAGGTGGAGGGAAGAACAAGCTATGTCCAATGTTTTATCCCAAGAAGAAGTCGATAGCCTCCTCAAGGGTGTTACAAGTGGCGAGATAGAAACGGAATCAGGCGAGGAAGCCTCCTCTGATGGTGTTCTCCAATATGACTTTACGCGTCAGGAACAGGTCCTTCGCGGCAGGATGCCGATGATTGGTGTGATTAACGAACGTTTTGCCTCAAAATTTAGAACCAATCTTTCCGGTATGGTTCGAAGAACGGTGGATGTTGAGGCAGAACCAATGGATATGGTTAAGTTTGAGGATTTTCGTCTCTCTCTGCCTGTTCCGACAAGCCTTCATGTTTTTCGCATAGATCCTCTTGCAGGCCAGGCCCTGGTTGTCTTTGATAGCCCGCTGGTTTTTAGTTTGATCGAATGCTATTTTGGTGGCAAAGGAACGGAACATGTCAAGATCGAAGGTAGAGATTTTACACCAATAGAAAATAGCATGTTACAAAAGGTTGTAAGGGCCTGCCTGGGAGACCTTACCAATGCATGGGAAAGAGTCTTTAGTGTTGAGATGACATATATACGTTCTGAAGTAAACCCTGAGTTTGCCGGTATCGTGTTGCCTGGTGATTTGGTTATTATCACTAAATGTAAAGTTGACATTGAAGGCTTTGGAGGTTTTTTGACCTTGTGTGTTCCTTATTCAACTATCGAACCGATTCGTGACAAGTTGTCGGGTGGAGTTCAAAATGACCAGATAGCGGCAGATGCACAATGGAGAAAACACCTCCAAGACCGAATCTATGAGACAATGGTCGACATCGTGGTGGAGCTTGGTGCGACACAAGTTACCACAGAAAGGTTGCTCGGCCTCAAGATCGGCGATGTGATTCAGCTGGGACAATATGTTAGTGAACCGTTGACTGGCAAGGTCCAGGGGATTGGGAAGTTTGTGGGCCGTCCTGGAGTTATCAAGGGGAATCGGGCATTGAAGATGGAAGGGATGAGTATAAAGGGTGGAGTTTGATTTAGAGATAGTAATCATTGGCTAAGACCAGGGAAGGGTAATGCTGTGGAAGACAAAAAAGACGAGACCAACCAAAATGGTGCTTCTGAAGTAGAGGACTCCCCGGAGAGCAAAGGCGATACAGAGGATCTATCGACGGGAGAGAAAGATCAATCGGGCGCCCAAGGCGCTGATGATGCCAAGGGCCTAGATTTTATTCTGGATATTCCCCTGGAGGTTTCAGTCGAACTAGGTCGGACCGAGATGCTTGTTAATGACTTGCTTCAGCTGGCACGGGGATCAATCATTGAACTATCAAAGCTTGCTGATGGACCAATGGATATCTATGTAAACCGGAAATTGTTTGCCCGTGGCGAGGTAGTGGTTGTTAATGAGAAGTTTGGGATAAGGCTTACAGATATCATGAGTCCCGCAGAGAGAGTTAAGTCATTGAGTTGACGCGTGATATCGGTACAGGTAGATAAAGTAGCCTAATTGTTAAGAGGTGAGGATTTGGACGAATTAGCAGGGACATCGGATGTAATTTGTCAGCCGGATCTATGGTGGGCAGGTCTTAAGACCTTGGCTATGTTGAGCATTGTGGTTGGTGGCTTGATTCTCCTGCTTTTTATAGTCAGGCGATTTGTATACACAAGGCATGACGTTGGTCAGGGCCGACTGATCAGGATGCTTTCATTGTATCACATTAGTCCTAAGCAACGAATTGCCTTAATCGATGTGGCCGGCGAGAAGCTTGTTATCGGCATCACTCCGGAGAAAATCACCCGCTTAACAACGGTTAATAATTCAGATGCCTTGCGGCATATTGATGAAGGTGGAACTGTTGGATCAGGGGGTGGTCTATTTCACAAATTCCTAACCTCCTCTCTAAGAGGTAAAGGCAGGGCGAGCAGGGAGTAAGTTGCGTTGAAGATGAAAAATGTAAAATGCAAATTTCTGATAATTAGTTTTCTTTTCGCAGTATTGGTTATTATGCCTAGTATTGTTTCTTCTGCGGCTATGCCTCTGCCTATGCTACAGATTGGTGTCGGTCAAGTAGATGATCCAGGTGATGTGTCGGTGTTACTTCAGATCGTTGCCGTACTTACAGTGCTTTCACTGGCGCCCGCAATCTTGATTCTAATGACTTCCTTTACTAGACTTGCCGTTGCATTTTCCTTTTTAAGACATGCCCTGGGCACCCAGCAGATGCCACCAAACCAAGTTATGATTGGCCTTGCCCTATTTCTTACTTTTTTTATTATGATGCCCGTATGGGAGCAAGTAAACGAAAAGGCTATCAAGCCTTATCTTGGTGAAGAGATATCGCAATCCGAGGCATTAGAAGCAGCCATGAAACCCGTTCGGCAGTTTATGTTTAGGCAAACGAGGGAAAAGGATCTTGCTTTATTTGTGAGTATGGCCAAGTTGGATAAACCAAACACGACTCGCGATATACCCTCTTTGGTGCTGATACCTGCGTTTGTGGTGAGTGAACTTAAGACCGCTTTTATTATCGGCTTTTTCTTGTATATACCATTTTTAATCATCGACATGGTCATAGCCAGCGTTCTTCTCTCCATGGGGATGATGATGTTGCCACCAGTTATGATATCGATGCCTTTCAAACTGATACTCTTTGTCCTGATGGATGGCTGGCATTTGATTGTGGGCTCGCTGGTAGAAAGTTTTGTGGGTGGATGACAATATGACACCAGAGTCTGTCGTTGGGTTTGCTCAAGAGGCTATCAAGGTTACGATCTTGGTGGCGATGCCGCTGTTGGGACTTGGTCTCATTGTTGGTCTAGCGGTTAGCGTCTTCCAGGCCGTTACGCAGATCCAGGAAATGACATTAACATTTGTTCCCAAGATACTGGTCGTCCTCTTGGGGCTGTTGTTCTTTTCCAACTGGATGCTACAGCAGCTTATAGAATTTGGACGAAACTGTATCACGCAGATACCATTATATATCAGGTGATCATGGATATCCTCGGATTATCACAAGAGCAATTTAAGTGTCTGATTCTGATTCTAATTAGAGTAAGTATTATCCTGTTTATGTTTCCTGTTTTTGGAGGGATGATGGTGCCGAAGCCTGTTAAGGCTGGTCTCGCCTTAATGATTACTATAGTGCTCTTTCCGATTGTTCGTCCTGATCCGAGCTTATTTCCAGAAAGTCTGGTGGGTTCTATCAACCTAATCCTTTCCGAATTGATTTTGGGGTTGATTATCGGCTTAACTATTCGACTTTTCTTTGCAGCTATCCAGTTGGGGGGGCAGCTTATTGGGTTTCAAATGGGGTTTGCGATTGCAAATGTTCTCGATCCTGAGTCAGGCACGCAGGGTTCTATTTTGGCACAACTTGGATACTGGGTTGCCCTTTTGTGCTTCCTGATGCTGGATGGTCATCATGTATTGCTGGAGACGTTGGCTAACAGCTTTTCCATCATCAAGATGGGATCATTGGATATCGGCGTCGGTATCTTCAATAGAATATCGGAAGTCTCTGGAGATATGTTTGCCATGGCGATTAAAATTGGCGCTCCAGCGATTACAGCGCTTCTGTTAACAAGCGCTGCATTTGGCATTGTTGCCAAGGTGGTTCCACAGGTTAACATACTTATTGTGGCCTTTCCGATAAAGATTGTTGTGGGGTTATTCTTTTTTGGGATTTCATTGCAGATACTCCTTTACTTTACGAGACAATATGTAACGGGGCTTGAAGGAATGTTAACAGTTATTATGAGACTTATGAGGGTGTAAGTTTTGCCAGAGGGTCAGGATCAACAAGAAAAAACTGAAAAAGCAACGCCTAAAAAGCGCTCGGAGGCGAGAAAAAAAGGTGATGTTGCAAAAAGCCGAGAAGTGCCCTCTGTGGCTGTATTGTTGGCAGGGCTTTCAACGTTATGTCTCTTTGGCCCCTTTATGTATAGCCATATGAATTCTTTAATGAAACGAAGTTTTTTGTTAATCAAGACCCCGGTTTTGGATTTGCCAGGGCTTTTAACTATTAGCGAAGACGTGGTGCTGCAATTTATTGTAATAGTAATACCGGTGATGGCTGCCGTGGCCTTGATCGCAGTTTTGTCGAACCTTATGCAAGTGGGTGTCATGTTTTCTTGGAAGAAACTGGCCCCGGAGTTTTCTAAGATTAGCCCAATGAAGGGGTTGAGTCGGCTTTTTTCCAAACAGTCTTTTATGGAATTGTTCAAATCTTTGACAAAGCTTGCCATAGTTGGGGGGATTGCATATTGGACGATCAAAGGGGAAATGGAGCAGATCCAAAACCTTGGCAGAATAGAGGTTTTAGGTATAGCCTTGTATATTCTGAAAGTGATTCTAAAGATCTTTCTCCGTGTATGCATAGTAATGATAATTGTGGCTGTCATAGATTATACGTTTCAAAAGTGGCAGTTTGAAGAGAAGCTAAAGATGACCAAACAGGAAGTGAAAGAAGAATACAAGCAGAGCGAGGGAGATCCGCTAGTCAAATCGAGGATAAGGAGAACTCAACTAGAGGCAGCTAGAAAGCGTATGATGCAAGAAGTGCCTAAGGCCGATGTTGTTGTGACAAACCCGGTTCATCTCGCATTGGCCGTCAAGTATGACAGCTCGGTTATGAACGCTCCCAGAGTGGTAGCCAAAGGAGCAGAATTAATAGCAGAAAGGATCAAGACGTTAGCTAGAGAAAATGCCGTTCCAATCGTTGAAAACAAGGAGTTGGCCCAAAACCTTTACAAGATGGTTGACATTGGCGACGAAGTTCCTTCGGACTTCTATCAGGCCATAGCCGAGGTCTTGGCTTATGTCTATCGGCTAAAAGGTAAGGTTGCATAGATGGAAACTTCTACGCAAGGTTCATTAAAAGATACATTCTTATCCAACATTAGCGATACCGCCATGGTTATTGGAGTAGTTGGTATCTTGATGGTGATGATTGTACCGCTACCTTCATACTTGTTGGATTTCTTGTTGGCCCTGAACATTACTTTTTCGATCATCGTGATTCTGATGGCTATGTACACTGTCAAGCCTTTAGATTTTGCAATATTTCCCACTCTCTTATTGGTGACTACCCTCTTTAGGCTTTCGCTGAATATAGCCTCTACAAGGCTCATTCTTCTCCATGGAAACGAAGGAGCGCTGGCCGCGGGAAAGGTTATCAAATCCTTTGGAGATTTTGTTGTGGGTGGGAACTACGTTGTGGGCATGGTAGTCTTTGTAATCCTTGTAATCATCAATTTTATAGTTATTACCAAAGGCTCTGGGAGAATTGCTGAGGTGGCGGCCCGTTTTACGCTTGATGCCATGCCGGGGAAACAGATGAGTATTGATGCTGACCTGAATGCAGGGCTCATAGAAGAAAATGAGGCGAGGAGTCGCCGAGAGGTTATATCACGAGAGGCAGAGTTTCACGGTGCCATGGATGGTGCAAGTAAGTTTGTCAGAGGTGATGCTATTGCAGGTATTGTCATTTGTCTCGTCAACATCATTGGTGGTTTTATTATTGGAGTACTTCAAAAAAAGATGTCAGTAGGAGTGGCAGCCGAGAACTATACACTTCTTACAGTTGGTGACGGTTTAGTGACCCAAATTCCAGCCCTTATTATATCAACTTCCGCAGGAATTGTAGTAAGTCGTGCAGCTGCTGAATCGAGCATAGGTGTTGATTTTAGCAAACAGCTTTTGTCTAACCCGAAGGCTGTCTATCTTGGGTCAGTGATTATCTTTATGTTCGGGCTTATTCCCGGTCTTCCGCATTTGCCCTTTATGGTTCTTGGTGCAACTATTGGAGGGGCCATTTATGTGTTTCAAAAGAAAACGCAGGAGGCCTTAACAGCAGAATCTGCCAAGGAGGCGGAGGCGGAAAAGGCCGAAGAGGCTCCTGAGTCTGTGGAACATCTTCTTTTGCTTGATCCGATGGAACTTGAGGTAGGTTATGCAATAATTCCTCTTGTTGATCGAGAGCAGGATGGCGAGCTTTTAGATCGTATTAGGTCGATGAGGCGTCAGTTTGCCTTGGAAATGGGTATGGTCATTCCTTCGATCCACATAAGAGACAATTTGAACCTGAAGCCATCTGAGTACAGGATTCTGATTAAAGGAGTTGAGATCGGAAAGTTTGAGCTAATGGCTGATCACTTGATGGCTATGGATCCTGGAGGTGCAACTCAAAAGATTGATGGTATTCCAACCGAAGAGCCTGCTTTTGGGCTTTCCGCGGTGTGGATACCTGAGAAAAGACAAGATGAGGCGAAATTTGCAGGATATACGGTAGTCGACAATACGGCTATCATTGCAACTCATATTAGTGAGACTATACGGCACCACGCCCACGAGCTTATGGGACGCCAGGATGTTCAAAACCTTCTGGATAATCTTGCCAGAACCCATCCCAAAGTGGTGGAAGAGCTCACACCGGCACTGCTCTCTTTAGGTGGCATTCAAAAGGTATTGCAGAATCTTCTGAGAGAGGGGGTTTCTATTAGGGACATGTTAACCATTGTAGAGGCCTTGGCTGATTACTCTCCAGTTACTAAAGATCCAGATCAGTTGACAGAGTATGTCCGACAGAGGCTTGCTCGTGCTATTGTAAGCTCTCGTGTGCCGGAAAATGGTGTTTTGAATGTTTTGACTCTCGAGCAAGATGTAGAAGATGTTTTGTTAGATAGTGTTCAGCACACTGAACACGGTTCGTACCTTTCAGTAGATCCAAAGGTTGCCAGTTCTATTATGAATTCAGTGAACAAAGAGACGGAAAAGGCTATGGCAAGAGGTTTTGAGCCTATTATTCTTTGTTCTCCACAGCTGAGAAGACATTTCAGAAGAATGGTAGAGCGGTTTGTACCATCTTTAATGGTGCTTTCTCATAGTGAATTATTGGATAGTGTTCAATTTAAATCACTCGGAAAGGTTGGTCTGGAGAATGCAGGTTAGAAAGTTTCGGGCAGGCACCATTCAAGAAGCAACAAATATGGTTAAACGAGAACTAGGTTCTGAGGCCCTTATATTATCAACTCAAAGGCTGGATAAAGGGAAAGGGCTGTCGAAACATGGCCGTCAAGATACGTTCGAGATATATGCCATACCAGGTGATGCACATAGGGAGACAGAAAAACACAGCTCTTGCAGTTCTGATTGTTTGAGCGATGTTAAGTCCGATTTGATGAATATAAAGGAGACGCTCTTCCTCTTGAGTAGATCGCAACATCTTGTGGAAGATTTGGCCGCAAATCCGGAAGTAATTGGTCTATATGCCAAGATGATTCGCAGTGGTATTGCAGAGGCGAATGCTCGCAGTTTCTTGAACAGTGGTGGGGCTTTGGAAGAAAATGCACATTCAGAATTTGAAGACTTGCATGAGCGAGTCCTGCAGGAGATTCTAAAAGTTATCGATGTTACTGATCCTTTCGGTCGGAGTGAAGATCAAACAATTGCTGCCTTTGTTGGGCCTACAGGTGTTGGCAAGACAACGACGATTGCTAAGTTGATGGCCAATTTCAGTCTAAAGCAGAAAAGAAGTGTCGGACTTATTTCCGTAGATAATTATAGAATAGGAGCGATGGAACAACTAAAGACATATGCTTCCATACTTGGTGTGCCTTGTTTCCCTGCATTTACTCGTTCCGACCTCCAGTTTGCCTTGAAGCGACTGAAGGACAAAGATGTTATCCTCATAGATACGGCCGGGCAAAGCCATTACGATACGGAACGTATGGAAGAGTTGGCGCGGTTGGTGACGAGTAATAGTTGTATAAACTGTCATTTACTTCTTAGTGCTGCAATCAATGAATCGGAAATGGACTCAGCCGCAAAAAACTTTGGCATGCTAAACTTTAATAGCTATATCTTTACCAAGACGGATGAGACGAAGGCACGAGGAGTGATTATAAATCAGCTTCTGAAGCTAAAAAAGCCTGTGTCCTTTATCACAACAGGCCAACGGGTGCCCGAAGACATTTTCAAAGCGACTAGAACAAAGATATTGAATCTAATGTTTCAGTAGGAGTCTTTTAAAGTGGATCAAGCAGATGGTTTAAGGGAGATGGTTAAGCAGAAGGCCCATGATATTGGTGGTAGCAGATATATAGGAAAGTTTTCCGGCGAGTCTTCCCTTACACGCGTGATTTCCGTCACTAGCGGCAAGGGTGGGGTTGGCAAGACGAATATTGTCGGCAACCTTGCTATAGCGTTTAGAAGGCTTGGAAAACGAGTTCTGGTCTTGGATGGCGATTTGGGACTGGCCAATATTGATATCATCTTTGGTCTCAGCCCTGCCTATAACATCATGCATGTAATCAATGGTCAAAAGAGTCTAGCTGAAATAATGGTAGAAGGGCCTGAGGAAATCCAGATCATTCCGGCCGGTTCCGGAGTTCAAGATCTAGTCCATTTGACTCAGGGGCAAAAACTCAATCTGTTAAACGAATTTGATGGCTTGGAAGAAGAGTTTGATATTTTCCTGATAGACACAGGAGCCGGCATTTCATCAAATGTTATCTATTTTAGCATTGCCGCAGACGAGCGAATTGTCGTGGCTACTTCAGAACCTACTTCTATAACCGATGCATATGCCCTAATAAAGGTGATGTATACGAAACATGGCACGAATACTTTCAAATTGGTAGTAAATATGGTGGATCATGAAGAAGAAGCCAGAGCAGTGTTTAAGAATTTAAGTAATGCGATTGTACGGTTCTTGAAGGGTATCTCACTGGAGTATGTTGGCTTTATTCCGAGAGATAGCAATTTGGAGAAGGCCGTTAGGCAGCAAGCTACTGTGCTCAAATGCTTTCCCGGGAGTACGTCAAGCATTGGATTTTCCAGGTTGGCTGACCAGTTGCTGGGCACTGCTCCAAGTGCTGTGCAGGACGGGAACATTAAATTTTTCTGGAAAAAACTTGTGACAGCTTAATATTATGCAAAATATTCAGGCAAAAAAATCATCAGACTATAAAAGACCAGCTTGGCCCGACACGACAAATCTTAAGGAACGTGAAAACTTGATTATTGAATACGCTCCTTTGGTAAAGCTTTTAGCAAATCGTATGGCTATGCGTATTCCTCCAAGTGTGTCAGTAGATGATCTGGCCAGTGCGGGTATAATGGGTCTTTTGGATGCCATAGATAGGTATGACCCATCAAGAAATGTTAAGTTTAAGACGTATGCAGAATTTAGAATTAGGGGCGCCATGTTGGATGAACTCAGAAGCCTGGACTGGGTCCCACGTTCAACCCGAAAGAAGATTCATCAGATGGAAAAGGCCATCATAGCTACCGAAGGAAGGTTGAACAGGCCGGCAGATGATTCGGAGATAGCCAAAGAAATGGGTGTAGATTTAGATACATACTATGATATCCTTAATACTGCGAAGGGGATTGATTTATTTAGTCTTGACGGGTACATCAAGAATGACAAGGATAATTCTGACTCAAAGAGAACGTTCAAGAATTTGATCCAAGCAGATGGTAATCCCGGTGAGCAAGTAATGACCTTTGAAGTCAGGCAGGTTATTGTTGAAGTCATCAAAATGCTTTCGAAAAAAGAACAGATGGTGATCTCGCTATATTACTACGATGAACTGACGTTGAAAGAGATTGGAGAGGTAATGGAACTGACGGAATCGAGAATCTCTCAGATCCATACCAAGGCTATTATCAAATTGAGGGCCAAGCTTAGATTGTACCACGAGATGTGAGTGTTTCTATAGATGGTCGACGACTCGGAAGAAAAAGAAAGCGAACCAGAAACTGATGAGGTGGCGGAAGCTACTATTATACCGGAAGACAATTCTGAGCAGGACGCCTCTTCCGTCCCGGAAGGCAATCTGGAAGCAGAGGCGCATTCCAAAGAAGGTGGGGGTGAAGCACAAAAAGACGATTCTGCATCTAAGGTTTCTAGATTGCCGGGTTTATCGGCAGTTGGAAATTTCTTTAGCAAATATCGGGGTACGGTTTGTGGGGCTTTTGTTGGTATATTACTCTTGTTTGTAGTCGGTGGGCTAAAATATTTTGTTTTCAATCAAAACAGTGAACCCCAAAGTATCCCTATCCAAGTATTTATCACTTCTGCCGAAACTGAGCTGACGGATGTCGTCAATTTCGATAAGTTCTTAATACTTCTCGTTAATGATTATAATAAAGCCTATTTATCGTTAACTATGTCGATTAAACCGTCAAATAGCCAAGTATATAAAGAGTTAAATGAAAAGAGGACTTTTTTTAGGGGTGTGATTTACAAAGTTTTGGAAGAAAGAGTTAAGGGCAAGAAAAAACTGATGACTCGTAAGGAGAAGCTAAAGCAAGATATTCTTAATGCCCTTAATGCTGCAATAGCCGGTGGTACAGTCTATGAAGTTGTTTTTTGTGAAGTCTTAGAGGTATAATATGGACAGCTCGGCGGGCCAAAGCGATGCAATTAGAGTCATACAAGGGGCAGGGCACCAAGTCTTTGACTCAAAACGGCCATTACAGCCGAGAAAGCGAAAAAAGAAGAAAAGAGATTTTTCTGATAGATCTATGAGATCTAAACCAAGCAAGCGCCAGTATAGCGGTTCCAGAAAAAAGAAAAGAAACAAAAACGGCTCAAAGATTCCGGGCTCTTTATTAGATACGGTTGTTTGAGTGTGATGGGCCGTGGGTGCAGAGGCCTCAGGTTTGATTTATGATGTTTTCACTATCCGTACAATTTTGGCTGATAATACAGATTGTCCTTGACCTGTGTTTGGTTACTCTCTTTATCGTTTTTGTAAGACAAGTAAGGACTATGAGCGCGAATCTGGGATCAAGTATGGGTTCACAAGAAACAGAGGAGATTATAAATACACTTGAGTCTGTATTAAAGGATGCAAAAGATGTGGCCGGGCAATTTGAAGTTCAACTAAACGAAAAGAAACTCATCGCTAAGAGGTTAAATGAACAACTTGACAGTCGCATCATAAGCTTGAATCTGCTGTTAAACCGAGCTGAAGCACGCCTGGAATCAAATGATATTGCCGTAGATGGAAACAGTAAATCATGCAAGGATGTATATCATTTACAACACGAGATCATTGCCCTTTCCGAGAAAGGAGATACCCCAGGAAAAATAGCAGATCGTCTTGGGATTATTAAAGGTGAAGTTGAGCTTGTGCTCGATCTAAAAAAGAAGTTTCAGGATATAGAGCAGGTCTAAGGGTTCGTGACGAACCCTAATCTACTATCATCTCTATTCACACCATGGGCATTGAACCTCAAAGTGATGAGTATTGATCACATCTTAATACCTTCCTCCAAAGTCGATTTGCACACCAAAAAGGATTCTGCTCTAAGACTGCCGGTAAGAAAGAATGAGTTGGTTGAGGGAAGAGTTGTTAAATCCATCCCTCCTCACCACGCACTTTTGGAGATCAAGGGTAAACAGGTCGTAGCACAAATAAAGGTATCTCTGAGGCAGGGAGATATCGCTTCTTTTAAGGTACAAGAGGTTAATCCGCAATATATCTTAAAATTAGTTGAAGTTACAGGAGGGCAGAAGCCCTCAGTTGGCGGGCTTTTAAGAGGAGGTGGTTTTAGCGGTTTTCCTTACAGATTTCTTTTAGATATGTTGGAACCTTTGATGACACATGGTGGGAAGTCGGCTCCAGTGAACTTGCCTGATATTGTTGTAAAGGTATGGGCGTTACTTCAAGAGATATCACTTGGTCCCGACAAGGTCCAAAACCCAGAGTTTTTACAATCATTTATACGGAATTCCGGCATGCTCTTGGAACATAAGCTCAAATCCGCATTTCTTTCAGGCATGGAAGCTCGCCATCAAGTTAAAGCTCTTATTGGACAAGATTTAAAGGCGCTCTTATTGGGGGCATTGTCAGATCCTAAGAGCATGGAACTATTTTCCGCAGAGAGTACAAAGCACTTTCTTGAAGGCCTTGAACAGCTCCAGTTGTTGAATCTGTCGGCGATGGAAGACAAAGGGAAATGTCTCTTCATCATCCCCATGTATTGGGGTAATAAATTTAAGTTTGCCCAGCTTTTAATAGACCTTGGCAACAAGTCAGGAGATCAAGCTAATAGAGGCGATAGAGTGTTTAGGCTTTCCTTGTTGCTGGATATGTCGAGCCTTGGACCGCTTCGTGCTGACGTATCGATTCTTAAAAAAGTGATTAAAATCGATTTTGTCGTTTGTGATGAAGAAGTACAAAAGCTTTTTGATGACTCTGAAGATTATCTGAAAAATGGGGTTGAAAAACATGGTTTTTCAATCCAGCAAATTACATGCACGTTGGAAGAATATAATACTTTGGCAGAGACTTCGTTGATTGATGATATCATAGATCCAGGGGAGCACCATATTAGCTTGGTAATATAGAGTAGTAGAATTATGATTCGAAGGCCCAAAAAAGCAGTGGCCCTTAAATATAGGGCCGGTGAAGACAATGCCCCCCGTGTTGCCGCGAAAGGCGAGGGATGGATTGCCGAAAAGATTATCGAGATGGCGCGAAAGCACGGAGTCCCTGTAAAGGATGACCCGGATCTTGTTGAAGTGCTATCAAAACTAGATCTCAGTGAGGAAATACCAGCAGAGATTTATGTGGTCATAGCGGAATTGCTTGCCTTTGTCTACAAAATGAACGGAAAAAAAGGCACAAGCTAGGAAGATTTTTCCTCTGCCAAAGTGATAAAAGTTATGCGTTTGCTACATAACAAAATATCATACCACGTAGGTCGAGTGTCCCCGCCAAATCTTATCACTCCGCGCAAGTTTGCCAAAGTATTACAAATTGCGGTCAACTTGCTTGATGTCAAAGATTGATTTTTCACTCATATCCGCTATTCCTTTCCTATATTATCAAGGGATTTCATCCTGGCATCTTCGTTGCAATTACTGCGAACAAAACCTTGAACAAAACCAAGGAAAAAGATGGAAAGGAGCAATAGAAAGTGAATCTGGGCGTATATAATGCGGTAAGAGGGTGCAAGATCCAGCAACTTAAGTTTGACACAATTGCCAACAACCTTGCCAATGCGGCGACTACTGGGTTCAAAAAGAATATCCTGCATTTTGATCAGATGCTGCAGGCCCATCAAAAAACCACTGCCACACAAGGCAATATGCGACGTACCGGCAATTCGCTTGATGTCGGCTTGTCAGGAAGGGGTTTTTTCAAGGTAAGCACGGCAAATGGGGTTCGATATACCAGGAACGGAAGGTTTAATCTGAATAGTCAGGGCATGTTGACTACATCAAGAGGAGATCCGGTTTTGGGCTCTGGAGGTCCCATCTCTGTTGAAGGTAAAGAGATAACATTTGATGAAGAGGGTGGGATAGAGGCAGACGGAACTCAGGTGGATACCTTGTCAGTCGTTGACTTTCAGGATTCCGTGGTTCTGAAAAAGGAAGGTGGATACTACTACGTTGGCGATGGTGATGAGGCTATGGGGGTTCGGCCTCAACAGACCTCTGTAAATCAAGGATATCTAGAGGAGTCAAATGTTGTCGTTGCAGAGGAAATGGTTCGAATGGTGGAGGCCCTCCGGGATTTTGAATCTTATCAGAAGGTGTTGCAAACATTTAGTGAGATTGACGCCAAAGCGATCAACCAGGTTGGCAGCCCTTAGGAGCAAGGAGGTAATGATATGTTAAGGGGATTATGGACTGCTGCTTCCGGCATGGCCGCACAGCAGCTCAACGTGGATGTTGTTGCCAATAACTTGGCCAATGCGAACACGGCAGGTTTTAAGAAAAGTCGTGCCGATTTTCAGGATCTTATGTACCAAACCCTTCGTTTGCCTGGAGCATCTACCGCGGCAGGCACCCAACTTCCGACAGGTATCCAGGTTGGAATGGGTTCAAAGCCTATGGGAGTGAACAAGATATTTACACAGGGTGATTATAATCAGACCGGAAACGAGCTTGATCTGGCAATTGAAGGGAAAGGTTTTTTTAAGGTCTTAAGTAATGAAGAGGAGGCCTATACCCGTACGGGCAATTTCAAGATTGACAGTGAGGGCTATGTCTGTACCTCCGCAGGGAACAGACTCCAGCCTGAGATTACAATCCCGGCAAACACGGTTAACATCTCCATAGATCCTGCTGGGAGGGTGGTTGCCGCTGGGCATGATATGACCACGCCTCTGGGCACATTTGATATAAAACTATACACTTTTACCAATCCGGCAGGACTCTACAGTATGGGGCGGAATCTATATCGAGTAACCGAGGCCTCTGGAGAGGCTACTGAAGGGACACCGGATTCGGATGGAGTAGGAAGCATTTCCCAAGGCTACTTGGAGATGTCGAATGTGAATGTGGTGGAAGAAATGGTTACAATGATTACTGCACAGCGGGCCTATGAGGTAAATTCCAAGGCCATACAGACAGCAGACCAGATGCTTCAGATGGCCAACAACATCAAACGGTAGTACGAGGGGCGAGTAAACTTTCAAACAGATGGGGAATCGAAGATGAAAACTGAAAGATCAGGAAGATGGCTACATTTCCGATCATCCCTCACGATAACTGCAGTAATCGCCATTGTGTTAACGGTGAGCATTTGTCATTTATGGGCTGAGACTGTACCGACTGTGGTTGTAAAAAACGAGGTTTGGGTTAAAGGTGAGAAGGTTTATCTGAAGGATGTGGCACGCATAGAGTGTTCCGCTCCATTAGATGAAGTGCTTGGTGATATATATTTGGCCTATGCGCCAAGCCCAGGAAGGGAAAAGACCTTGAACGGAGCATGGATTAAGTCCAAGGTCCGATCAAAGAGATGGTTGCCGAAAAATATTGTTATGGATGTACCGGAGTTTGTGAGGATTGGGCGAACCTGCCAAACTGTTGAAGATGAGACTTATCTTCGCCGCTATACCGACTATATCGTCCAGCGGATTGAAGGAAGCGAGGACGATTTTATGATTCGCCGCTTTAAGGTGATAGGCAATCGTCCGTTTCCTGAAGGAGAGCTTCAAGTTGAATTGATTAATCAGGGCAAAAGAGAGCTTATTGGCCATGTGAACCTGCGTGCCATCGTGCGAATTGATGGCGAAGTGGAGCGGCGTGTGAGTTTGTCGGGTTGGGTTGACAGATTTAAAGAGGTGGTGTGTACTCGTCAACCCTTGCCACGTCACAGTGTTATTTCAGAAGAAGATCTGTGTCTAAAAAGGAGAAATATTTCCAGACTTCCCAACAATGTGGTTAAGATTGTAGGGCTAGCCATTGGGAAAAGGCTAAAAAATAGAGTGAAAGCCGGCAGTGTCTTGTTGGCCAGTAGCCTTGAAGATGTGCCTGTCGTAAAAAGGGGTGATCGTATCACTATTATAGCGGAGTCTTCCTCAATTAGGGTGACAACCCTTGGCATAGCGCAGGGTGAGGGCTCCGTTGGTGATCAGATATGTGTCAGAAACTGTCTGGGGGAAAAAGAAATCTTTGCCAGCATTGTTGACAGTTCAACCGTGAAAATCGATTTCTAAGGAGCAGTTATGAAAACCGGATTATCGAGCCTTGTTTGTGTCGTTGTAGGTATGGCGATCTTGTCGGGATGCGCTTCTATGGTACAAAAGTCTGCCCCTGAAACCCATGCCAAAGATATTGGCGGCCCGCAATATCCAAGCCTCAAACCTCCAACACCCTCTGAGGGGTCTCTGTGGACAGACAGCGGTAGCGCCATGCTCTTTGTAGATATGAAAGCCAGGGAGATTGGGGATCTGGTTACTGTCAGGATTTCTGAAAGCCCCACAGGCAGCTTATCTGCCAAAACAGAAACTAGTCGGGATTCGAGTATTGAAGCGGGGATCCCAAACTTGTTGGGAATAGCGGCGAGTTATGGCGCTAATCACAGTCTCGACGAGAAGAGCCTCTTTAAGGCCAACTTCAAGCCCAGCTTTACCGGCGAGGGAACGAACACGCGCAATGGAAGCCTAGATGCCTACATTACTGCAAGGGTCACACAAGTTCTTGCAAACCAAAATCTTCGTATATTGGGAAAACAGGAGATCAATGTAAATAATGAGACTCAATACATAACCATTTCCGGGATAGTGCGTCCCCAAGATATAAATACAAACAATGAAGTTCAGTCGTGCTACATTGCTGATGCGAGGA